>Ga0105046_10001767_pt1 | contig 33566 bp, 35 predicted proteins | sample MAT03_FD_78385 | JGI IMG/M metagenome (GOLD analysis project Ga0105046, IMG submission 78385) | Freshwater microbial communities from Lake Fryxell liftoff mats and glacier meltwater in Antarctica - MAT-03 (megahit assembly) | ecosystem: Environmental > Aquatic > Freshwater > Ice > Liftoff...
CACCGCCGCTTCAGGCGGAACATTCCAGGGGGAGTCCATGAGGAAGCGAATCATTCCGGTAGTGCTCATGTCGTTGAGCATCGTGGCTGCAGCGTGCAGCGACGACAGCACGACAGCCGACACCGCAGCACCCGCTGACAGCACTGCACCCACCGAGAGTACGGCTCCGGAGGCGACCATTGCGGCGGGCGACGAGGCCACCGTTCCGACAGATGGCGCCGAGTGCGTGCTCGACTCGCCACTGAAGATCGGCTTCGCCGCCGACCTCGGCGAACTCGGCGCCTTCTCCGACCAGCCTGGTTCAGAAGCTGCGCAGGTCATGGTCGACAAGATCAATGAGGCGGGCGGCGTCGGCCGCCTGCCCGTCGAGTACACCATCAAGGACATCCAGGGCGACCCGGCAGCCACGCAGCGCGCCGGCCAAGAACTGTTGGACGACGGCGTCAACGCCATCATCGGTCCGCCCTTCGCCAGCACCGGCGCCCCACTGCTCGACGCAGTCGACGGCAAGGCCCCGATCGTGTTCATGGCATCCACCGACCCGGCCCTGGCCGACCCGTCGCGAGGTGCGTTTCTGGCCAGTTTCAGCGACCCGGTGCAGTCATCGGCAATCGCCGAGTGGGCGCTGGCAGAAGGTCACACCACGGCCGTCACGCTGAGCAGTAGTGACGACGTGTACTTCTCCGGCAACCCGGAGTACTTCACCGAAGTCTTCGTGGCCGGCGGCGGCACCATGCTGGGCGACTACGCCTACAGCCTGGCCGATGCCGACTTCTCCACGCAGGTCAACGAGATCGCGGCCCTCGACACGCCCCCGGCGATTCTGTTCACCGCCATGGTGATGCCCCAGACGCAGGTGTTGTTGGAGCAGCTCAAGGCAGCCGACCTCGGTGACATCATCGTCACCGGTGTCGACGGCTTCGATGCCACGGTCGTGTGGAGCGCCGGCGACGTCGCCAACGGCGTCGTCTTCGCTGCTCACACGTTCCCGCAGGACGGCAACGGTGTGCAGCAGTTCCTGGATGATGCCGCCGCCGCTGGCGCCAACATCGAGACCATCAGCTTCGGTGCACTTGCGGCTGACGCCGTGCAGATCCTTGCCGCTGCGGCAACGGAAGCGTGTTCAGTTGATCCCGCTGTACTGATCACCACCATTGATGGCTTGGTCAACGTGCCAGTCACCACCGGCACGGTCACCTACGCCGGTGCCGGCGGCGTGCCGGAGAAGGACGTCGTCATCCTCGAAGTCAAGGATGGCAAGCCGACTTTCATCGAGGCTGTTCGCCCCACCAACATCCCCAGCTGACCCAGCTGTCCAACGACCGGCCCTTTCGACGCAATGCTCGAGGTTCACGCGATCACCACGCGCTACGGCGCAATCACCGCCCTGCACGACGCCTCACTCGAGGTGCGCGCTGGGGAGTTGGTGGCGCTCGTTGGACCCAACGGCGCCGGCAAGACAACCCTGCTCAACACCGTGGCCGGGCTCCTTCGCCCGGCCACGGGCAGTGTGCGCCTTGACGGCAAGGACATCACCGGCAGCGAGCCGGCTCGCCTCGTTCGCGCAGGCCTTGCCCTGGTGCCGGAACATCGCCGCATCTTCAAGGACCTGACCGTCGAGGAGAACCTTCGCTTGGGCGGTAGCACCGCCTCGCCGGCCGACCGCCGCGTCCGGTTGGACGAGGCAGCCGAACTCTTCCCCGTTCTTCGGTCGAAGTGGACCACGTCCGCCGGGTTTCTCTCCGGTGGCGAGGCACAGCAGCTCGCCGTTGCACGGGCCTTGATGAGTAACCCGCGCATGCTCCTGCTCGATGAACCAACGCTCGGCCTTGCGCCGACAATGGTCGATGTCGTCTTCGATCTACTCCAAAGCCTCCGCGAGCAGGGCCGAACACTGCTGGTCGTCGAACAGAACGCAACTCGGGCGCTGGCCCTTGCCGACCGCGGTTACCTACTGCGCACCGGCCGCATCATCGCCACCGGCACCGGTGCCGAACTGGCAGCGGATACCAGCCTGTTCGACTCGTTCATCGGGGGTGAGGCATGACGAAGCTGATCCAGACGATCGTCGACGGCCTCGGCGTCGGAAGCACCTATGCACTCCTCGCACTTGGCATCTCACTGATCTTCGGCGTGATGCACCTGGTCAACTTTGCGCACGGCGAACTGATCACCGTCGGCGCATACACGTCCTACTTCTTCTTTCTTCACGGCGGCAGTTGGTGGTGGATGCCGCTGGCAATCATCGGCAGCGCAGTACTGGCATCAGTGGCCACCGAGCTGATTGCATTTCGCTGGGTCCGTAACTCCAGTCCGTTCACGCTGCTGCTGACATCATTCGCACTCGAGCGGCTGTCGCATGCGTTCTGGCAGATCGCAGTGTCGCCGAAGCAGCGCGCCTTTCCGAAGCCGGAGTGGGTGTTCAACCAGTTCAAGATCGCAAGCGTCAGCTTCGAGGTGATGGACGTCGTGACCATTGCGGTCACCGCACTCACGCTGGCTCTCACAGCAGTGATCTTCAAACGCACCCTCTTCGGCATCAGCGTGCGAGGAGCGGCAGAAGACTTCGATGCTGCTCGCCTCATGGGGGTCCGGGCCAACCGCGTGATCTCGGGGGCATTCGCGTTCGCTGGCTTCCTCGCCGGCGTCGCGGCCACCTTGATTCTGATGCGCTCGCCCGCGGCCGAGCCCAGCATGGGCTCGGACTGGCTGCTCAAGGCCGTCATCGCGGCCGTGATTGGTGGCCTGGGCAGCTTCTCCGGCGCGGTCGCTGGCGGGTTGGTACTCGGCCTGCTGGAAACGCTCACTCGCGCCTACCTGCCTGAGGTGGCCGTTGGCTGGGACAAGTTCTCGACTGCAATCGTATTCGTGCTGATCGCCGTCTTCTTCGTGGTTCGCCCCGACGGCATCTTCAAGGTTTCTCATGCGGAGCGTGTGTGATGGGCGGCTTCAGCATCGGCCTCGTGCGGTTCACGCGCAGCACGCTGGCAAGCGCAGCGCTGGTGGCAGTCGTCGCCGCTCTTGCCATGGCCTACACCAGTGGTGGCGGCGCCAGTCGCGAATCCCTCATCGCCGAGATGCTCAGCAACTTCATTCTCGTACTCGGCATGCAGGTGTTCATCGGCAACACCGGCGTGTTGAGTTTCGGTCACATGGCCTTTGCGCAGATCGCTGCGTACGCCACTGCAGTCGTTGGAATCCCGCTGGCGGCGAAGGCGAAGGCACTGCCCGACATTCCGTTCGGGCTGGAGAGCATTCACTACGGCCCGTTGGGTGCAACGCTGTTCGCCGTCCTTGTGACGGTGATCATCGGTGGCCTCTTCGGCATCGCCGTCAGTCGGGCCAGTGGGCTGGCGCCGACGATGATCACGCTCGCGGCGCTGTTCGTCGTCGAGCAGCTGGTGAAGAACTGGAAGGAACTCACTCGCGGAGCGGGCGGCCTCTCGGGTATTCCCCGGCTGGAGGGCAACGGTTGGTTGTGGGCGGGCGCCTTTCTCGCTCTTGTGATCGCTCATTTCTTCCAAGAGACCCGAATCGGGCGCTTCGCAATCGCGACCCGCGAGGACGAGCTCGCGGCGCCTGCGCTCGGCATTCGTCTGTTCAGCTCGCGCTGGGCGGCTTGGACCGTGAGCATGGGCCTGATCGCACTCGGCGGCTCGCTACGCGCGCAGTCGCTGGGCAGCGTCAACCCGAAGCAATTCACACTCGATTCGGGCATTCTGATCTTGGTGATGCTCGTGGTGGGCGGCATGCGCTCCATCTCCGGCGCGGTGCTGGGGACCGTGCTGATCACCGCCGGCAACGAACTGTTCCGTCAGCTGGGCGACCCGCAGCGCTTGGACATCGAGCGCTTCCCCGATCTCTTCCTCGGTGGCACGATGCTGTTGGTCATGCTGCTGCGGCCCGGCGGTTTGTTGGGCGATCGCGACCTCGCCGGCTGGCTGCGTCGTCGCACGTATCGTCGGCCGCCTGCACCGGGCGAGACGCCGCTGCAGGGCGTCAGCACGTTGGTCGCCACCGAGATCGAGGTGCGCTTCGGTGGCTTCGTCGCGCTCGATGGCGCCGGCCTCACGGTACGGCCCGGCGAGGTCGTCGGGCTCATCGGCCCGAATGGTGCCGGCAAGACCACCCTGTTCAACGTGATCACCGGCATCGTGCACGAGCAGGGTGGCCGCGTCACCTTGGGCGAGCAGGATCTCAGCGAGTCGAAGCCGGTGGAAATTGCGCGCGCCGGGTTGGCTCGTACGTTCCAGAACCTGCGGCTGTTCAAGAACCTCAGCGTGCGCGAGAACGTCGCGCTCACAGCACTGGTCGCGGCACGTCACCGTCCGCATCGGGTGCGCCCCGATGCCGACACGCTGCTCGACGACGCTGGTCTCACCGAATGGGCAGACCGCCAGGCGGGCACGTTGGATTACGGCAACCAGCGCCGGCTGGAGCTGGCACGTGCCGCCGCGCTGGCGCCCGACTTCTTGCTGCTCGACGAGCCCACCTCAGGCATGAGCGACCAGGAGAGCCTGGCCATGGTCGAGTCCGTTCGGTCGGTCGCAGCCCGCGTGGGCGCCGGCGTGTTGGTGATCGACCACGACCTCGGTTTCATCACGCGGATCAGCGATCACATCGTGGTGCTCAACGAGGGTCGCATCCTTGCGGAGGGAACTCCCGCAGAGGTCCGCTCCAACCCGCTGGTCGCGGCGGCATACCTTGGCTCGTCCGCCTGATGTCGCGGCCGGACTCGCTGCCGCATCTCGACATCCTCAGCCACGACGTCTACGAGCGCGCACTCCCCTATGCGGCCTACGACGAGTTCCGCAGTGTCGCACCGGTGGCATGGGTGAACGAGACGGCAGCGAACGGTCACGAGGGTGCGGGCTTCTGGTCACTCACTGCGCACGAGCACATCGTGGCTGTTCACAAGGACTGGCGCACGTTCTCCAGCGAAGTCGGCGGCACCGAGATCGAAGACTTGCAGCACGACCCGGAGGCGTTGGCTGCGCGCCGCACGATGCTGGAGACCGACCCGCCGCGCCATAGCAAGCTACGCCAACTGGTGAACCCCACCTTCAGCAAGGCGGCGGTGGAGACGTACGCCGCGCATGCGACGCAGCTGGTGGATGAGGTGCTCGACGATGCACTCGCAGCCAGCGGTACTGCCGGACAACTGGACGCAGTGCACGCCGTCGCTCGCGAACTGCCGATTCGAATGCTCACCGGCTTGCTCGGCGTGCCCGATGACGACGCCCCGCAGCTGTTCCACTGGGCCGACCAGATCATCTACAACGCCGACCCCGACTACTCGCCTGTCGTCAGCGACCGCACCGATACCGACCCGTACCGGCTGCTGCCATTCCGTTCACCGGTCTCGCTGAAGGTGTTCGACTATCTGAGGCGGCTGTCGACGGCGCGGCGCAACGCCGAGAGCGGCGACGTGCTCAGCGTGCTGACCAACGCACTCGTCGATGGCGAACCGCTGAGCGAGCGCGAACAGGGCACTTTCTTTCTGCTGCTGCTCATCGCAGGTAACGAGACCACCCGCCACGCGCTCGCGCAGGGCCTCTTGGTACTGGCGCAGTACCCGGGCGCGCTCGCACAGCTGCGCGCCGAGCCTGCCCTACTCGACTCTGCGACCGAGGAAGTGTTGCGCTGGACATGCCCGCAGTTGCACTTTCGTCGCACCGCCACCGTCGACACAGAGCTGGGAGGCGTGCCGATTGCCGCTGGCGACAAGCTCGTCACGTGGTACACAGCAGCCAACTTCGACCCCGCGGTGTTCGACCAACCGCATCACTTCGACATTGCACGCGCGCCGAACCGTCACGTGACGTTCGGCGGTGGAGGGCCACACCTGTGCATCGGCCAGTGGATGGCTCGGCTGGAAGTCCGGACATTTCTGGCAGCGCTCGCGCAACGGGTCGACCACATCGAACTGGTCGGCGAACCCAAGCGGGTGCGCAGCAACTTCATCAACGGCTTGAAGGAATTGCCGGTTCGGCTTGTCCCGCTCGCGTAACTGTCCCTGACGACCGTCAGCGAGCTACCGCAGCGATGTACCGGTCGGGGCGCACCAACATCGCCCGCTCGCCGTAGGTGGCCCGAGGTTCAACAACCACGGGTAGGCCGTCGAGCGACTCGAAGCCCTCATCGGCGGCAACCCACACCCACCCCAGCGGTAGTCGATCATCCAGACGGTCGGGCTGCGGCAGCAGATGACCGACGGGGAACTCGCCGCCGAGATCAAGCCCTGGGATGCGCGACCATCGGTGTGGGTCAGGCTGCGAAGGCTGCGGCACGTCGTGCGGATCGGCAGCCAAGCGGGCGAGGGCACGGCCCGCTTCGACCGACATTTCGATCACCGTTCGGGTGTGCGCCGACCGTTCGCACTCATAGGTGTCGAGCAACTCTCCGGACGAATGACCCTGCACGACCTCGGCAAGTTTCCAGGCCAGGTTGGCAGCATCGCGAACACCGCTACACATGCCCTGCCCCATGAAGGGCGGCATCATGTGCGCCGCGTCGCCGGCCAGCAGCACTCGGCCGTCGGGGCCACCGCGCCAGCGTTCGGCAACGAGCGCGTGGAATCGATAGGGAACCGCTCGAATGAGATCACCGTGAGCCGGTGTCACACCCCACGGGGCGAGTAGCTGCCAAGGATCTGGCTGCTCGCCGGGCATCATCTGGAACTCCCAGCGGCGGTGCGCGCCGTGCGAAGGAACGAAAGTCGCCAACCGTATCGGGTCGCACACCTGCTGGATGATCGTTGGCAGCGGCGGTGCTGGCTCGTGGTGAAGCATCACGTCAACGACCAACCACGCCTCGTCATAGCCGAGGTCGGTCAGCCCGATATCCAGTTGGTCGCGTAGCTGGCTGCCACCTCCGTCACACGCAACGACGAACTCAGCCTGCTCCAGCAGCTCGACCAACAAGGGTGCCGCTACCCCTTGACGGATCTCCACGTGACGAAAGGCGGCGAGGCGGCAGCGTAATGCGGCCTCCAAGTCGGGTTGCAGGAAGACGTAGTCCTCCTCCCACCCCAGCAGCGGCTCGCGCTCGAAACCCTCGAACGTGAACAGTCGTTGGCCGGCGCTGTCGACGTACTCCATGCCCGCCGAGACGGTGAGCACTTCATGCAGCTCGGTCTCCATGCCACACTGCTGGAACACTCGGGCGATCTCGGCATCCAAGTGACACGCCCGCGGCTGGGAGTACGGCGCCGTCGATCGTTCGTACGCGATCGTGCGCATGCCGTACAGCCCGCACAGGTTGGCAAGCGTGGCACCCGTTGGTCCCAGGCCGACGATGGCGACGTCGTACGCCCTCACGCCGTTCGACATCACTGCGGCGCCTCGGTCTCCCACTGCGTCGTGCCCCACGTGATTGCGAGTAGCGTCGAGTCGTTCCCAAGTGCCGCGCCATGCCAGTGGCGTTCGTCGGGCGGGCACACCACCAGCGATCCCTGCGGGAGCCGAACTTCACCATCGGCCACGGTGCCGACACGCGCTTCACCATTCACGACGTACAACTGTTGACCGCCCGGATGGCGGTGCCAGAACGTGACCGCACCGTCCTTGAAGTGCACCAGCGCGGAATCGGGCTCTTCGTCGGTCAGTGTCGCATGCAACATCTCCAACTCGACGGTGCCCGTGAAACGGCCGCCGTAGCTCACACTCTTGTCACCCTCGCGCACGACCTTCACGTCGCCGACCTAGCGCTCGACGACCGGATTGCGCATTGTCCCGATGCCTTCGATATGGGTCTCGATCACATCACCGTTGCGCAGGAAACGCCCGCGGGCCTCGCCTACACCTCCGGGCGTGCCCGTCCACACGAGATCGCCCGGTTGGAAAGTGATGTATCGGCTCAGCCACACCACCAGCGCAGGGACGTCGAAAATCAGGTCGTCGGTGTTGGCCTCCTGCATGACCTCACCGCTGACAGTTCCTGTCAGTACCAGGGCATCCGGGTTGGCTAGCTCGTCGGCGGTGACCAAGTACGGACCGACAGGACCGAACGTGTCGTACGACTTGGCAATCGTGAACTGCTTCAGCGGCGGCCGGAACTGCTCGGCGCGGTCGCTGATGTCCTGCCCACAGGTCACTCCGGCGAGGTAGCTCCACGCGTCGTCGCGAGTGGCTGACTTGCACGTACGGCCGAACACGATGACGAGTTCGGCCTCATAGTCGATCTCGGTGAGGCCGGCGGGAATCACGACCTCGTCGAACGGACCAGCGACGCAGTTCTCCGACTTGCCGAACAGGTGGGGTTCGGTCGGCATGTCGCGACCGCTCTCGATCGCGTGCTGCTTGTAGTTCAGCCCGACGCCGAAACCCTTGGGTGGGCGCGGCACGGGTGCCCCGAGGAGCCCCTCATCCAGCAGCGGCCATTCGATGGGGGTGACGGCGGCAGCGATGGCGCGCAGTGCGTCGTGGTTGGCAAGATCGGCCATCAGCATCGGGTCGCTACCCATCTGCTCCCCGCTGGCCTGCTCGACGTCGATTGCATGACCGTCGAGCACGATCGTCGCACGGCCGGCGTAGTTGGCCAATCGCATGTGGTAACTCCTGTGAAAGTAGAGGGCGAGCTAGTTCGCTGGGAACCAGAGGTGGATCTGCCCGGTTCCTGCAGCGTTTTCATAGTCGCTGTAGGCCACGCCTGGCGACTTCCACGACGCACCGCCCGCGGCGGCGGCCATGATCACGTAGTGGGCGAAGCGGCCCTCCGGCGTGAACTTGCGGAACTCGTCGTAGTTCGCGAGCACGGTTGCATGGTCGCCGGCTTCCAGCCACTCGATGACTTGCTCGTCGGCAGCGCGATGCGTGGGGCTGAACAGATCGTTCGGGTCCGAACCTTCGTGCTGGCGAAGTTGGCTCAGCGGCCAGAACTTGTGCGAGAGGGCACCGCTGGCCAGGATCACGACGCGTCGGTCCGAGCGGCGAATGGCTTCACCCAACACCTCACCGAAGATCAGCATGTCGTTGAGCTCGGCGGTCTGACAGGTGCTGACCGTCATCCACTTCTCCCGGGCCTGCAAGAACGGCGTCAGGTAGACGGTCGCGTAGTGAATGGGCAGATACGGATCGTTGCTGGCGTGCACCCAGGTGTCGTCGCGTTCGGCGGCCACTTCCGCCACCAGAAACGCCAGCTCGGGGTCGCCCATGAAGTCGTACGGCATCTGCGGGTTGCCACGCGGCAACTCTTCACTCGTGAACTTTCCGGAGCGACGGTCATGGGCCGACACGACCCACTCGAAGGTGGTGTACCAGTGCGTGTCCAGCACGATGAGAGTGTCGGCATCCAGCGGGTCGATGCACTCGCGACGCATGCGGTGCAGCCCGTCGACGATCGAGAAGTCCTTGCCGTGGTTCAGCTCCAGCCGAACGTCTTCAGGCAGCACCAGTGGCGGCACATGAGCAACCAGTGCCGAGCCGACGATCTCACCCATGGATGAACCCCTCACCGAATTCCTAGAAATACTTTGGACCCAAACAATCTACACCACGCGCGTAGTCCGGGGGATGGTCGTCACCCTCGCCCTGTTCGCCGCAATCATCCCGGGTAACGCTGCGTTGCAGCTCGGCCCCATCGCCGTCGCAACCGTCCCGGGTTCCCTTTACCCGTTGGCCACGACTGCGCCCGCCAATCGGTCCGGTCGTGAACCAAACGGCCGCGTCAACATCGCCGGCATCCTGCTGGCCGGTTTGGGCGCGGCCCTCATTGCCGTCGCGGGCTAGCCGGCAGACCCCGCCAACAGTGCCGAAACCGTTTCGCGGAGCGGCTCGCGAAAGTCGCGTAGCGGGGCAAAGCCGACAGTTCTCAGCACGGCGTTGTCGAGCACGCTGTTGGCCGGGCGCGGGGCCGGTCGGGCGGGTTGCAGGTCGGCCGTCGCGATCGGCTGCACCATCGCCGGGTCCATCCCCATTGCCGCGACCACCTCGCCCGCAAACTGGTACCACGAGCAGGCCGACTGATTGGTGGCGTGCACGACGCCGCTCAGCCGGTCGAGCGCGAGACGGCGCAGCACCGGGGCCAGATCGTGGGTGAATGTCGGGTGACCGATCTGGTCGTCAACGAAGGACAGCAGCGGGTGCGCGTCGGCCAACCGCATGATGGTCTTCACCATGTTGTTGCCGTTGCGGCCGCAGACCCACGAGGTACGCGCCACCGTGGCGGACGGCCCGAGCGCCAGCGCCTCTTGCTCGCCAATCAGCTTGGTGAGGCCGTAGACGCTCTGCGGGCCCGGGTCGTCCCACTCGTGGTACGGCCGATCGAGTGTGCCATCAAAGACGTAGTCGGTGCTGACCTGCACTAGGTGGGCACCGACGCGGTGAGATGCCTCTGCCAGCCAGCGCACGGCGGTGCCGTTGAGGGCCAGGGCACGCTCAGGGTCGCCCTCACAGGCGTCGACGGCCGTCCACGCCGCACAGTTGATGATCGCCTCGGGTCGCAGCGACGTGATCGCACTGTGCACCGCTGAGCGCGAACCGATGTCCAGTCCGGCGCGATCAAAGGCAAACACCTCATCGCCGGCAACAGTGCAGGTGGCCGCCAGGTCGATGCCCAGCTGACCACCCGCGCCAGTGATCAGTACTCGCACCTACAGGCCCGCCTTGGCCTTCAACGGTTCCCACCACCAACGGTTGTCGCGATACCAGGCGACCGTGTCGGCCAGGCCCTGCTCGAACGAGTTCTCCAGCTTCCAACCCAAGGCGGTGATCTTGTCGACGTTGACCGAGTAGCGACGATCGTGGCCCAGACGGTCGGCCACCGGCTCGATGAAGCTTTCGTCGCGGCCGCACAGCTCGAGCAACTTGTAGGTGAGCTCGCGATTGGTGAACTCCTCGTGCGCGCCGATGTTGTAGATCTCACCCAGTTCGCCGTGCTGCAGCACCAGGTGCGCGGCACGGTTGTGGTCTTCGACGTGGATCCAGTCGCGCACGTTGCCACCGTCGCCGTAGAGCGGCACTTTGCAACCGTCCAGCAGGTTGCTCGTGAACAGCGGGATGACCTTCTCGGGGAACTGGAACGGGCCGTAGTTGTTGCTGCAGCGCGTGAGTACCACCGGCAGTCGGTGAGTGGTGAAGTAGCTCAGGGCGATCAAGTCGCTGCCTGCCTTGGATGCGCTGTACGGCGACCGCGGCGTCAGCACATCGGTCTCGCTGAACGAGCCTTCGTCGATGGTGCCGTAGACCTCGTCGGTACTGATGTGCAGGAACTTCTGCACGCCAACCCGGCGGGCCACGTCGCACATCACGTTGGTGCCGAAGCAGTTGGTACGCACGAACGCGTACGGGTCTTTGATGCTGCGATCCACGTGGCTCTCGGCGGCAAAGTGCACCACGGCGTCGTGGCCGTCCATGCTCTGCACCACCACGTCCTCGTCGCAGATGTCACCGTGCACGAACGTGGTGCGCTTGTCGTCGAGCACGTCGCGAATGCTCTCCATGTTGCCCGCGTATGTGAGCGCATCGAAGATGGTGATCTCGTCGTCGCTGTTGGCCAGCAGCCAGCGGACGTAGTTCGAACCGATGAAGCCAGCGGCGCCGGTAATGAACAGTTTCATCTCATGCCCTTCAGGTCAGGTCCTCATCTGCCAGTAGGGTCGACGACCCTCGGGCAGGTCCGCACGCAGCGGGTTAGCTTCGTCGCGAGCAGACATGATGGGCTCGGTCACGGCCCAGTCGGCGCCAATCACCGGGTCGTTCCACTTCACGCCCAGCTCGTCGGCCGGGTTGTAGTAGTTGTCGACGAGGTACGTCACGACAACGTCGGTGAGGGCTGCGAAACCGTGGGCAACTCCGGGTGGGATGTACACCCCAAGGTGGTTGTCGCCGGAGATGTCGAAGGCCATCGTGCCGCCATCGGTGGGGCCACCCTCGCGCAGATCGTGCAGCACCACCCGAATGGTGCCGACGGGGCAGTACCAGTAGTCGGCCTGATGCAGGTGGTAGTGCAGACCGACCACCGCGTTCTGCTGCTTGTTCGAGCGGTTTCCCTGCAACATCTCGCGCCCATTGGGAAACCACTCGCGGCGATAGGTCTCGATGAACAACCCGCGCTGGTCACCGTGGAGGCTGGGCTCCACGAGGTACACGCCCGCAATGCTGTCGCTCTCTTTGACGTTTGACATTCGATCAGTATGGCGGACTGGGCTACGCGGAAGGTGCCGGTGCGGGCCCATCGCCGCGGAAGTACGCCAGCACCGTCTCGGCACCGTCACCCAACACGAGCACGGCGCTACCATCGATTGTCTCGCCCACAATCGGCAGCGAGTACGCCAAAAGGCCATCGCCAACTGCGGTGCGGAGTGATGCGCCAGCGCCGATCGGGTCAAGTTCATCGTCGATTCGAATTGCCGACCCCATAGCGGTGACCAGCTCGCCGGTATTGAACGGATTGGCTTTGACCTGCGCCAGCGCTGTCTGTAGGCAGGCGTTCACGAACGCGCGCTGCCGAGTGGAGCGCCCGAGGTCTGACGTCGGATCTTCATCCCACTCACCGTCGCGATACTCCTCGTAGTGACGGCTGCGGGCGTACGCCAGGCCTTGCGTTCCGTCGAGCAGGTAGCAACCACCCACTGGGATGTCGAGGCCGGTGTTGAAGTCGCGAGTCGGGTACCAGAAGCACACCTGCACGCCGCCAAGTGCATCGACGAGCGCCTTGAAACCGGAGAAGTCGATCTCGACGTAGTGGTGAATCGGGATACGAAGCTCGCCACCCTGCACTGTCTGCACCAGGGCCGCCGGGCCGTCGTTGTACGACGAGTTGATACGACCCTTGTTGTCGTGACCCGCCCGATCAACCCACAGGTCACGCGGAATGGAGAGCAGACTGGCACTGCCCGTGTTCGAGTCGACCCGCATGACCATGATGGTGTCACTGCGATTGCCCGTCACATCGCCGGTCTCGCCGGTGTTGGGGTCGCCGAGCGCGCGGCTGTCACTTCCCACCAACAGGTAGTTCTCCACGCTGCCGGTGCTGGGGCTGAGCACGTCGGACACTCCATCCACTCGCGGCACGTTGTCCACGACCTGGCGTGCTGCAATCAAAGTGCCCGCGCCGGCGAGGACTGTCGTGAGCAGGGCAACGAGAAGGAACGTCGGCAGACGGCGCTTGCGCGGCAACGGGGTGGTGTCCTGAGCAAGCACGGTCGATCACGCTAGTTCCCTCAGGCTTCCGCACACCGTCAGTCGAGAATCGTCGGCACGTGTCGCGGCCCCGCCGGATCACACCGACGTCAGGCTGTGACACGTGCGATTGTGAACGCGAGATTTGCCGATCCCGAGATGTCGCCATGCCCAGTAGGGGTATGAGGAACGAGATCGAGTTGATCGAGTGGGCGAACGCTCACAATTCAATTCTGACGACAGTGGGCCGTCGCCAGGTGGGAGTCTCCGATTGGGTGTGGGAGCGAGCTCAGGCAGACGGACTGTGGATACAAATCGCACCAGACCAGTTTCGGCATGCGGCAACGCGACTGACGTTCGAGATGAAAGTTCGGGCAGGGGCTTCGTGGCTCGGAGATCGAGGCGCTCTCTTTGGCACCACAGCTCTCCGATGGTTAGACGTTGAGGTCGCCGAGCCAGCTCATGCGGAGTTTCTTGTTCCGAGGGGTCTGCGATCCATTCCGAACTGGGCAACGATTCACACCACGACACGCTGGGACAGGGGCGACATCATCAACCACCACGGGGTTCGGACAACCTCCGCCACCCGCGCCGTGCTCGACTACGCCACCCAGCGACCGTCCGCCACCGAATTGGAGAACGCAATCGACAGCGCAGTTCGATTGCGACGCACTGCGCTCAACAAGGTCATCGCCCGGCTCGCGACTCTGCGGGGCACCGGCCGTGCCGGCACCAGTTTTCTCAGTGAGCTGCTGCTGGACTCGGGTGGCGAATCGCACCTCGAGCGCCGATTCCTGCGGCTCATGCGCGTGGCGGACTTTCCCCGCCCGGAGTGCCAGGTCATCTTCCGTCGCAACGGTGAACGAGTTGCACGAGTCGACTTCGTGTTTCCCACGACGAGCACCGTCGTAGAGGTCAGTGGCCGACTCGGCCACACGTCGGATCGCGATCGCCAACGCGATGCCCGACGCCGAAACCACCTGCAACATCTCGGAAACCACGTGATCGAGTTCACGACCGCCGACGTAATCGACGACCCGGAATACGTGCTCGCGACCCTACGCGAGGAGTTCACAAGTGCACGTGTCGCGGCCCCGCCGGATCACACCGACGTCAGGCTGTGACACGTGCGATTGTGAACCTCACCGGAGGTGGATGACGTCGCCGACGGCGAAGCGGTGGGTGATGCCGCAGTCGTCGAGGACCACCAGGCGGCCGTCGGCCTCGACGTCGAGCGCGCGACCCTCGACCACACCATCGGGCACTTCGATACGCACGTTGCGACCCAGGGTGCCCAGCTTCGAGCGGTACAGCCTTGACACGTCAGCGGGCAGTTCGTCGTACGCCTCCAGCATGGCTGCCAACACATCCATGGGGTCCACATCGTCGCCGAGGCGGGCCGAGCCATCGGGTGCCCAGCCAACATTGATACCGATCCCGACGACGACCGCGGGCTGCATTCCAAGTTTTGCCTGCGCCAGAATGCCGGCCAGTTTCACGTCGTCCACGAGAAGGTCGTTCGGCCACTTCAGAGTCGGGCGAACGCCGGAAACCTGTTCGCAGGCTGCGAGCGCTGCCAGGCCAACTCGCTGCGTCAACACATGCGGCATCTCGGGAATCTCGCGGAACAGCATCGATACCAACAGGTTCGCTCCCGGCTGCGCCTCCCAGTGACGGTCCAGTCGACCACGCCCCGCCGTCTGGTGCAGCGCCACCAGCACAGTACGGTCCGGCGCGCCCTGAGCAGCTGCTGCGAGCAGATCGGCGTTGGTACTGCCGGTCTCCTCGACCACCGAAACGAGCCAACCGTCAGGCCACACACGTTGCCCCAACAAGGGCGGCAGGTTCGGCGGTGTGGCGCCGGGTGTGTCCATTCCGACAGTATTGCGTCCTGTGCTGAAAAAGATCCTGATCGCCAACCGTGGAGAGATCGCCGTTCGAGTCATCCGGGCTGCCCGTGAGCTCGGCATCCAGACCGTCGCGGTCTATAGCGAACTCGATCGCAACGCCCTTCATGTCCGTCTCGCCGACGAGGCCTACGCCCTGGGCGGCTCCACCGCCGCCGAGAGCTACCTCAACACCGAAGCCATCCTCAACGCCATCGAACTGAGCGGCGCCGACGGTGTGCACCCTGGCTACGGCTTCTTCTCGGAGAACGCAGACTTCGCTCGCGCGATCATCGCCAAGGGCGTGGCCTTCATCGGGCCGCCGCCGGAAGCCATCGACGAGATGGGCGACAAGGTCAGCTCACGCAAGGCTGCGCAACGTGGCGGCGCACCCATCGTGCCGGGCACCACCGAGTTCATCACTCGCGAGGAGGAGATCCTCGAGTTCGGCAACGCCCACGGCTGGCCGCTGGTCATCAAGGCGGCATACGGCGGCGGTGGTCGCGGCATGAAGGTGATTCGCAGTGCCGACGAAGTGCACGAGGCCATGGAGAGCGCCAAGCGCGAGGCCAAGGCATTCTTCGGTCGCGACGAGATCTACATCGAGCGTTACCTCACCTGGCCGCGCCACGTGGAAGTACAGATAGTCGGCGACCAGTTCGGCGAGGTCGTGTGGGTCAGCACCCGCGACTGCTCGGCCCAGCGTCGCCACCAGAAACTCATCGAGGAAGCCCCAGCCACCCACATGGCCCCCGGCGTCGAAGAAGCCATGGGCGAGGCTGCCATCAAGGCAGCCAAGGCTGTGGGCTACTACAACGCCGGCACCGTCGAGTTCATCTACCAGGACGACGAGTTCTTCTTCCTCGAGATGAACACCCGCCTGCAGGTCGAGCACCCTGTCACCGAGGTCATCACCGGGATCGACCTCGTCGAGTGGCAGTTGCGCGTTGCGAGCGGCGAGCCCTTGCCGATGACGCAGGCCGAAGTTGCCGCCCGCCGCTACGGCCACGCCATCGAGATCCGCATCAATGCCGAGAACCCAGCCGGTGGCAAATTCCTCCCCTCTCCCGGCATCATCACCAAGCTGGTCCCGCCCGACGGGTTCGGTGTCCGTTTCGACGGCGGTTACGAATCAGGCGACACCATCAGCCAGTACTACGACAACCTGATCGGCAAGCTGATCGTGTGGGGCAAGGACCGCGAGACGGCCATCTCCCGCACCATCCGCGCTCTGGAGGAGATGGTTGTCGAAGGGGTGGCCACCACCATTCCGGCCGACCTCGCCATCTTGCGCCACCCCGACTTCCACGCGTTCACGCACTCGACGAAGTGGGTAGAGGAGAAGCTGGATCTCTCGGGCATCGAGCCGGTCAAGCCGCCCGCCGTGGCCGACGACGAAGCTCCGCTGGTGCAGCGCAGCACCACTGTCGAGGTCAATGGCAAGCGCTTCGCCGTCAAGATGTGGGTGCCCGACGCGCCGATGATTGCGGCCGGTCCAGCCAAGGCAGCCAAGAAGCCCACCCGTGCTGCAGGCGCCGGCGCAGCGGCGGGAGGTGGCAGCGGCAACGTCGAGGTACCGATGCAGGGCACGATCGTGAAGGTGCTCGTCGAGGTCGGCCAGGTCGTGGAAGCCGGCCAGGCCGTGGTAGTGCTGGAAGCCATGAAGATGGAGAACCAGATCACCACCGAGAAGGCCGGAACGGTCAAGGAGATCAAGGTGAAGGCCGGCGACACCGTCGGCGCCGGCGACGTAGTCGTCGTCATCGCCTAGTCACGCACAGGTAGTTCGGGGCCGAAGAGTGAATTCGATGGTCGCAAGGTAGCGACCATCGAATTCACTGTTCCGGAGTCAGCTGCTGCGCATCTACCCGGTGGCCCTGCACCACGATGCTGCCGGCGGCCTTGTCGTGCAGACCTTGACGCAGCGGATCGAAGAACGCGTAGACGTACACAGCGACGCCCAGTAGGGGGCCGATCTGCGGAATGGCGCTCAGTGTGGTGGGGACCAGTGAACGTTGGAACGCCCGCACGAAGCCCAGGTTGCCGCCATCGACAGCGCTCACGGCCCGGGTGCTGGTGAGCAGCTTGCCCAGCGTACGGCCCCACAGCCAGACACCAACGGTTTCGTACGTCAACCCGAGCACGGTGAGCGTGACGGTGAACCACAGCGCGCGACCTTCGGTGATGGCATCCTTGGGAACGAAGCCCAACGCATAGAACAACGTAAAAGCGGGCACCGTGATGACGATCTGATCAACGATGATGCCAATGATGCGCCGGGCAAACGACGCCAGGTGCAGCCCGGCGGGCACAATCGGGGCTGTCTTCTCCTCCGTGCTGGGGAACATCAGTCCGCGGCTTCGGCCAGCGCCTCGGCCAGCGCCGGGTGCACGAGCAAGCTCTCCACGATGTCAGTCACCTTCAGGTTGGCGGTGACGGCGAGCGCAATCACACTGATCAGTTCTGCCGCGTGACGGCCGACGATAGAGCCACCCAACACCACACCTGTGGCCGGGTCGCTGATGATCTTGACAAAGCCGCGCCAGTCGTTGTTGATCAGTGCTTTCGGTGTACTGCTGAACGGCACCTTCGTCACCCGAATCTTGCGGCCAACGGCAAAGGCGTCGGCCTCTGCCAGGCCGACGTCGGCAATCTCGGGCTCGGTGAAGATCGCGTTCGCGGCCTTGTCGTAGTCGAGGTGACGATGTGCCACCTTCTGCAGACCCATGACATGCTCCGCCACCTTGCGGCCCTGCATGCTGGCCACCGAAGAGAGCGGCAGCTTGCCACTCATGTCGCCGGCGGCATAGATCGTGGGCACGTTGCTCTGGCAGTGACGGTTGATGGTCACGTAACCGCTGACATCGGTCTCCACGCCGGCGGCCTCGAGGCCCAGCCCGTTGGTGTTCGGCACCGAGCCGATAGCGAGCACCGCATGCGAACTGTGCACCACGCGACCATCGTCGCAGCGCACGACCACTTCCTCGACACCGGCTTCGTTGACGACCCGTTCGATGGCGGTGGCCCGCGCACCCTTGAGCAGCTTGACTCCACGCGTCAAGAAGTCGTCCTCCAGCACCGCTGCCACTTCAGCGTCCTTGCCGGGCAGCACCTGCTGGCGGCTGACAACCAAGTTGACCTTGGCACCGAACGAGCTGAACATGTGAACGAACTCCACGCCAGTCACGCCCGAACCCACGATTGTGACGCTCTCCGGGAAGACCTTCGGTGGGTAGCAATCGCGGGTGACGAGTATGCGCTCGCCATCGGGATGGCACCAATCAGGAATGCGCGGTCTCGAACCGGTGGCAATCAGCACAGCGTCGGCTGGCAGCACTGTGACCGAGGCAGCGCCCGCGACGTCCACCGTGGTGACCTCGACCTCGTTGGCGGACAGCAACTTCGCCGAACCGTGAATGAGCGTGACACCCTGGCTGGTCAGCAGGTTGGTGGTGCTGCGCTGCAAACGCATCTTGATGCTCTCGATGCGCTCGGTCAGTGCTTCCACGTCGACCTCGGGCGCCTGCTGTTCCAGGCCCATACCCTCCAGCCGACGGGTGAATGCGATCGCCCCGCCGGTGGCGATCATCGTCTTCGACGGAATGCAATCCCACAGGTGGGCGGCGCCACCAATGACATCGCGCTCGACGATCGTCACCTGCGCGCCGAGGCGCGCCGCATGGGTTGCCGCAGTGTTGCCCGCAGGCCCACCACCGATGATCACAAATCGAGTCGCCACGACGCCGAGGCTACTGCCGCCGGGCGCAGGGCCGCGGCTCAGGCCGTCGGCACCACAGGGGTGAGCGACCAGCGGATGAAGCGGGTGACCGCTGCACCGGCGGGAGCCACCAGTATGGCTTCGCTGACAGGCAAATACGGCAGCCGCAACGGCCACCGAGCCGACATCGGTAGCAACGCCACCGCGGCGGTCGCGAGCAGGCCGTACGCAGGTCGCGCCGCCAAAGGCAACGGTGGTTGGACAAGCAGGAATCGCGCAGCCTCGCGCGCGGCCTTCGTTCCTTTCAGCTCATCTCGATAGTCGCGGAACTCGGCGCGCAGCTGTGCAACCGTGACCGGCGGGTGGTTCACGCCCAACGCGATCGCAACCCGTGCCATGTCGGCCACGTACTCATCGGCCTCGTCGTCGGAGAGCGGGGCGGCGCCGTATCGGTGGTATGCGGCGAGGAAACTGTCGACCTCACAAATGTGCACCCACCGCAGCAGGTGCGGATCGCCGGCCGAATACGCGCGACCGTCCGGAGCGATACCGCGAACCCGACGGTGCACCATGCGAACACGCGCGATTGACTCCTCCGCCATCGTGGCCGGGCCGAACGTGGTCGACGCGAGGAAGTCGGCTGTGCGCTGGAGGCGACCCCACGGATCGGCGCGATAGTCCGAGTGATTGGCAACACCGGCCATTGCCAGAGGATGCAACGACTGCAGCAGGAGGGCACGCAACCCACCGACGAACATCGACGCATCGGAATGCACGCGGCGAATGACGCGGTCCTCCGCGAACCATCGTTCGCCTGGCGCGTTCATCACCGCCGCCATCGCCGGCCCCGGATCGTCACCGACGACGCGCGACCGAATCTGCCCGGCAATCCATGTACGCACAGGTTCCAAGGGAGACGACATCGTCAGGGAGTCTCCCATCACCACAATCGTCATGGTCGGTCGGCCTCGCAGATTTCTTGCCGGTTTCTGCCAGACATTTCAGCGAGCGCGCTCCTGCAGGGCACCACCAACAAGGAGGAACTCTTGTGAAGATCCGTATCCGCATCGTGCTGGCGAGCGCCGTTCTGTGTGGCGCCATCGGTATCGCCGGCGCACCACAGGCACAGGCTGGGCCGCCCGTCGTACCTGGCCCCGGCGACGGCAGTGCTGCCGTGTTCATCTCCTCCACCGGCGCACCCGGCCTGACGAACGGCTACACGTACAACTCGAGTGGCGGCGCCGTCTCCGTTGGCCAGCTGGACGCCACTCACTACTGGATCAGCTTTCAGTCAATGGGTGGCGGCACCTACACCAACGCGCAGCTCACCGTGTGGAACGGTGCCTCGGGCCCGACCATCGACCCGGTCTGCACCATCGACAAGACAAAGGATGTCCGCGGCGATGTCACCGTCTGGTTCGAATGCACACCGTTCCCCACCAGTTCGCTGGTTGGCGCGCAGCTGTTCGTCAACGTCACCAATCGCACGCACCCCGATGCTGCGCGCGCTCGCATCCCCGGATTCGTCGCGGTCACAACCGCCAGCCCATCAGCTGCCAGCGAAACACCCGTCAACCAATACCGCTCGTCGGGCACCGGCGCAGCGAGCGTGACGCGAACGGCACTCGGTCGCTACACCGTCACCGTGCCCAGCGCTGCCTACGCCAGTGGGCAAGGCGTCGCCTTCGCCACCGCACTCACGGTCTCGCCCACCGTTGACCCGGCGTACACGCGCTACTGCAATCCGCAGAGCTGGTACTCCAGCGGCACCAAGATGATCGTCAAGGTGGCCTGCTTCATGGGCATCGGCACCGCCGCCGACGCTCGCTTTTCGCTGCGCCTCACCACCCGCAACCATCTTGGTGGCACTCAGCCCGGTGGCAGCCAATGGGTGAGCGACCCAGCCTCAGCCGGCTACGCCGCGACCAGCTACGGCTGGAACTCTGCCGGCGGCACGAACTTCGTCCGGTCACTGGCCATCTGGGAAGGCGCTGGCGTCAGCCAGGCGCAGTGGAATGGCGCCACCTACGCCGTCGGCAAGGTGCCGTCGCTGTTGGTCAGCGGATATGGCGGCAACCACCGCTGCACGCTCGAGTACCACGGCTATCACCCCGTCGACCTGTACACGAATGCAACGGTGCGCTGCTATGACCCGGCTGGCGGAGGCGTCGGTGTGCCCAGTGCTCGGTACACGGTTGGTCTCGTTCAGCTCTAGACGCACCGTGGCCACACACATTACTCCTGCGACAGTCCGTCGTCGGCGAACAGGGTTGCCCTGCTCGTCGGCGACGGTGGCGCGTTGGCGCTCTGCACCTGGCCACCGGGCAGGTTCGGGCAGTACTTGGAGGGATACTGCATGAGATTGCGCGCTTCGCCGACCCACTCGAAGTGCATGCCGTCCGGCGTCAGGAAATTGCCTCCCCACGCGAAATTGTGCTTGCGGAAGATGCGCACGATGCGGCAGTCCATCTTCGGCACGCAACCCTGACAGTTGGTGACGGTGTTGATGTCGATCGGTTGACCCCACGAGTGCCTCGACACCGAGCCAAGCCTTTGCGTGATGCGTGCCAGCCGAGCCTGGCCAGCTGAGCAGCCGCCGTAGCTGTTCGAGTTGGCTACATCGATACCGCCGGCCAATCCTGCGTCGACAACCTCCTGGAGCGCTGCAACAAGGTCGTCCTTCACGGCCTTGTTGCACATTGCTCTGATGCCGGCAGGGTAGTTCTCGCGGGCGGGCGGCAAGTACAGATTTCGCCAGGCGGCGTCGACAGCGGTCCATCCGAGATCGGACAGATTCGCGTAGTCCATTTGGAACTCTCCGAGGAGCGCCTTCGTCCGCGACATGCTCATCGTGCTGTCCGGATCGGGCGCATCCCACGACTGACGAATTCGGACATTGCTGTTGTTGGAGAGCCCGCGGTTGGCAAGCGAAGTTTGCAGCGTGGGCCGATCGAAGCGGCCGTAGATGAGCACCCTGGTGTCCAAGGTGGCGCCGAGCATCGCTGCTTGCTGAGTGCTCATCAGTATCTCGGTACCGCCGATATCGCCGTCTGCTGCCACCATGCCGATAGTGAACGTGACCGTGCCCCCGCCCGCAGCCAGCAGATCGATTCGGTCACCAGCAACCGCCCGCCGAAGGCCGGCGGACGTCTGACCCATGATGATCGAACCCTGGCTGATCGGCGAAGCAACGGTGCGGCCGAAGACTCCGCCCAATGCCTCGAGCGGCAGCGCAGTGATCGACATCGGGAACGCCCAGCCGGGCCCGCTGGACTGCTGGATCACGGTGGGGCCACGCCGAACCGCCGTCATGCCCGCACTGAAACCACGACCGGTGACAGCAGCCGCTCCAGCGTCGGACGCCGCTGCAAGGGCGGCGTCGCGGATGGGGGTTGTGAGCTCGCCGGTCTGATACACCGACACGGCGTCGCCGAGTGACGTGATGAACGCCGCCGGAGAGACTGCGGCGGCCGCATTGTCAATCGACACCGTGGGCGCGTCAGCCGGGGCTGCGAGCGATTGGCCCAACAGCGCACACGCCATTAGCACTGCTGCCACTGCAAGTTGGCGACGCGGCATCGAAATATCCTCCTGAGACCACTTACGCCCTCTTTGAAGCTACCACCGGGGTGATCTCGGCGACCGGCAGCTCCATTGCGCAACGAATCGACCGTTCAACGCAACGGCGCAGCGAGTACCGTCAACGGACTGTGAGCAGCGACGACAACCAACTTGACGGATCTGGGCCCGAAACGCCCGACACTGCATCGCCCGCGACGGATGCACTCGGCGCCGACGCCGGCGGCAGCGGTTTGGTCGCCGAGAAGGCCAAGCGGCTGGCGAAGTTGGACGAGATGCGGGTGGCAGGCGCCAACCCGTACCCCTACCGGTTCGATCGCACCAGCACGCTCACTGAACTGCGCTCACAGCATGGCAGCCTCGAGGCGGGCACAGAGACCGAGATCGAAGTGGCCATCGCCGGGCGGGTCATGCTGATGCGCGACTCGGGCAAGCTGATCTTCGCCACGGTGCGCGACCGCGACGACGAGGTGCAGCTGTTCGTCTCCAAGGCTGTCATCGGTGACGAAGCGTTCGACGCGCTACGCGATCTCGATCTCGGCGACTGGGTGGGGGTGCATGGCACCGTCATGACCACCCGCAAGGGCGAGCTCTCCGTGAAGGTACAACGCTTCGAGCTGCTGTCGAAGGCCGTCCGTCCACTCCCCGACAAGTGGCACGGCCTCACCGATACCGACATCCGCTTCCGTCAGCGCTACGCGGACTTGATCGTCAACGAGGATGCGCGGCGCAACTTCCGCATTCGTCACGAGGTCATCGCCAGTTTCCGCCGCACCTTACACAACCGCAGCTTCATCGAGGTCGAGACACCCGTACTGCACATGGAAGCCGGTGGCGCGCATGCCCGCCCGTTCGTCACGCATCACAACACGCTCGACATGCAGCTGTACCTCCGCATCGCCCTGGAGCTGCACCTCAAGCGGCTGATCGTCGGCGGCATGGAGCGCGTGTTCGAGATCGGCCGCATCTTCCGCAACGAGGGCATGAGCACTCGCCACAACCCCGAGTTCACGATGATGGAGCTATACCAGGCCTACGGCGACTATCGCGAGATGATCGAGATCACCGAAACCCTCATCACACAGGCAGCGCTCGATGCCACCGGTACATCGGTGGTCACGGTGTTCGGACCCAACGAGACGACGCTGGAAGTCGACCTCGCGCAGCCGTGGCGACAGGCGCGCATGATCGATCTCATCGAGGAAGCCATCGGAGTGGCGGTGCACCCGTCGCAAACCGTTGAAGAGCTGCGCGAGCTCGCGATCAAGCACGGCGTCTCGTGCGCTCCACGCTGGGGTTCCGGCAAGATCATCGAAGAGTTGTTCGAGGCAACGGCAGAGCACAAGCTCATTGCGCCCACGTTCGTCACAGGCCACCCCGTCGAGATCTCACCGTTGGCTCGCGTCGACCGCAACGACCCGCACCTGACGGAGCGCTTCGAGTTGTTCATCGGCGGTCGCGAGATTGCCAACGGGTACAGCGAGCTGAACGACCCGGTCGAGCAGCGTCAGCGTTTCGAGGATGAGCAGACGGCAAAGGACCTCGGCGATGACGAGGCCGCGACAGCGATCGACGAGGACTACCTTCGGGCGCTCGAGTACGGGCTTCCTCCGACGGGCGGTTTGGGGATCGGCATGGACCGCGTGGCGATGCTGATTGCGGGCGTCAACAGCATCAAGGAAGTCATCCTGTTCCCGACACTGCGTCCCGAAGTCTTCTAGGTTCAAGGTTTTCCAATGTCGACATTTCGGAGTACGCAATGACCGCAGCATGGGGCCGGGGCCTCGCCACCATCACCGGCGACGGCACGGTGTTGGACACCTGGTTCCGCGAACTGGGTTTGGGTGACGAGCCGCAGCCCGAGGCGTTCGAGGCATACACCACCGCGGCCCGCCGCGACGACGTGCGGCGAGTGAACGTGCGTGCAGTGCAGGTGCACATCGATACCGATACCCCCCCGACGTCCGCCAGCGACGTCTACCTCCGGCTGCACCTGCTGTCGCATCGCCTGATGGTGCCGCGCACCATCAACCTCGAGGGCATTTTCGGTCTGCTCGCCAATGTTGCCTGGACCAACCTCGGCCCGGCTCCTGTCGAGGGCATCGAGGAACTTCGTTGGCGGGTGCGTCACGACGGCGGCGTGCTGACCGTGCACGGCCTCGACAAGTTCCCGCGCATGACCGACTACGTGGTCCCCACCGGCGTGCGGATTGCCGACGCCGACCGCGTGCGCCTTGGCGCCCACCTCGCTGTCGGCACCACCGTGATGCACGAAGGGTTCGTCAATTTCAACGCCGGCACGCTTGGTACCTCCATGGTCGAGGGGCGCATCGGACAAGGCATCCTCGTCGGCGACGGCAGCGACATCGGTGGCGGTGCCAGCATCATCGGCACCCTGTCGGGCGGCGGCAAGGAGCAGGTCACCATCGGCGAGCGCTGCCTGCTGGGCGCCGAAGCCGGTATCGGCATCAGCTTGGGCGACGAATGCGTGGTCGAGGCCGGCCTCTTCGTCACCGCCGGCACGCTGGTTGCTGTGCATGGCCCCGACGGCGTGGAAGTAGTCAAGGCCCGCCAGCTCAGTGGCAAGGGCGGCCTGCTGTATCGCCGCAACAGCCAGTCCGGCGCAGTGGAGGCACTCCCCCGCAGCGCCAAATGGGACGGCCTGAACGCCGCCCTCCACGCCAACTGATGGGAGCGGGCCACAGGCCTTCTGGAGGGTTTCAACACCAACACCGCCCCGGGTCGTTGAAACCCTCGAGTTAGGGCTCGCGTTCGCAGCCGTCAATGTGGTCGTTGACCATGCCCATGGCTTGCATGAAGGCGTACATGGTGGTGGGGCCGACGAAGCTCCAGCCGCGCTGCTTCAAGTCCTTCGACATTGCGATCGACTCGGGACATGTGGCAAACAGCTCGCCGTCGACCGTGAGGCGAGTGGTGCGCGTCGGGCGGAACTGCGACACGAAGGTGTACAGCGACCCGAACTCTTCGCGCAGGACGAGCGCACGGCTCGCATTGTTGATGGTGCTCTGTATCTTTCCCCGATGGCGCACGATGCCTGCGTCGCCCAACAGTCGCACGACGTCACCTTCGTCGTAGGCGGCAACGGTCTCGAGGTCGAAGTCGGCGAAGGCTGCACGGAAGTTCTCTCGCTTACGAAGGATCGTCAGCCACGACAGGCCGGATTGAAAACCCTCCAAGCAGAACTTCTCGAACAGGCGAACGTCACCGGTGACCTCGTGGCCCCACTCGTTGTCGTGGTACTCCACGTACATGGGATCATCGCCGCACCACCAGCACCTGGTCACACCATCCGTGCCCGCGCGCAGCCGCTCACCAGTCATGAATCAAACCTAACGGTCACCGTACCAATGGCGCTTGACGTGGCGAGCGGTGGGCCTCATCGGCAATGATCACCGGCGTGATTCACCACTACCTCGCCGCCCGTGCGGAACTCGACGCCCCGGGTTCGCCCTTCGCCACCACCACCGAAGTTGTTCGCGGGGTCCCGCTGAAGGTGTTCGCCGCCAGCCCGCCCAACATGCGAGTGCTGTGGCAGGGCTCGGCCGCCCACGGCCAGAAGGACTACCTCGTCTACGAGGACGAGCGGTACACCTATGACGAGATTCACGCACAGGTACGAAAGCTGGCTGCGCACTTGGTTGCCAACGGCGTACACCCAGGCAGCCGAGTGGCCATTGCCATGCGCAACTACTCGGAATGGGTCGTGTCGTACTGGGCCAGTGTCTGCGTGGGCGCGGTGGCAGTGGGTATGAACGCCTGGTGGACCGCTCCCGAGATGGAGTACGCACTCAACGACAGCGAACCCGTCGTACTCATCGCCGATGACGAGCGCCTTGAGCGCCTTGTCCACATGCCCGCCCAGCGCCCGATGCACATCATCTCCGTGCGCACCGAGCGCTCAGCTCCCGGCGGCGTCACCACCTGGGCCGACGTCATGTCCGCCCACGACCCGGGCACGCTGCCCGACGTTGCCATCGACCCCGACGACGACGCGACCATCTTCTACACCTCGGGCACCACTGGGTTTCCCAAGGGTGCGCAGCTGACCCACCGCGGCTCGGTGCACAACATCTTCAACATCATCGCGATGGGTGTCGCCACCAACCTGGCTGAGGCCAAGGCCATCGCCGCCGGCGACGTGCCTGCGCCAACCGACGTGCCGCCTGCACCTGCACAACTGGTGTTCATGGCACCAACACCGCTTTTCCATGTGACCGCGTGCAACTGCCTACTGCACCCGGCCACCGTCGCTGGCGGCCGCGTCGTACTCACCTACAAGTGGGACCCGGGCCGCGCGCTGGAACTGATCGAGCGCGAAGGAGTCACCAACTTCAGCGGCGTGCCGACGATGAGTCGCGAGCTACTGATGCACCCAGATTGGGAGACGCGTGACACATCCACACTGGCCGGAATGGGCGGGGGCGGTGCAGCGCTGCAGCCCGACTTGGTTGGGAAGATTGCCGACGCACTCAAGAATGGCCAGCCCTCAACCGGGTACGGCATGACCGAAACGTGCGGCATCATCACCGCCAACTCATCGCGCTGGTTCATCGCCAAGCCGGCTTCTTGTGGTCCCGTTGTCCCCACGCTGGAGGCAAAGCTGGTCGACGAGGAGGGCAACGATCTCCCCGTCCACGCCACCACTCGCGGCGTGTTGTGCGTGCGAGGCGCAATCGTGATCAAGGGCTACCTCAATCGCCCCGAGGCCACCAACGACAGCATCCAAGACGGCTGGCTCAACACCGGTGACATCGCGCTCATCGACGACGACGGCTTCGTCTTCATCGTCGACCGCGCCAAGGACATGGTGCTGCGTGGCGGCGAGAACGTCTTTTGTAGCGAAGTCGAAACCGCCATCTACCACCACGAAGCCATCGCCGAGGCCGCCGTTTTCGGCATACCCGACGAGCGCCTCGGCGAAGACGTGGCCGCCGTCATCGTTCTGCGCGAGGGCCACAGCCTCACGCAGCCGGAGCTGGCCGAGTTCTTGTCCGTCAGCCTCGCCAAGCACAAGATTCCGGCGACCGTATGGTTCCGCGACGAGCCGATTCCGCGCAACGCCAGCGGCAAATTCCTCAAGCGTGAGCTGCGCAAAGAACTGGTCGGCGAATGAGTTTGGTCGTCGGGCACATACAGTCTCATTCATGACTCTTGATGACGATGACGCCTGAGGATCCTCAGCGGGGTGGTTTCGCTCAGCTGGCACGGTCACGCCGCACCAGCATGATGGTCGACAAGGAAGTCGGCGTGCCGCGCGCGACCGTCGAGCAATTGTGTGAGCTGGCGCAGTGGGCGCCGAACCACAAGCGCACCTGGCCATGGCGATTCGCCGTGGCCGATGGCGAGGGACGCGCTCGGCTGGGCAACACCATCGCCGACGCGATGGAGCTGCACGGCGACCCGCAGGAGAAGATCGCCAAGGCACGCACCAAGTATCTCCGCACTCCGTCGGTGCTGGTCGTCGGGTCAGCCGCAGGCGACAGCGACACTCGAACCGCGGAGAACCGCGACGCCGTCGCCGCCGGCGTGCAGAACATTCTGCTGGCGGCTACCTCGATTGGGCTGGCCAGTTTCTGGAGTTCGTGCCCACGTGGCGCGAACGATGCCGTCGCGGAGCTCTGCGGTTTCTATCTCGACACCCACGTCGCCGCGCTCATCTACCTCGGCTGGGCAACCGAGACCTCAGCCGCGCCCGAGCGACCGCCGGTCACGCTCAATGTCGTTGACTAGCTAGGCGCGCTCCACGGCCTTGCCCGCCAATGCACGTGCGCTGTTCTTGTCGGGCGTAGTGACGCCGAAGAAGCCGTTGCTGACGCGCACGATGACCTCGTAGCGGTCGTCACCACGGGCAACCCCGATCGCTTCCTCTCCGAGATCATCGAACCTGTCGATCGGCTGCGCCGTGGTCACCGGATGATCGAACTCGTCAGCCGACGCCACCTGCACGACCACCTGATAGTCCTTGACGCCCGCGCGAATTTCATACCCGCACGTGTCTTCGCCCAGCAGGCTGAAGGAGAGCAGCGTGCCCGTGGCGACGCCAGCGAACGTGACTGAACGAAAGTCGGTGTCGGCCAGCGCCGTGCACGGGTTGCCATTGAAGAGCGTGCCCGGCGCAACGGTGGCGGTGTTGTCGGGCGGCAGCGTGTCGGTCAGCACCGGCAGAAGCGTGCCGGCCTCACTGACCAGCGGCACCGCGCCGACTGTGTCCGGCGGCTGCGCATTGGAGCCGCTACACGCCACCAGCAGCACCGTCGACGTCAGTTGCGCGATCAGGTGTCGACGTAAACTCACAGAGGTCAGCGGCCCGGCTGGTAGACGCCGAACACGTCGCGCAGTGCATCGCTGACTTCACCGAGCGTTGCGTCGGCGCGCAAGGCTTCCTTCATTGGATACAGCAGGTTCCCCGTGCCACGCGCTGTTTCTGTCATTGCAGCCAAACGGGCCTTCACCAGATCCTGATCGCGGTTGGCCTTGTACGCCTCCAGACTGGCCAACTGGCCCTCCTCCAGCGACGGGTCGTTGGGTGCGATCACGAACTCGGGCTCGTTGTCCACCGGGAACTTGTTGAGGCCGACGATTACGCGCTCATCGTTGTCGATGCTCCTCGTGTAGTCGTATGCGGCCTGCTCGATCTCGTCTTGCTGAAACCCGCGCTCGATGCCCTCGACGGCGCCACCCATCTCGTCGATGCGGGCGATGTACTCCCATGCCAGACGTTCGATCTCGTCGGTCAGTGTCTCCACGAAGTAGCTACCGGCCAACGGATCGGGAGTGTCGGCGATACCGCTCTCGTAGCCGATGATCTGCTGCGTGCGCAGCGCAATGCGGGCGGCGCGTTCAGTGGGCAGGCTCAGCGCCTCGTCGTAGCCGTTGGTGTGCAGGCTCTGCGTGCCGCCCATGACAGCCGCCATCGACTGCACGGCGACGCGCACGATGTTGTTCTCCGGCTGCTGTGCAGTCAGCGTGCTGCCACCCACCTGTGCGTGGAACCGCAGCAGCTTGCTCGACTCATTCTTCGCGCCGTAGCGCTCGGTCATCAGCTTGTACCAAATACGTCGTGACGCACGGAACTTGGCGACCTCTTCGAAGAAATTGTTGTGTGCGTTCCAGAAGAAGCTGAGGCGTGGTGCGAATGCATCGACGTCGAGCCCGGCGGCAATTGCCGCGTCGACGTACGCAATACCGTTGGCGATCGTGAACGCGATCTCCTGTACAGCCGTGCTGCCGGCCTCGCGGATGTGGTAGCCGGAGATGCTGATGGTGTTCCACTTCGGCACATGCTGCGCGCAGTACTCGAAGATGTTGGTGATGATCCGCATCGAGGGCTTGGGCGGATAGATGTACGTGCCGCGAGCGATGTACTCCTTCAGCAAGTCGTTCTGAATCGTGCCACTGATCGCGCTGGCGGGCACACCCTGCTCCTCGGCCACCAACTCGTACATCAGCAACAAAATTGCCCCGGTTGAGTTGATGGTCATGCTGGTACTGACCTTGTCCAGCGGCAGGTCGGCCAGCAGCTGACGCATGTCGGCCATGCACGAGATGGCAACGCCTACCTTGCCAACCTCGCCCTCTGCACGCGGGTGGTCGCTGTCGTAGCCCATCTGGGTCGGTAGGTCGAACGCACAGCTGAGACCGGTCTGGCCTGCCTCCAAGAGGAACTTGAACCGCTCGTTGGTGCTGGCTGCCGTGCCGAACCCGGCGTACTGCCGCATCGTCCACAACTTGCCGCGGTACATCGTCGGGTACACACCGCGCGTGTACGGCGGCTTGCCAGGGGCACCCAGCTGCGTGGCTGGGTCCCAGCCCACCAGGTCGGAGGCGTCGTACAACGCCTTCACTTCGATGCCGGAGTCGGTTCGCTTCTCGTCACTCATCGCCGCGAGCGTAGGTCGTTCTCACGTCGTCGCGGCCATTCGGCGAGTTCTATGGTGGCGCCCATGAACGGCTTGCGCTTCGTGCCGGATTATGCCATCGCCGGCATCCCCAACGTGGTGGTTGACGGCGCACCGAATCCCGACACGCGCCTCACGTTGTCACACTGGCCTGGCGCGCCGACGCCGCCCGATCTTCGCGACGATCTGTCGGCACAGATCGCATTTCACGCAATCGCGCGGCCCGACCTGTTCCACGAGATCGAGGCGGTGACCAATAACCACTTCGATCAGGACGGACTCGTCAGCGTCTTTGCGCTGCTGCACCCCGAGCTGGCGCAGCCCCGCCGCGATCAGCTCATCGATATAGCTCGCGCCGGGGACTTCGGCACGTTCGTCTCACGCGACTCGGCGAGGCTGGCGATGGTGCTCGCTGCGCTCGACGACGACGATCGGTCACCGCTCGCCCGCGGCCAGCTGTCGCAGCCCTATCCGAAGCGCTGCGGCGCGCTGTACGAGTGGACGCTGCCGCGCCTGTTGGAGATCGTGGACCACCTCGATGACTGGCGCCACCTGTGGGCCGAAGAGGACGCTCACCTGACAGCGAGCCTGGATGCAATTGCCGGCGGTGCGGTGAACATCGAAGAGCACCCCGATATCGACCTTGCAGTGTTCACCGTGCCGGCCAGTTGGCCAACACGGGCGACTTCGCGCTTCACCGTTCGACGAATGGACAGCCTGCATCCCATGGCGGTGGCAAATAGCACCGACCAACTAAGGATCGCGATCGTGCACGGCGGCCACTGCTCGGTCGAGTTCCGGTATGAATCCTGGGTGATGCTCACCTCGCGCCCCGTGCTGCAGCGACCTGATCTCCGCCCGCTGGCGACAACGCTCGACGGAATCGACCCATCAGGCACCGGCTGGCACGCCGATGGGCCAGGTGCGCTGACCTCACATCTCCGCTGGGCCGACGAGGGGTCAAGTGGTCTGTCGCCGCAACGCTTCCTGCACACGCTGCGCAACTTCCTGCGGCACGCAGAGCCTGCCTGGGACCCGTTCGCAGTGCGCTGACACGTCAGGCTTGCATCCAGCGCTGGCGGCTCTCCTGCCATCGGGCAGTGACCTCCCACGCAGCCGACCAACGCTCGATGTAGTCGCGATCAAGGGTCGGACGCGTTGCCAGAATTGATGCAATGTCGTCTTGATCCTTTGCTCGCCAGGCAATCAGCTTGTGCACGATCACGTCCTCGACTGTCAGCATTCCGTTCACGGCGCGGTAATGCGCTTCGGCGTGATACTCGGTCTCCACCAGGAGGGCGTCAACCTTCACGCCATCGCCGCGAATGAACACGACGTAGGGCTGGCTGCTGCCTGGTTCGCTGATGGCTCGCACCTCGTAGCCATCAGCCCGGAACGACTCTGCGACGCCGCGCAGCGATGTGACCAAGAAATCGATGTCGGTGGTCTCACGCGGCTCAGCTCGGTAGAGCAACGCGGCAAAGGCGCCGATCCCCACCGGCTGCGCACCGAGCGCAGTGAGTCGGTCACGAAAGTGGTCGAAGTAGTCCGAGGGCGCGGGCACGACGGTGTAGCTCCGGTTCGGTATCGAGATCATCAAGGCCGATGGCATGACGACGCAGATTGGCCCACTCGTGCACAGCCGCGCGCCAGTCAAGCGACCCTTCCTCTTCGTTGTCGGCTTCCTGCAGCGCGGCGACCTGACGCTCCCATCGGCGACGATCTTGCGCGCTCACGACCATTGGGGAATCCTACGCCACATTCTTCTGCAACCTTCTGGGAGGCACCAGAGAACCGTGACGTCGCTGGTGACCGAGGTGTCGACCAATGCGAAAGGAGTTGAGACAGTCACCGATCTCGAAGACCGCCTTCGTTTCATGTACGCCCGAATCGCCGAGCCGGCGGCCACGCTCAGCAGCGTTGAGGTTGGGGCCCTTGAGTGGCGCAGGGGCGACGCTCAGCTCATCGTCGCCTCGACAAATCCTCCCTCGTCGGGCAGGGCTGAGGCGGCCATCTACCTGGCAGCGATCAGAGCGATCTCCATCTTCCATTCCGGTCGCACGAGCGCTGGCACCGTTACCAGCGTGCTGCTAGCCCGGTGACCATCGAGCGCCGCGTCGCGGGCGGCCATCACCTTCGACAGCTGCGCCATCTGCTCGACCACCACGTAGGTCGTCACGCTCACAACATCGCGCGCTCCCATGCCGGCCTCGCGCAGTATCGCCAGGAGGTTCGCCCACACCACCTCGGCCTGCGCCTCGATGGAGGCCGGCACCGTACCGTCGGGCCGGGTGGGAACCACGCCACTGGTGTGCAGCCACTTGCGCGTGCCTTCACTGACGATCGCGTGGGCGTAGTTGGCAGACGGGGCAGCGATGTCGGCGGGAGCGACGATGCGGTTCATGACCTCAGTGTTGCAGCCGCGCCCGCCTAGGACTTCCACGCAGGGGGCAGCGTGCCGAGCACGTCGGCGAGACCACGCGCGCGACTCAGACGCACCCCAACTCGCCGACCGTTGGGCAGCGACACTACGAACGCCGCATCCCCAGGTTTGCCATCGATCACACCCACGACCGACACCGGCCCGTTCGGGTGCATCGCGAACGAGTTGATGGGGCCGGTGTCGGGCACGTTCATCACCAGGTGATCGTCGAAGATCTCCAACTTCCCCGAGACCGGCATGTCCTCACCGCCGAGTGAGCCGGCCAGCGAGTCGTCGATGCCTCGGTCGTCAGTGAGTGATGCGACGCGAGCGTCCTTCAGCGACATCGACGCGGAGCCCTTCCACAGTGGAGTGACCTTCGTGATGCGCGGACGCACCGGGTCGCGCGTGCGATCGCCCACTCGCATCGCTTCCGTCCACGCCGACTTGAGCAGATCACTGCTCAAGGCAACGGCGACACCGCGCACTTTGTCGAACCCGGTGGGACGCTCGGCGACGAACGCCTGCGCCTGCTCGTCGGCCAGCACGAACTGCAACATGGCGCCACAATACCTCCATCGGCACCAGCGCTTCGCCGTGTCGTAGGCTTGCTCCATGACTGTGACCGAGACCGGTGTTCGCATGATCGACGGGGTGGAGCTCACCCCGAAGGCCGTCAGCCTGGAGCTGCCAACCCCGTTCGCCACGGTCGAGGAAGAGCGACTGCACCGCAAGCAGAAGCTGGCCGGTGCGCTGCGCATCTTTGGTCGTGTCGGCTTCGGCGAAGGCGTCGCCGGGCACATCACCGTGCGCGACCCCGAGTTCCCCGAGTATTTCTGGGTCAACCCATTTGCCGTCAGCTTCCGCCACATCTGCGTCAGCGACCTGATCCTGGTCGACCACGACGGCAACGTCATTTAC
>Ga0105046_10001768_pt1 | contig 33558 bp, 33 predicted proteins | sample MAT03_FD_78385 | JGI IMG/M metagenome (GOLD analysis project Ga0105046, IMG submission 78385) | Freshwater microbial communities from Lake Fryxell liftoff mats and glacier meltwater in Antarctica - MAT-03 (megahit assembly) | ecosystem: Environmental > Aquatic > Freshwater > Ice > Liftoff...
CCGAAAGGGCAGACCAGCGTGCCGCGCCGCAGCTCGTCACCGATCAGGGCGCGGCTCATCAGGGCCACGCCCTGGCCCGCCAGTGCCGCCGAGATGGTGTGGGTCTCGTCCGAAAACACCGGCCCGGCCGAGGTGTCCAGCCCGCGCACTTTGGCGAGCTTTTGCCAGCCTGACCAGCCTAGTGCAGTGCTTCATTCTGTTTGGAACTTAATCGGCTGTTGGCGCGAATGACCTTCTGCAGGATGTCGCGGGCGCTCTTGGTCCAGATAAACGGCTTGGGGTGGGTGTTGTGGTAAGCGATGTAGTCATCGATGGCAGTCACGAGTTCGGGGACACTGGTGAACACGCCACGGCGCAGGCGATTTTCCGAGATGTCGCGAAACAAGCGCTCGACCATGTTCAGCCAAGACGCCGATGTCGGTGTGAAGTGCATATGAAAGCGTGGATGTTTCGTCAGCCATGCCTGAACGACTGGATGTTTATGCGTGGCGTAGTTGTCTGGCGAATCAAGTGCAGCGCCTTGTCCTTGGGCGTCTCGCGGTCAATCTGCTTGAGGAATTTCAACCACTCGGTATGGCGGTGGCGCTGCTGGCATTGCGCGATGACCTGGCCGTCCAACACATTGAGTGCTGCGAACAGCGTGGTCGTGCCGTTGCGCTTGTAGTCGGGCGTCATGGTGGCGCACGCCCCTTCTTCGTCGGCAGACCAGGCTGCGCGTGCTCCAGTGGGTGGCCGCCTCAGGCGCACTCTGGGTGGTCATTTGCACGATCTGCGCCTCCATCATGCGGTCTGTGGGTCGTCCACCGTGCGGCAGGTCCCGCTTGATCGCAGCAAACCCGTCGGCGGCAAAGCGCTCGCGCCAGCGCGCCGTCTGAATGCGGCCGATGTCGAGCACCTCGGTAATGGTGATGCCCTGGAATAATAAGTCCCTCTAATTTGCAAGCACCACACTAGCGGCGTGTTGCCTGGTAAAGCGGCATCACGGTCGGCAGCAAGGCCTGAATCTGCGCCACACGGCTGCTGTCGGTGGGGTGAGTGCGCAAGAAGTCGGGTGCCCCGCTGCCACCACTGCCGGCGCTGGTCATTTTTTGCCACAGCGTGACACCGGCCTGCGGGTTGTAACCGGCTCGTGCCATCAGCTCCAGCCCGATTCGGTCGGCTTCGGTCTCGTGCGCGCGGCTGAAGCGGCTGGCCACCAGTGCTTCGTAGGCGGCGCCAGTGATTTGCGATACTCCGCCACCCAGGCCGAGCAACTGGGTGCCGATGCCGATGGCGGCCTGCGCGGCGGTGGCCTGCGACACCTGCTCGCGAGAATGCTCGCGCAGGGCGTGGGCGATCTCATGGCCCATCACCACGGCAATTTCTTCGTCGCTGAGGCTGAGTTTGCGCACCAGCCCGGTGTAAAACATGATCTTGCCACCGGGCATGCAAAAGGCATTGAGCTGCTCGCTTTCGATCAGGTTGACTTCCCACCGCCAGCCCGGCGCGTCGCCGCGGAAGGTGGCGGTTTGCGGCTGGATGCGTGCGGCGACGGCGCGCAAGCGCGCCAGCATTGCGGCGTCGGTATTGAGCGCACCCCTGGCCGCAGCGTCCGCCTTGAGCTTGGCATAGGCCTGCTCGGCCATCTGGTTGAGCTCTGCCGAGGACACCAGCAGCAGCTGCGAACGCGATGCGCCGACGGTGCCGCTTTCTGTGGTGCTGGAGCAGCCGGAAAACAGCAGGCTCAAGGCGATCACGATGGGGGTCAGGAGAGTTTTCATGGGATCTCGCAGGAGGTCAGCCGCAGCCGAAATGCCTATTCTGCGCAGGCGCGCCGATTTGCAGGTAGGACGCTCCGGGGAACCGCTGTAGGCGGCTGTCTCCAGTTGCTCTCGCGCGCAAAGGGTGGCTTTCCGACAAGACTGTGCGCATTTGCCTGCTGCCCGGGTGCCAGGCTGGGGGGCAGGATGGGAGCTTCACTTTTTATGGACTGGACACCACCATGAGCATCCTCGGCAAAATCTTTGGAAAAATCTTCCCGTCAGCACGTGCTGAAGTCCCTGCCGCCCCCGCGACGACTGCAGGCGCAGGTGGCGCGCTGTCGCCTGGCGAGGCGGCTTCAGCCTCTGCGGCGTCCGATGCGGCTTCCCGCGCGGCAGGCACCGCTGCGGCGTCCAGCGCGACCTTGCCTGAGGTCGACGTGCAGGCTGTGCTCGATGACATGGCCAGCAAGAACCCGCAAAAACTCAACTGGAAAACGTCCATTGTTGACCTGATGAAGCTGCTGGACCTGGACAGCAGTCCGGGCGAGCGAAAGGAACTGGCCAAAGAGCTCGGCTACACCGGCGACATGAGCGACAGCGGGTCCATGAATATCTGGCTGCACAAGCAGGTCATGAACAAGCTGGCGGCGAACGGCGGCAAGGTGCCGGCCGATCTGAAAGACTGAGCGCCTACACCGACCAGATGCGGGGACTGGGCGCGGTCTTGCCCCAGAAGTGCTGACGCCAGGTTTTCCAGACCTGCTTCAGCAGACCCATAGCTGGTTCGACCAGCGGTGCCAGCACGCGTACGACGACCACTTGCGCATCCGGGCTGGTGGCGCCTGCGTGCTGACTCAAAGAGTGCGCCTCCATCACCTGCCGCGCGACATCCAGCGCGAGTTCACGGCGCTTGCGCTCGAGCTTGCTGCCGCTGGCAAAAAACAGAGTGGCCACGCAGTGCTGGCCGGCCAAGCCCAGCGGGCTGTCCATCAGCAGCTTGTCATCAGCCCGGATGCGCGCGCGCTCCAGCCAGATGCCGGGCAGCTCGATGTGCTGGCAAAAACTGCCATGGGCAAAGGGCTGACCAGCACTGGGCAGGCCCAGCGCGGTCACGTCCCAGCCGATCAGTTCGGCGCCTGGCGCGAGATCCAGCGTCAGGTGGTTCTCGGCCAGACAGCCGCTGTAACACAGCGCTTCCATCGGCAGCCACTCGGCACGTGCGCCGGCTTCAAGCCGGATGCGTGTGCGTTGCAGCGCAGTTTCACCGAGTGATTTGTAAAAACGCGTGGCGCCCGGCGTAGTGATCAGGCCGTGGCTGCCGCTGGCAGCGGTGACCGAAATGTCGAGTGTGTCGCCGCCGACCAGCCCGCCGGGCGGATGCACCAGCACGTTGTGGCAGACCGCGTCACCTTCGGGGTACAGGCTTTGCAGGATGCGCAGCGGACCGTCATGGCGGAAGTGCGCAATCGTTTTGCTGGCCTGCAGGGTGTAGTCGAGCGAGAGCGTTGCGTTCCAGGCCATTGCTCAAGTTTAACCCGGCGCGTTGACTTGCCGGGTGCGGGGGGCGCTATTGATTTAATAGCTAGCGATGCCGGTGGATAAAGGGCTGGATCGAGAAATTTAGCATCATCCGTAGTGCAGGGCTTATTGCTGGATCTGTAAATGGGTATCGTCCAGCAGCATGGTCTACTTGCGCACCTAGGCCTGGGGGACAGTCTCGAATGACGCCGGCGTCACCGGCGTCGGCTTGGCCGCCATCTCGCTCAGGCGCGCGTTGATCCCGGACAGGGCCAGGGCCTCGTTGAGCGCCTTGTTCAGACGCACGACGACAGGACTCAGGCGTTTAAGCCAGTCGCTGTGCTCAACCTGAAGCATGCCCATCCCGTCCCCGCATCAAGCGCTCTCAAGCCTCGCGCCGCAGCGCCGGAAACAGAATCACGTCCCGGATGCTCGCGCTGTCGGTCAGCAGCATCATGAAGCGGTCGATGCCTATGCCGCAGCCGCCCGTCGGGGGCATGCCGTATTCAAGGGCGCGCACGTAGTCGGCGTCGTAGTGCATGGCTTCCTCGTCGCCGCCGTCTTTGGCGTCTGACTGTGCGTGAAAACGTGCGGCCTGGTCTTCGGCATCGTTGAGCTCGCTGAAACCGTTGCCAAACTCGCGGCCAGTGATGTAGAGCTCAAAACGTTCGGTCACTTCCGGTCGTGCATCGTTGGCGCGCGCCAGGGGTGATATCTCGGTTGGGTGTTCCATGATGAAGGTGGGCTGCCAGAGTTTTTCTTCAACCATCTCTTCAAAATAGGTGACTTGCAGGCTGGGTAGGGAGCGTGTCTCTAGCTTGTCCTTGGCGCTGTGTTTCCCGAGTTTTTTCAGCGCGCCAAGCAGCCAAGCGGCGTCGTCGACATGGGCCCCGGCCTCCGTGTGTTTGACGATGGCTTCGCGTATCGTCAGGCGCTCAAACGGCTGGCTCAGGTCTACCGTCTTGCCCTGGTAGTTCAACACGGTGCCACCGGTGATTTGCTGCGCCACGTGACGGATCAGGTCTTCGGTGAAGGCCATCAGGTCCAGGTAGTTCCACCAGGCGGCGTAGAACTCCATCATCGTGAACTCGGGGTTGTGCCGTACGCTGATGCCTTCGTTGCGAAAGCTGCGGTTGATCTCGAACACGCGCTCGAAACCGCCGACGATCAGGCGTTTGAGGTAAAGCTCGGGCGCAATGCGCAAAAACATCTGCTGGTCGAGTGCGTTGTGGTGCGTGGCAAAAGGCTTGGCATTGGCACCGCCCGGGATGGGGTGCAGCATGGGCGTTTCGACTTCGAGGAAATCGTTGTCCACCATGAAGCTGCGCATGGTCGAGACCGCCTTGCTGCGCGCGGCAAACCGTTTGCGCGCGGCTTCGTCGGTGATCAGGTCCACATAACGCTGGCGGTACTTGACCTCCTGGTCGGCCACGCCGTGGAACTTGTCGGGCAGCGGGCGCAGGCTTTTGGTGACAAGGCGGATGCCGGTGGCGTGGATCGACAGCTCGCCGGTCTTGGTCTTGAACAGGGTGCCGGTGGTGGCCACGATGTCGCCCAGGTCCCAGTGCTTGAACGCGTTGTGAACGTCTTCGCCCACCCCTTCGTTGTTGATGTAGACCTGAATGCGCCCGCCGGAAGGGCCGAAAGACGCGTCCTGCAGCGTCGCAAAACTGGCTTTGCCCATCACGCGCTTGAGCATCATGCGGCCGGCCACGCTGACTGTGATGGCCAGCGGCTCCAGCTCTTCCTTGGTTTTGTCGTCGTAGGCGGCAAACAGCGCTTCGGCGCGGTGTGTGGGCTTGACGTCATTCGGAAAGGCCACGCCCTTGCCAGCGGCCTGATGTTGGCGCAGGGCCTTGAGTTTGTCACGGCGCTCGGCCATGAGCTGGTTCTCGTCGTGCGCGGGAGCGGCGGCTGGGCTGGTGGTGTTGGGCATGAAAAGGTTCTCGAAGAAAGAAGGCAGGTCAGGCCGCACAGGGCGGCGGGCCGGAAAAACCGGCAGGACCGGGCAAAGCGCCAAACCCCGGATTTTAGGCTGCGTTGCCGCCCGCATCGGGGTGGCAGGCGATCTACATCGCGATGCCGGTTTTTTCGAGGATGTCGCTGACCAGCTCGAGTCGTACCAGCGGGTTGTCCAGCTCCATCAGCCGCTGCTTGAGCGCCACCGGCATGGGCAGCAGTTCGCACCAGCGATTGGCGACCCAGCCGCAGTCGTCAAGCCGGTAGGGCGGCTCCAGCGGCATTTGCTCCGCCGGCACCGCGCGCTCCTGCAGGGTCTTGATCAGTTTGCCCAGCGCATTGGCCGTGCCGCGCAGGTCGTCGGGAACCTTGACGTCCTGGTCGTCGTCAAGCCGGATCACGTCGGCAATCCATAGGCCATGCTTGAGTTTTTCGCGGTTGGAAATCTCGAAACGCTGCGCACCGCTGCAGCGAATCACCATCAGTCCGGGCTGCGGCACCGAAAAGCTGGTGATGGTGGCGAGTGTGCCGACGGCACTGAAGACCTCCGTCGCAAAACCGTCGCCGCTGGGCCCGTCCTGCGGCTTGCGCACCTCGGAGCCCTGCGTCAGCGCCACCACGCCGAAGGGCGCGCCGGTCTTGTGACATTTCCGGATCATGTCGAGGTAACGAACCTCAAAAATCCGCAGAGGCAGCAGGCCACCTGGGTAGAGCACCGTGCCCAGCGGAAACAGGGGCAGCGCGGACAGGGTGAGGGTGTCAGACATGGCAGCAAGGCAAATGGCGGTAAGCTACATCATCCCACGGCTAATCTATTCATGTGGCCAGTCCCAGAAAAGCCGGGCTGGATGAGTTTTTTTGGTGGCCGTGGTGATGGCGGCAGTGTATTCACAGCAAGCGCAAGTGTTGCGCCGTTGCTCCGGTGACCGCACTTATGGCGACCCGGTGATCGAAAGTAGCGAACGCACCTCCATGGTGTACGGCCAGCGCCATCAGGTAGGCATCGGTGATCTGGTTATGGCTCATGATGCGTGTCCAATTCAACAAATTCTCGTCCCGCAAACTGATGTTGCAAGGCCAAAATTCATGGTCAAGGTCGGTGCATGCCAGGGCCAGTTTTTGCCGTACCAGGTCAAAGCCGGGAGTCGCCCGCCTGGCGTAGCCTGGCAAGTTCATGACCCGAAGCACGCCGTTTTCCGTCAAGGCGCAAGTGGAAATTTTAAGTTCAGGCTGTTGGAAAAGCGCACGGGCCTGAGTGTTGTGTATGTGCGCATCGTCAAACAAGGCGACCCACACGTTGACATCCAGTAGCAGCCGCATGCGTCAAATTCCCTCTTCGTCCATTAATCGCCGCACATGCTCCGTCGTGATGATTTCGTCGCGGGCGGGCAGCACCGAATAGCGACTTTTGAGGACGGTCCCGGTCGCGGGCTGTTGTGTTTGAGAACGATATCCTTCCCGTGCCAGGCGCGACACCGCTTCGCCCAGCGAAACCCGGTCACGCGCAGCAACCTGACGGGCGATCAGAAAAACGTCGTCTGACAGGGCTAAGGTGGTTCTCATAAAAAAGCTTCCGGATTGATGCTCTGATGTCATTTTAGCATCAAGACATCAGATATTCCTTCCTGGCTGGCTCTAATTGGAATCTGACCGCAGTTTCCCAAGTTCTATCAATTTCCCACTTTGGCTGGAGTCACGAGCCTGCCCGCTTGTTAGGGCATTCATCTGGCATTCGCGCGGGTCTATTTTTTCAGCTAACTGCGTCGGCCGGTTGCCGCAGCAGCATGGCCAAGGAATTTGCCACGGTTTTTCGCAGCTCGCGGCGGTCGCAGATGAAGTCCACTGCGCCCTTGGTCTGCAAAAACTCGGCGCGCTGGAAGCCTTCGGGCAGGGTCACGCGCACGGTGGATTCGATCACGCGCGGGCCGGCAAAACCGATCAGCGCTTTCGGCTCGGCAATCACGATATCGCCGACAAAAGCGAAGCCGGCGCTCACCCCGCCCATGGTCGGGTCGGTCAGAACGCTGATGTAGGGCAGGCCTTTTTTGGCAAGGCGGGTCAGGGAGGCATTGGTTTTGGCCATTTGCATCAGGCTCAGCAGGCCCTCCTGCATGCGGGCGCCGCCGGTGGCCGTGAAGCAGATAAACGGCACTTTCTGCTCGATGGCGGTATGCACGCCGCGCACAAAACGCTCCCCGACCACGCTGCCCATGCTGCCGCCCATGAAGTCGAACTCAAAGCAGGCAACCACCACGCCGATGCTGTGTACCGCGCCGCCCATGACCACCAGGGCATCGGTCTCGCCGGTGTTTTCCAGCGCTTCTTTCAGGCGTTCCGGGTACTTGCGGCTGTCCTTGAACTTGAGCGGGTCCACCGGCAGCACTTCCTGGCCCAGCTCGTAACGCCCCTCAGGGTCGAGAAACGAGTCCAGCCGGGCGCGCGCGTCCATGCGGTGGTGGTGGCTGCATTGGGGGCAGACGTTCTGGTTTTTCTCCAGATCGGTCTTGTACAGCACTGCTTCACAGCTGGGGCACTTGACCCACAGGCCTTCGGGCACGCTGCGGCGCTCGGTCGGGTCGGTGGGGGTGATTTTCGGGGGAAGGAGTTTTTCTAGCCAAGACATGGGGTCGTCCTTGTGGAGCGCTTCCCGGGTCGACACACAAGGCGCCCGTCGGGAGCAAAGCCTGGAAATAAAGGGGGATTATGCGCTGCCTGCGACCTCTGCCGACTGGTCCAGCGCCGTGCGGATGTCACGCAGAAAATCGCGCACCCGGGGCCCCACCTGCTCGCGTGGCTGGCCATCGATCAGCTGGATGATCCGGGTCCCGATGACCACGGCGTCGGCAACGCGGCTGATGGCGGTGGCGGTCGCGGCGTCGCGAATGCCAAAACCCACACCCACGGGCGTGCGGACATGCTCGCGGATACGCGGCAGCATGGCCTCGACGGCACCCAGGTCCAGCGTGCCGGCACCCGTGACGCCCTTGAGCGAGACGTAATAGACATAACCGCTGGCGACCTGCGCCACCTGCGCCATGCGCTCGGGGGTGGATGTGGGCGCCAGCAGGAAAATCAGGTCCATCTCGTGGGCACGCAGGGCGGCGGCAAAAGCCGCGCACTCCTCGGGCGGGTAGTCCACCACCAGGACACCGTCCACGCCGGCGGACGATGCCTCCCGCACGAAAGCGTCCTTGCCGCGCTTGAGGTCGTAGGCTTCGATCGGGTTGGCGTAGCCCATCAGCACGACAGGCGTGTTGCCGTCTGTCTGGCGGAACACGCGCACCATCTCCAAGACCTGCGCCAGGCCGATGCCCAGCGCCAGCGCCTTGTCGCCAGCTTTCTGGATCACCGGGCCATCGGCGCTCGGGTCGGAAAACGGCACGCCGAGTTCGATGACGTCGGCACCGCCGGCCACCATGGCGTGCATCAGTTCAGGCGTGATATCAGCGTAAGGAAAACCAGCTGTGACATAGGGGATCAGTGCCTTGCGATGTTGCCTCTTGAGCGCCGCCAGCGTGCCTTCGATGCGGCTCATTTCGTCACCTTGATGATCTGCCCAATTTGCCCGGCATGGGCGTCGCCGCCTTTGACAGACTGGTTCCTGCAGCTCGGCCGGCAGTAAAAATCCGCGTGGCTGAGGTCTGCCACAGTGCCGATGTCCTTGTCGCCCCGACCCGAAAGATTGACCAGGATGGACTGGTCGGAGCGCATGGTTTTGGCCAGCTTCATCGCGTAAGCCACCGCATGGCTGGGCTCCAGCGCGGGAATGATGCCTTCGGTGCGGCACAGATAATGAAACGCCGACAGCGCCTCGTCATCGGTGATGCCGACGTATTCTGCGCGGCCTATGTCTTTCAGAAAGGCGTGTTCAGGGCCGACGCCGGGGTAGTCGAGTCCGGCACTGATGCTGTGGGTCTCTGTCACCTGGCCGTCCTCGTTTTGCAGCACATAGGTGCGGTTGCCGTGCAACACGCCGGGCACGCCACGTTGCAGCGAAGCCGAGTGTTTGCCACTGTCCATGCCTTCGCCAGCGGCTTCGACACCGATCAGCCGGGTGTTTTCATGGGCGATGTAAGGGTGGAAAATGCCCATCGCATTGCTGCCGCCGCCGACGCAGGCAACCACCGCGTCGGGTTGTTTGCCGCCTGTCATTTCCGGCATCTGCACGAGGCATTCCTCGCCGATCACGCTCTGGAAGTCGCGCACCATCATCGGGTAGGGGTGTGGGCCGGCGACCGTGCCAATGATGTAGAAGGTGTTGTCCACGTTGGCGACCCAGTCGCGCATGGCTTCGTTGAGGGCGTCCTTGAGCGTCTTGCTGCCGCTCTCGACCGGAACAACTGTCGCGCCCAGCAGCTTCATGCGGTAGACGTTGGGGCTTTGCCGCTTGATGTCTTCGCTGCCCATGTAGACCACACATTCGAGGTCGTAGCGTGCGCAGATCGTGGCGGTGGCCACACCGTGTTGTCCGGCGCCAGTCTCGGCAATCACGCGCGGCTTGCCCATGCGTTTGGCCAGCATGGCCTGGCCGATGGTGTTGTTGATCTTGTGCGCGCCGGTGTGGTTCAGGTCCTCGCGCTTGAGGTAGATCTGCGCGCCACCCTGCTCGCGGCTCATGCGGGCCGCATGGTAAACCGGCGAGGGCCGGCCGACAAAGTGCTTGAGCTCGTAGTGAAATTCGGCGAGGAACTCAGGGTCGTGCTGGTATCTGGCGTAAGCGGCCTTCAGCTCGTTGATCGCGTGAGTCAGCGTCTCTGAAACAAAACTGCCACCGTAAATTCCGAAATGTCCTGAAACGTCAGGTTGCTGGTACTCGTACATGGTGATGGGGATTCTTTGCAAATTGCTCGTCAGCAGCGCGAACGGCTGCGACGAATTGATTGATCTTGTCGGCGCTTTTGATTCCTTTCGAAATCTCGACGCCAGAGCTCACATCAACGGCCAGCGTTTTACAACGCGGCCGAACCTGCAAAATGCCATCGATCACGTTTGCAGGCGTCAACCCACCAGACAAAACGAGGTGAGCGTTGACGCTTGGAGGAAGAAGTGACCAATTGAATGTTTTTCCGCCGCCGCCGAACCCTTCGACATGCGCGTCGAGCAGGATGGCTTGGGCTTCTTTGAAGTCTTGTGCGTATTTTACGAGATCGAAGCCGCTTCCGCCTGCGCCAGCCTGGTCGTTCAGGGGTATTCGGGCGGCACGCATGAAAGGCCGACCCGCCTGCAGGCAGGCCTCTGGCGTTTCATCACCATGAAATTGGAGTAAAGCCGTTGGCAGGCGGGCGCAGGCAGCTATGATTTCAGGAGCAGATGCGTTGACGAACAGCAGCACTGGCGTCACAAAAGGTGGCAGGCGGCGGGCCAGTTCGGCCGCCCGTTCTGCGCTGACGTGACGCGGGCTGCTTGCGTACAGCACAAAACCCACGGCGTCGGTGCCAGCGGCGACTGCCGCGTCCACATCTTCGTCTCGCGTCAGGCCGCAGATTTTGATTCGTGTACGGTGCACTGGCGAAGTGGAAAGCAGGGTCATGGAATCCAATCATAGGCTGGCGTCGCGTCAGGAAGGCTATAACGGGCTTCGTAACGGGGGCCCAGAAAATACAGGCCATCGGGCGAGAAGGTTGGGGCTGCTGCGTCGCGGTTGCGCGCTGCTACAACCTCGGCCAGCCACCCGGGCGCCTGTACGCCCTGGCCAACCGCCACCAGACAACCCGTGATGTTGCGGATCATGTGGTGCAAGAAGGCATTGGCTTCAAACTCAAAACGCCAGTAGTGGCCTTGCCGCGAAACCGCCATCCGGCTGATGGTCTTGACGGGTGACTTCGCCTGGCATTGCGCCGCGCGGAAGGAGCTGAAGTCGTGCTCACCGAGCAGATGACCCATCGCCTCACGGATGGCTGTCTCGTTCATGGGCCGGTAAACCCAGCCGACGCGACCGGCCTCGACGCTGGGGCGCACCGGGGACTCGAGCAGCACATAGGCGTAGCGCCGGCTGATGGCGCTGCCGCGGCAATGAAATTGGGCCGACACCTCACGCGCCCATTGCACCGCAATGTCGCGAGGAAGAAAGGCGTTGGTGCCACGCACCCAGGAGGGCAGTTCGCGCTGCAGATCCGTGTCGAAATGCACCACCTGCATCAGCGCGTGGACGCCAGCATCGGTGCGCCCGGCGCACAGGGTGCGGATCGGATGGTTGGCAAACTTGCCCAGCGCTTTTTCCAGTTGGTCCTGCACGGTGTTGCCAGACAGCTGGCTCTGCCAGCCCTCGTAGGCGCTGCCGCTGTAACTCAGACCCAGAGCGATCCTCACGGGCGGCTCCTGGCGTGATGGCGGTAGGCAGTCAGGGCGACAGCTTCATGCCGCGTTCACGACAAGGCGTTGAGGAAAGCCTGGGCCTTGGCTTTGAGCGAACCATTCGATTGCGCCAGCACTTCCTCGACCAGTGAACGCGCGCCATCGACATCACCAATCGCGCGGAACTCTTCGGCCAGCGCAAACTTGGTTTCCAGCGGGTCTTCCATGTCCGGGGCGGACGCGGAAGCCGGGGCGGCTGTGACGCTTTCGCTCTCGGTGGTCGGGCCGTCGAGGTCCAGTGACAGGGCGCCCATGTCGAACTCGAGCATGCCGCCAGAGGTGCCCAGCGGCGTGGCTGCCGGGGTGACCGACGGCTCCTCGGTGGTGAAACTCAGGCCGACGCCCATGGGCGGCAGGGGTGCCGGCGCTGGTGCCGGGACGGATGCCACAGCCGGCATGGCCAGTGTCGCCGAGCTGAAGTCCATCCCATTGTCCGCTGGTGCGGCCGGCGCAATGGTCGGCAGGGCCAGGGTCTGCTCGGTGCGTGGGACGGGTGCCACAGGCGCTGGGGCAGGGGCAGCGAGTTCGTCGTCATCCATGGAGAAATCGAGATCCAGGTCGAAGTCCACCGCCGATGCCTCGGGCTCGACCATTGCTGGCAGGGGTTGCGACGTGGTTTGGGTTGCAAACGCTGCGGTGGCAACCCCAGCCGCCGCTGCTGCGGCCATGGCGGGCGGTAGCTGGCCGTCTGATTGGTACAACGGATTGGCGGGGTCCAGCTCGCGGCCCATTTCGGCCATGTGCGCCCATTCTCCCCCGTCTCCCCGGGTCAGGCGGAAGGCCTCGGTGGCCACCGCTGCAAAAGCCGTGGCGTCGCGGCGTTTCGCATAAATTTCCATCAGCTTGGCATGGATGGTCAGGCGGGTCGGGCTGACGCGAATGGCTTCCTTGAGGATTTCCTCGGCCTGCAGGTCGCGCCCATAAGCCAGATAGACATCGGCCTCGGCGACCGGGTCCACGTCGCCTGCGGCATCGAGCTGGCTTGGCGAATACACCATGGACGAGCCGGTGACATTGGCCTCATTGGTGTCGATACGCTGGCCGCCGCTGGCGCCAAAGAAGGAGTCGGGCTGCAGGCGGCTTTCCAGGAACGAGCTGTCAACGGAAACGGAATTTTTGCGCTGGCGGGCTCGGTAAACACCCAGGGCCAGCAACAGCAGCAGCAGGGCAGCACCGCCGGCGAGGATCAGCGGGTTTTCCAGCAGCTCGTCTATCAGGCTCGGCTCTGGTGGAGGAGGGGGCGGTACCACGACCGGTTTTTTGACCGGGGCGGCAGCGGGGGCGGACGCGTCGGCTGCCGGACTGGCGCTTGGCGCCGTTGTGGCTGCGGCAGCGCTGGCTGCAGGTGCCGTCGCAATGGCGGTGGCAGGGACACTGCTGGTGGCGGGAGCCATGGGAGCAACGGGCGCGGAGGGGGGCGAAGAAGACGAAGAAGGTATAGCGCCCGCCAGCGCGCCCGGTGTTGTAACGCTCACGCCCGGTACTGGGGCTGCCGGCGTGACAGGTTGGGGCGTGGCTGGTGCAGCAGGTGCTGCAGCAACCGGGGTGGCGGGGGCGCTGCCCAGCTTGTTCAGGTCACTGATGTTTTTCGACAGCTCGGCCACGCGGGCGGCGGCTTCTTTGGCCTGGCGGTCTTGCGCAATTTTTTCCTCAGCCGCAGCTTTGCTCTGTACCGCGCCTTTTGACAAGGTCAGCTTGTCGGGCGTGGCTGCTGCGGGGGCGCGGTCTTCGACCTTGGCCTGGACCTTGCCCGTAGCCTGGCGCTCGGCGCCGGCCAGCTGGGTGGCGGGCGCGCCTTCGGCGAGTTTGCGGCGGAACTCGTTGAAGTCCTTGCTTTGCGCGACGATGGTTCGCTGGGCTTCCGTGGCGGAGGCAGCTTCGGCCTGGTCAGCGCTGGGCATTTCCAGCACGGCACCGGCTTTAAGGCGGTTGACATTGCCGCCTATAAAAGCATCCGGGTTGCTGCGCAGCAGCGCCACCAGCATCTGGTCCAGCGAGACGCTGGCAGGTTTGTTTTGTGCGGCGATCTTTCCGGCGGTGTCGCCAGCTTTGACGGTGACTGTCCGGCCATCGGCCGAGGGTACCCTGGCTGCGGCAACTGGCGCCGCCGCCGGTGTACGAAGGGCTGGGGCAGGCGGGGGCGGTGGCGAATAAGGCGCTGCGGCGGGTGCCGCTGGCGGGAGGGTGGAGACAGCAGGAGGAGGCGGCCGTGACACCATGGGCGGCGTCGGGGTGGGCATGGGGGCCGGACCGGCCTGGCGCAGGTTGGGCGGGTCAAACAGCATCGTGTAGTCACGCACGATGCGCCCGGAAGCCCAGCGGGCTTCCAGGATCAGGTCGACAAAGGGTTCGCTGACAGGCCTGTCGCTGCGCAGGCGCAGGTAGGAGCGGCCATCAGGCCGGCGCTGTAGGCTGATCTGCACATTGGTCACGGCGGCGGTGTATTCGAGGCCGGCGGCCCTGAAGGCGTCGGCACTGGCGACGCTGGCGCGCAAAGTGGCGGCTTCCTCGGCATTGATTTCGGCAATGTCGATTTCTGCCCGCAAGGGCTCGCCGAGGGCGGACTGCACGGTGACCCGGCCCAAACCGAGGGCCTGGACCGGCAAACTGGCAATACTACCCGACAAGGCAATGGCGGCCGCCACGGCACCGATACGCCAACGGCGAGGATGATTCATGGCAATGTGAGCCTCCGGTGCTCCGTCTGCATCAAATTTTATTCTGCTTGTCCGCACAAAAACCTCAACGCGAATTTTCGACAAACAACATTAACATCAAGGCATTAGGCTGACAAGCTAAGACAGCACTTAAGTTTTGACACCGTGGGTTAGCATCAACTTACAAGTTTGGGTTGTTGTCTGACGACAACGTATCGTCACAAGTCGTTACTGCCGCAGACACTTGAATTGAGGCCGGGCGTTGGTCCGGCCCCGACTCAGGCTTGCAGAAGGATGCGCAACATGCGACGCAGTGGCTCGGCTGCGCCCCACAGCAACTGGTCACCGACCGTGAAGGCGCCCAGGTAGTCGGGCCCCATGGCCAGCTTGCGCAATCGGCCGACCGGAATGGTCATGGTGCCGGTCACGGCGACCGGCGTCAGGTCGGTGATGCTGGCTTCGCGCGTGTTGGGCACGACCTTCACCCATTCGCTGTCGGCCGAGATCAGGGCCTCGATATCGGCCAGAGGCACATCTTTCTTGAGCTTGAAGGTCAGCGCCTGGCTGTGGCAGCGCATCGCGCCTATGCGCACGCAAAAACCGTCCACCGGCGTTTCGGCGGTGCCGAAGCTCGCGCCCTGGCCCAGGATCTTGTTGGTCTCGGCGCCGCCCTTCCACTCTTCCTTGCTCATGCCGTTGCCGAGGTCCTTGTCGATCCAGGGAATCAGCGAGCCGCCCAGCGGCACGCCGAAATTGGCTGTCTCGGTGGGCGACAGCGATTGCTGTCTGGCCAGCACACGGCGGTCGATTTCCAGGATGGCGGACTTGGGGTCGTCCAGCAGCGCGCGTACTTCGGCATTGAGCGTGCCGTATTGGGTCAGCAACTCGCGCATGTGTTGCGCGCCGCCCCCGGACGCCGCCTGGTAGGTCATGCTGGTCATCCATTCGACCAGGCCGGCCTTGTACAGCGCACCCACACCCATCAGCATGCAACTGACGGTGCAGTTGCCGCCTATCCAGTTCTTGCCGCCTTTGGCCATGGCATTCTGGATCACCGGCAGGTTGACCGGGTCGAGCACGATGATGGCGTCGTCGTTCATCCGCAGGGTGGAGGCCGCGTCGATCCAGTGGCCGTTCCAGCCGGCGGCGCGCAGCTTGGGGTAGACCTCGGAGGTGTAGTCGCCGCCCTGGGCGGTCAGGATCACGTTGCACTTCTTCAGGGCCTCGATGTCGAACGCGTCTTTCAGCGTGGTTTCGTTTTTCGCCTGGGCCGGGGCCTTGCCGCCGGCGTTGGAGGTCGAAAAGAAGACCGGCTCGATCAGGTCGAAGTCGCCTTCAGCCTGCATGCGGTCGATCAGCACCGAGCCGACCATCCCGCGCCAGCCGACGAGTCCTGTGAGATTGCCTTTGAGTTTCATGATGGCGCCCTTCAAAAAGTCAAAAATGCGGCTTTTTGGCCCGGCCCATCGAGCCGGCGGGGCACGACGAACCAGGCTTGCTAGCCTTTAATGGTCGTCGTTTTGGTGGTCTGGGCAAAAACCGGCGCAACGCGGATCCCGCGCGAAGCGGCGATCAATCGGATGAGTGCGGGGTTTTGGCGCATGGATTGATTGTAACCAGGGCACACCAGATTTTGGTGGTGCGGCGCTTTCAGGCGGCGTTGAGTCCCATTTTCGAGAGGAAGATGGGCGGAAAAACGTCAGCTGAGGGCTTTGACCACAGCGTTGCCCATTTCGACGGTACCCACTTTGGTCGTGCCTTCGCTATAGATATCCGGCGTACGGAGTCCCTGCGTCAACACTGCGTCCACAGCCTTCTCAATCCGCGCAGCCGCTTCGGGCTGATTCAAACTAAAACGTAGCATCATGGCCGCGCTGAGGATGGTTGCCAGTGGATTGGCCACGCCTTTGCCAGCAATATCTGGCGCGCTGCCATGGCTGGGCTCGTACAGACCCTGGTTTTTGGTGTTCAGGCTGGCTGAGGGCAACATGCCGATGCTGCCGGTCAGCATGGCGGCGGCGTCACTGAGGATGTCGCCGAACATGTTGCCGGTGACGACCACGTCGAACTTCTTCGGTGCCTTGACCAGTTGCATGGCGGCGTTGTCCACATACATGTGGTCCAGCGCCACGTCGGGGTACTGCAAACCGACTTCAGTGACGATATCTTTCCAGAACTGGAAGGTCTCCAGCACGTTGGCCTTGTCGACGCTGGTCACGCGACTGCCGCGCTTGCGTGCTGCCTGAAATGCGACATGGGCGATGCGCTCAATTTCTGGTCGGCTGTAGCGCATGGTGTCGAAGGCTTCCTCGGCGCCGGGGAAGTGCCCGTCGGGCGAGACGCGGCGGCCGCGCGGCTGGCCGAAGTAGATGTCGCCCGTCAGCTCGCGGATGATCAGGATGTCCAGGCCGGACACCAGCTCGCGTTTCAGGCTGGAGGCGTCCACCAGCTGCGGGTAACAGATGGCGGGGCGAAAGTTGGCGAACAGGCCCAGATTTTTGCGCAGGCCGAGGATGGCCTGCTCGGGGCGCAGCGGCCGGTCCAGCTTGTCGTACTTCCAGTCGCCGACGGCGCCGAACAGGATGGCGTCGGACTCTTTGGCCAGCTTGAGCGTTGCGTCGGGCAGCGGGTGGCCGTGCGCCTCGTAGGCGGCACCGCCGACAAGCGCGGTTTCGGTCTCAAAGCGAAGGTCGAGTGCCTTCAGGACCTTGACGGCCTCGGCGACGATTTCGGTGCCTATGCCGTCACCCGGGAGAATTGCGATTTTCATGTCTTGTTTTCTTCTGGAGTCACTATGGTTTTGATAGCTGCTTGCGCCCGTCCTGCAAGGGCGAGAGGCACTTTTTGCTTGGGGCTTGGGGGCTGGGAAAGAGTTTTCGGCTTTTATGCTGGCAGGCGGTTCGCCAGCCAGGGCTTGGTGGCCAGGCGCTCGGCTTCGAAGGCCTTGATCTTGTCGCTCTGGCGCAGGGTCAGGCCGATGTCGTCGTAGCCGCCGAGCAGGCAGAATTTTTTGAAGGCCTGCACCTCGAAGGCGATCTCTTCGCCCTGCGGCTTGACCACCACCTGGCGCTCCAGGTCGATGGTCAGCTGGTAACCCGGAAAGGCCAGCGCCTCGTCAAACAGCTGGCCGACCTGCGCTTCGCTCAGCACGATGGGCAGCAGGCCGTTCTTGAAGCTGTTGTTGAAGAAGATGTCGGCATAGCTGGGCGCGATGATGGCGCGAAAGCCGTACTGGTCCAGCGCCCAGGGCGCGTGCTCGCGCGAGGAGCCGCAGCCGAAATTCTTGCGCGCCAGCAGGACGGACGCGCCCTTGTAACGCGGCTGGTTCAACACGAAGTCCGGGTTAGGCTTGCGCGCGGCCGGGTCCTGGCCGGGAAAGCCGGGATCGAGATAGCGCCAGGCGTCAAACAGATGCGGGCCGAAGCCGGTCTTGCGGATGGACTTGAGGAACTGCTTGGGAATGATGGCGTCGGTGTCGACGTTTTCGCGGTCCATCGGTGCGACCAGGCCTTTGTGTACGGTGAATTTCTGCATGATGAGCTTTCTTGATCCGTTCGCCCTGAGCTTGTCGAAGGGTCTTTTTTGTCTGACCTCTCTGTTTGCCAGCAAAGGCTTCGACAGGCTCAGCCCGAACGGATTGGGGGTTGGTTAGACGAACTTTCTAATGTCGACAAAATGGCCGTGCAACGCAGCGGCCGCAGCCATGGCCGGGCTGACCAGATGCGTGCGACCGCCGGCGCCCTGCCGGCCCTCGAAGTTGCGGTTGCTGGTGGAGGCGCAGCGTTCGCCCGGCTCCAGCCGGTCGGCGTTCATGGCCAGGCACATCGAGCAACCCGGTTCGCGCCACTCAAAGCCCGCAGCCACAAAAATCTTGTCCAGGCCTTCGCGCTCGGCTTGCTCCTTGACCAGACCGGAACCTGGCACGACCAACGCCAGCTTGACGTTGCCGGCGACCTTCTGGCCTATTTTCTGGATGATCGCCGCGGCCTCGCGCATGTCCTCGATGCGGCTGTTGGTGCACGAGCCGATGAAGACCTTGTCGATCATGATGTCGCTGATGGCCTTGCCCGGTTGCAGGCCCATATAGGTCAGGGCGCGCTCAATGGCGTCGCGTTTGCCGGCGTCTTTTTCTTTGTCCGGATCGGGCACCCGGTCGTCGATGGACAGCACCATCTCGGGCGAGGTGCCCCAGGTGACCTGCGGGCGGATCTGCGCGGCGTCGAGCTTGACGACGGTGTCGAATTTGGCATCCGGATCGGACTGCAGCGTGCTCCAGTACTGCGCCGCCTGGTCCCACTCGACGCCGGCGGGTGCCAGCGGCCGGCCCTTGACGTAGGCAAGGGTTTTGTCGTCGACCGCCACCAGGCCGGCACGGGCGCCGGCTTCGATGGCCATGTTGCAGACGGTCATGCGGCCTTCCATGCTGAGCGCACGGATGGCCGGGCCGCCGAACTCGATGGTGTAGCCGGTGCCGCCGGCCGTGCCGATCTTGCCGATGATGGCCAGCACGATGTCCTTCCCGGTCAGGCCGGGCGCCAGCTTGCCGTCCACATGGACCAGCATGTTTTTGGCTTTTTTTGCCAGGAGGGTCTGCGTGGCCATCACGTGTTCGACCTCGCTGGTGCCTATGCCGTGGGCCAGCGCGCCGAAAGCGCCGTGGGTGGAGGTGTGCGAGTCGCCGCAGACCACGGTCATGCCAGGCAGGGTCGCGCCGCTTTCGGGGCCGATCACATGCACGATGCCCTGGCGTTTGGACAGAAACGGAAAGTAGGCAGCCGCGCCGAACTCGGCGATGTTGCTGTCCAGCGTGGTGATCTGCTCTTTGCTGACCAGGTCGGTGATGCCGTCGTAGCCCAGCTCCCAGCCGGTGGTCGGCGTGTTGTGGTCGGCGGTGGCGACGATGGAGCTGACGCGCCAGACCTTGCGGCCGGCCTCGCGCAGGCCTTCAAAGGCCTGCGGGCTCGTGACCTCGTGCACCAGGTGCCGGTCGATGTAGAGGATGGCCGTGCCGTCTTCCTCGGTGTGGACGACGTGTTCGTCCCAGATCTTGTCGTAAAGGGTGCGTCCCATGTGTTTTCCTTCGTGGTTCCCTGATTTTAAGTAGTTGTCGCTGCGTCTGCGACAACTGCACGCGCGGTGAGGTGATCGACCGGCCGACAGGCGGTGACGGCCAATGATGTGATTGCCCCTGCAAATCAAGGGGAAACCGCTGGAATGGGACCATACCAGCTTTTAAAAGGACTGCTCCCATGATCTACAGCGCTCTAAAACTTGTGCACCTTTTGTCGGTGATCGTCTGGATTGGCGGAATGGTGTTTGTTCATTTCTTCTTGCGTCCAGCGGTGGCCGCTTTGGAGGCGCCGCCTCGGGTGCGTCTGATGCACGATGTACTGGGACGGTTTTTTCGGGCAGTTCTGGTGGTGGCGAGCCTGACACTCATCAGCGGCCTGTGGATGATCGGGCGTGTCGCCAAACAGGCGGTTCAGTCGGGCGGATCATTCGCTATGCCGCTGGACTGGACGGTGATGACCGTCCTCGGCATTGCGATGGTGCTTATTTTTGGCCACATACGCTTTTCTTTGTACAAGCGTCTTGACCGTGCCGTGGCAGCCGGTGACTGGGTTGCGGGCGGTGCGGCGCTCGCAAGTATCCGGCCGTGGGTGGCTGTCAACATCGCCCTCGGTGCGGGCATTGTCTGCTTCACACTGCTGGTGTAGCGCCTCGGTCAAGCCACAAAGCGGCGCTGGTTCGCTTGTGCGGAGCGTTGCCGGCCCGACAGCCACCAGTGCAGACCGATAGCCAGCGCCAGTAAAAGCAGCATACCGAAAAACCACAACACCCAGATGACAGGGGCCAGCCAACCGACCAATGCGGCCAGCCATGGCAACACCTGAACCATGCCCGCCAGCAGGGCACTGGCGCTTTCTCCCAAGGGCGCTAACCAGCCGGAAGGAATCCAGACCGCCAGCCAGGCCGGCAAAGCCACGTCAGCACCTTGGCCCATGTTTTGGATTACATCAGCACCGCGCGTGCCCATCCACGATGCCACGCCAGCGAAAGCCGCGGCGCACAGGGTCCACAAGCCCGCCAGAAAAACAGTCACCGCCCAGGTTGCCAATTTCATGCTTTTCTCCCGCTACCCTGCAACAACAGCAAGGCTTATGAGCAGGAATTCTGGGTCAAAGTCAATAGCCTCACGTACTTTCGGAGAACAGTCAGTTTGCTTCTGCTTTTCAATGCGCATATTTGGCAGGCATGGCAAGCTGCCATGAAGTGGCCACTGCGCGCGATGCTCACGCCACCCTGACTGCGTTGCATGTCACCCGCCTGAATAGCCATGCTGCAGGACGCGCTGGATCAACGTGTGCTGATGGGCTTCACGTCCCGCTGAACCGAGCCGTCGAACAACTGGCGCGGGCGGCCGATCTTGTACTCGGGGTCACCAATCATCTCGTTGAGCTGGGCGATCCAGCCGACGGTGCGGGCCAGCGCAAACACGGCAGTGAACAGCGGCACCGGGATGCCGATGGCGCGCTGCACGATGCCGGAGTAGAAGTCTACGTTGGGGTAGAGCTTGCGCGAGACAAAGTAGTCGTCTTCCAGCGCGATTTTTTCCAGGGCCATGGCCAGCTTGAACAGCGGGTCGTTTTCCAGGCCCATTTCCTTGAGTACTTCCTTGCAGGTCTCCTGCATGAGCTTGGCGCGCGGGTCGTAGTTCTTGTAGACGCGGTGGCCGAAACCCATCAGCTTGACGCCGGAGCTCTTGTCCTTGACCTGCTTGATGAAGTCGCCGATTTTCTCGACGCCGCCGTTTTTCTGGATGTCGCCCAGCATATTGAGCGCCGCTTCGTTGGCGCCGCCGTGGGCCGGGCCCCACAGGCAGGCCACGCCGGCTGCAATGGCCGCAAACGGGTTGGTGCCCGATGAGCCGCACAGGCGCACGGTCGAGGTCGAGGCGTTTTGCTCATGGTCGGCGTGCAGCATGAAGATGCGGTCCAGCGCGCGTTCGAGGACCGGGTTGACCTGGTACTCCTCGCAGGGCGTGGCAAACATCATGTGCAGGAAGTTACCGGCGTAGCTCAGGTTGTTCTTGGGGTACATGTAGGGCTGGCCCACGGTGTACTTGTAGGCCATGGCGACCAGCGTCGGCATCTTGGCGATCAGGCGGATGGCCGAAATGTCGCGGTCCTCCGGGTTGGTGATGTCGGTGCTGTCATGGTAGAAGGCCGACAGCGCGCCGACCAGGCCGGTCATGATGGCCATCGGGTGCGCGTCGCGGCGGAAACCACGCAGGAAAAACTGCATCTGCTCGTTGACCATGGTGTGGTTGGTCACGCGGCTCGAGAAGTCCTTCTTCTGGTCGCCGTTGGGCAACTCGCCGTACAGCAGCAGGTGGCAGGTTTCCATGTAGTCGCAGTTGGTGGCCAGCTGCTCGATCGGGTAACCACGGTACAGCAGCTCGCCCTTGTCGCCGTCGATGTAGGTGATGGCCGACTGGCAGGACGCGGTGGACAGGAAGCCCGGGTCATAGGTGAACATGCCGGTCTGCGCATACAGCTTGCGGATATCGACCACATCGGGACCGACCGTGCCCTGGTACACCGGCAGTTCCACACTGGGGCTGCCATTGCTGAAGGAGAGGGTGGCTTTGTTGTCTGCGAGCTTCATTTCTTGCGTCTTTCTTGTCAAATCAATTAGGGGCGGACGGTTGGCCCGTTGCGGCAGCGCGAATCAAGTTTAAGACCTCTCGCGCTGCATAAGTAGACGCCCTTACCTGAGCGCTCACTTCTGCAAGTTGTTCGGGTTCACGTCTTTGTAGCAAAAGATCCAGCAGGTCGTTGTCGGACAGATCCATTAAATCATTCAAGCCTTGGGCCTGGCTGACGGTCAGGGAGGCTTCGTGGCGCAGGAAGAATTTCTCGATCAGCAGGTCGTTCTCAAGCAGACCGCGGCGGCAGCGCCAGCGGAGTTTGCTCAGTGCACGCTCGTCGAGAAGTTCTTCGGTTGTGTTCATGTTCAGATAGCCGTTTCGCCGCCGGGCCGCCCCAAGGCGAAATGCGCCCCCCCGGGGGGCAGCGCAGTACGCGAAGCGACGAGCGTGGGGGCCATATTTCTAGACGGCCCGCAGAACCATCATTTCCTTGATCTTGCCGATGGCCTTGCTCGGGTTCAGGCCCTTGGGGCAGACATCGACGCAGTTCATGATGGTGTGGCAGCGGAACAGGCGGTAGGGGTCTTCCAGGTTGTCCAGCCGCTCTGCGGTCGCTTCGTCGCGGCTGTCGGCCAGAAAGCGGTAGGCCTGCAGCAGGCCGGCCGGACCGACGAACTTGTCGGGATTCCACCAGAAGCTGGGGCAGGCCGTGGAGCAACTGGCGCACAGGATGCACTCGTACAGGCCATTGAGCTCGTCGCGCTCTTCGGGGCTTTGCAGGCGTTCTTTTTCAGGCGGGACGTTGTTGTTGATCAGGTAGGGCTTGATCGAGTTGTACTGCTTGAAGAACTGCGTCATGTCGACAAACAGGTCGCGCACCACCGGCAGGCCGGGCAGGGGCTTCAAAACAATGGTGCCCGGCAAGGTGCGCATGTTGGTCAGGCAGGCCAGACCGTTCTTGCCATTGATGTTCATCGCGTCCGAGCCGCAGACACCTTCGCGGCAGGAGCGGCGAAAGCTGATGGTCGGGTCCTGCGCCTTGAGCTTCATCAGCGCATCCAGCAGCATGCGCTCGCTACCGTCGAGCTCGACCTCGATGGTCTGCATGTAGGGCTTGGCATCCTGGTCGGGGTCGTAGCGGTAAATCTTGAAAGTGCGTTTGGTCATGGGGTTCCCGCTTGTCTTTTAAAAGGTGCGAACTGTCAGGGGGATGGAGTCCACGGTCAGCGGCTTCATCTGGACCGGCTTGTAGCTCAGGCGATTGCCGGCGCTGTGCCAGAGGGTGTGCTTGTGCCAGTCGGTGTCGTTGCGACCGTTCGGGTGCTCTGGTGTATCACCGTACTCATCGACCGAGTGGGCACCACGGCTTTCCTTGCGGGCAGCAGCCGAGACAATGGTGGCCTGGGCGGCTTCAATCAGGTTTTCGACTTCCAGCGCCTCGATACGTGCGGTGTTGAAAATCTTTGACTTGTCTTTCAGGCCGATGTTGTTCACACGATCGCGCAGCGCGGCGATTTTGGTCACACCTTCGTCCATGATGGCCTGGGTGCGGAAAACGCCAGCATGCTGCTGCATCGCTGCGCGAATGTCGTTGGCGACGTCCTGCGCGTATTCACCGCCCGTGGCATTGTCGAGCCGGGCGATGCGCGCCAGGGTGGCGTCGGCGGCGTCGGCGGGCAAAGGCTTGTGCGTGGTCGCCTTGTTGAACTCAACAATGTGGTTGCCAGCCGCGCGGCCAAACACCAGCAGATCGAGCAGCGAGTTGGTACCCAGGCGATTGGCGCCGTGTACGCTGACGCAAGAGCACTCGCCGACCGCATACAGGCCATTGACGACCTCGCTCTGGTTGTCGGCATTCTGGGTGACGACCTGGCCGTGAATGTTGGTCGGGATGCCACCCATCTGGTAGTGGATGGTGGGTACCACCGGAATCGGCTCTTTGGTGATGTCGACGTTGGCAAAGTTATGGCCGATCTCGAACACCGAGGGCAGGCGCTTCATGATGGTCTCGGTGCCCAGATGCGTCATGTCGAGGTTGATGTAGTCCTTGTTCGGGCCGCAGCCACGGCCTTCCTTGATTTCCTGGTCCATGCAGCGTGACACATAGTCGCGCGGTGCCAGGTCTTTGTAGGCCGGTGCGTAACGCTCCATGAAACGTTCGCCATTGCTGTTGCGCAGAATCGCGCCCTCGCCGCGGCAGCCTTCGGTCAGCAACACGCCGGCGCCCGCCACGCCGGTCGGGTGGAACTGCCAGAACTCCATATCTTCCAGCGGAATGCCGGCACGTGCCGCCATACCCAGCCCGTCGCCGGTGTTGATGAAGGCATTGGTCGATGCCGCAAAAATGCGCCCGGCCCCACCCGTGGCCAGCAGCGTCGTCTTGGCTTCGAAAATATGCACGTCGCCGGTTTCCATCTCGATGGCGCTGACGCCGACCACGTCGCCGCTTTCATCGCGAATCAGGTCCATCGCCAGCCACTCGACGAAGAAGCTGGTTTTTTCTTTCACGTTTTGCTGGTACAGCGTGTGCAGCATGGCGTGGCCGGTACGGTCGGCAGCGGCGCAGGCACGCTGCACGGCTTTTTCGCCGTAGTTGGCGGTATGGCCACCGAAGGGGCGCTGGTAAATCGTGCCGTCGGGGTTGCGGTCAAACGGCATGCCCATGTGCTCCAGGTCGTACACAACCTTGGGTGCTTCGCGGCACATGTATTCGATCGCGTCCTGGTCACCCAGCCAGTCGGAGCCCTTGACCGTGTCGTAGAAGTGGTAGTGCCAGTTGTCCTCACTCATGTTGCCGAGCGAGGCACCAATGCCGCCCTGGGCAGCGACGGTGTGCGAGCGCGTCGGGAACACCTTGGACAGCACGGCGACATTCAGGCCGGCACGCGCCAGTTGCAGCGAAGCGCGCATACCGGAGCCGCCGGCCCCGACGATCACCACGTCAAATTTGCGTTTGGGAAGCTTGGAGGTAGCAGTCATGATTTTCTTGAAGTCTCGGTGGTCGAGTGCAGCCGGGATGGGCTTGAAGGCTTGGGGTTACAGGCGCCACAACACCTGGATGGCCCACCCCGCGCAGGCGACCAGCCAGACGATGGTGGCCACTTGCAGCGACAGGCGCAGCCAGACCCTGGAGGTGACGTAGTCCATCCAGATGTCGCGCATGCCGACCCAGACGTGATAGAGCAACGCAAGGATGACGGTCAAGGTCAGCACTTTCATCCATTGCGCGGAGAAGATGCCGGCCCATTGGTCATATCCGATCGGGCCTTTGGTGAAGATCACCTGGGCCAGCAGCAGAATGGTGAAGAGAGCCATGAGGGCGGCAGTGATGCGCTGGCTGAGCCAGTCGCGCAAGCCGTAGTGCGCGCCAACAACGAGGCGTTTGGAGCCGTAATTTACAGACATGGTGGTTTCTCTCTTATCAGTACAGACCGAACAGCTTGGCGCCCAGCACCAGCGTCAGCAAAATGCTCAAGCCCAGCGTGATCAGCGCGGTAGTTTTGCCGAACTCGTTGGTCTGGGCGTGCGTGACGTCCATGTACAGATGGCGCAGACCGGCAATAAAGTGGTGCAGGTAAGCCCAGATCAGCGCCAGGGCCAACAGCTTCCAGATGAAGCCTGGCAGGCCCAACATGCCGATGTTGAAAGCAGCCTTGAATTTCGCAAACGAAATCTCGGAAGAAATCGAGGTGTCAAACATCCAGATGATGAAGGGCAGCAGCAAAAACATGATCGCGCCGCTGACGCGGTGCAGGATGGAGACCCACGCCGCAGGCGTCATGCGGTAGGTGGTGAGGTCGGTGAAGGCGTTGATGTTTCGGAACTCGGGCCGCTTTTTGCTTACGGGAGTCGCTAATTCAGACATTCTTGAGTTCCTGTGTTTTTCTGGAGCTGTTTGGCTATTACCGTGCGGTAACCCGGCTGTAACCGCAAATTCTGGTAAACCCTTGGATTCTATTGCAATGCATCCATGTTTTGCTGGCGGTGCTGCAAGGTGTCATGTTTTGGTAATTTTTTTCGCTGCACGGGATGCGTGGCTTGTCTTCAAAGTGCATCCAGATCAGCCAGCATCGCACTGGCGCGTGCGCGCAACTCCCCGCGCAATGCGGGCGCCATGCGTTGCAGGTTCTTCACCATCAGTGCGGTTCGCGGGTTATTGGCAAACGCCGACTCATGCTGGTCCAGAAAATTCCAGTACAGCGTCGTCATCGGGCAGGCGGTGGTGCCAACCCGTGCTTCGGGCTCATAACTGCAGCCGCTGCAGTAATTGCTCATCCGTTTGATGTACGCGCCACTGGCCACATAAGGCTTGGAGGTGAAGCGCCCGCCATTGGCAAAAAGCGCCATGCCCGCCGTATTCGGCAATTCCACCCATTCCACGGCGTCGACATAGACCGCCAGATACCAGTCGCACAGTTGCTGCGGCCGGATTTGCGCGGTCACGCCAAACATACCCGTGACCATCAGACGCTGAATGTGGTGTGAATACCCGTTGGTCAGCGTCTGCTGGAGGCACTGCTTCATACAGTTCATTTTTGTTTCGCCGGTCCAGTACCAGGCAGGCAGGGCGTTTTCATGGCCGAAATGATTCGCGGTTTTCAGCTCGGGCATGTCCAGAAAATACACACCGCGCATGAATTCCCGCCAGCCGAGGATTTGCCGTATGAAGCCTTCCACGCTGGGTAAATCCAGATCGTGCTTCTGATAGGCCTTCTCTGCGGCCAGCACGACCTCCAGCGGATTGATCAGCTTCAGGTTGAGCGAGCTCGACAGCAGGGCATGCCAGCCGAAATCCAGGCCAGTCCACATGGCATCCTGATGGGTGCCAAAGTGCGGCAGCCGGTTTTCGATGAAGTCATCGAGTGCGATCAGTGCCTGCGCCCGCGTGACGGGCCAGTTGAAGCGGCTCAGATCGCCCGGATGACCAGGAAACTTTTGCTGCACCAGCGCCATCACGTCCTGTGTGATGCGGTCGGGCTGAAAGATCAACGGCGCGGGTACGTTTTTGGGACCGGCTTTGCCAAAGCCTTTGCGGTTCTCCGCATCAAAGTTCCACTTCCCGCCGACGGGCTGGTCGCCTGCCTTGCCCTCCACCAGCACCTTGTACTGCTTGCGCATCGTGCGATAGAAAAACTCCATGCGCAGGCTGGCTGATTTTCCGGCCCACTTCCGGAACTGCGGCAGACTGCAGAGGAAATGTTTGTCTTCAAGCCAGTTTATAGAAGGTTTTAGGCCTCCAGCCCAATCAATATAAGCGCTAGGAGCTATTAATTTAATAGCACCATCAAGGCTGGCGCGCACCCGCAGGTCGCCCGGCTCCACGCCCAAAACCTGCTGCGGCCGGTGCTGCAGGACGGCAGCGGTGAGGCCCGCCGCGAGCGTTGCGTCGCCATGCGTTTCCAGCGCCCGGTAGTCCACCGGCAGGCCGCGTTGTTCAAGCGACTTTGCAAAGTGCCGCATGCCGGACAAAAATAGCGTGGTGCGCACCTTGTGCGACCAGACATGAGTGGATTCTTCGAGCGCTTCGACCATCAGCAGCTGGTCCTGCAGGGGGTCGAAATCCTCCAGTGCAGACGATGTCTCATCCAGCTGGTCCCCCAGAATCAGCACCAGGTGACGACACGGTATCTTTCGCATACGACGATTATGTAATATGACTGACGCGTCTGCGTTTTTGATCGACTTGTCCACCCGCCCGACTCGGAATTACTTTTTCTTACCTGGCCATACGGCGGCATCCGACGTGGGCTTTTTTGCCCGGCAGGCGTCGGAGCAGTATTTGACTTCGTTCCAGTTTTTTGCCCAGCTTTTACGCCACGTCATTTCACGCCCACAGGCCAAACATGGCTTGCCGGGAAGCGATGCCTTGTTGCCTTTGAAGCCCCTCGATTCCATGCACTGGCGACGCCGATCAACCCAGCGTGTTGTGGTAGTGGTGGGTGTCGGTGCGGTAGTACCCGCGCCGAAGCTCCATCGGCACGTCGTTGTAGGTGTAGGCGATGCGCTCAACGCTTAAAAGCGGCGTGTTTTTTTCGACCTTCAGAAGCACCTCCAGGCCGCCTGCCGCAGGCAGAGCCCGAATTTTTTCATCTGCGCGAACCATGCGGACATTGAACTCGGTTTCGAACAACGCGTACATGGGCCCATGGTATTTGCTCAACCGTTCGGCGGTCAGCCCTTTGAAGGGTGTCGCCGGCAACCACAGGTCTTCGATGATGGTTGGCACCCCTGCATAGCTCAGTACACGGCGTGCCTGCAGAACAGCTTCGCCGGTACGAAGGGCCAGCGCGCGGGCGATTTCGGCGCTGGCGCGGCTGCGCCGGCAATCGATGATGTCGCGCTGCGCTGGCCCTTCGCTGCCGGGCGCGCCACTGTCGGGCACCAGTTTCAGGAAGCGGAACTGCACATGTTGCTCAGCGTGGGTGGCCACAAACGTGCCCTTGCCTTGGCGGCGCACCACCAGGTTGTCGGCGGCCAGCTCGTCAATCGCCTTGCGCACCGTGCCCTGGCTCACGCGGTAACGGGCGGCCAGGTCCATCTCCGAGGGGATGGCTTCGCCGGGCTTCCACTCGCCCGACTGCAGGCTTTGCAGGATCAGGGCCTTGATCTGCTGGTACAGCGGGCTGAAAGCCGGCGTGGCACCTGCAAAATCTTCGGCGGGTGGGGGAGGGATGGCGGCCATGGCGGTAGGGTGGGTCGGCCCAATCATATCTTATATAAGACATAAGACAAATTGACGAACCTCACTTTTCAAGCGTAAAATATTGCGCTGAGTCAACGCAAAGCCGGCCCCCGCAGTGACGCTGTTCACAGGCTTTTTCCGGGTGCTTCCAGCGGTGCAAAACACTTCATTGTCTACCTGATCCAACGATTTACAACCCTCCTGGAGTTCCCAATCATGAGCAAAAAACCCGTCCGTGTTGCCGTCACAGGGGCCGCTGGCCAGATCGGCTACGCGCTGCTGTTTCGCATCGCTTCCGGCGAAATGCTGGGCAAGGACCAGCCGGTGATTCTGCAATTGCTCGAAGTGCCGGCCGAGGGCCCACAAAAAGCGCTCAAGGGCGTGATGATGGAGCTTGACGACTGTGCCTTCCCGCTGCTGGTCGGCATGCAAGCCCATGGCGACCCGATGACCGCCTTCAAGGACGCCGACTACGCGCTGCTTGTAGGCTCGATGCCCCGCAAGGCCGGCATGGAGCGCGCCGAGCTGCTGTCGATCAACGGGCAGATTTTCACCGGACAGGGCAAAGCCCTCAACGCCGTGGCCAGCCGCAACGTGAAGGTGCTGGTGGTCGGCAACCCGGCCAACACCAATGCCTACATCGCGATGAAAAGCGCGCCCGACCTCCCACGCAAGAACTTCACCGCCATGCTGCGCCTGGACCACAACCGCGCTGCCAGCCAGATTGCTGCCAAGACCGGCAAGGCCGTGGCTGATATTGAAAAACTCACCGTCTGGGGCAATCATTCGCCCACCATGTACGCCGACTACCGTTTCGCCACCATCCAGGGTGAAAGCGTGGCCAGGATGATCAACGACCAGGAATGGAACGCCAACACCTTTCTGCCCACCGTCGGCAAGCGCGGCGCCGCCATCATCGAAGCGCGTGGTTCGTCTTCGGCCGCCTCGGCTGCCAACGCCGCCATCGACCACATGCGCGACTGGGCGCTGGGCACCAACGGCAAGTGGGTCACCATGGGCATTCCATCGGACGGCCAGTACGGCATTCCGAAAGACACGATGTTCGGCTTTCCGGTCACCTGCGAAGGCGGCGAATACAAACTGGTCGAGGGCCTGGAAATCGACGCCTTCAGCCAGGAGCGGATCAACAAGACCCTGGAAGAGCTGCAAGGCGAGCAGGCCGGCGTTGCTCATTTGCTCTGAACAAGGCTGTCATCCCGGCATAGCGCTGTCATCCCGGACTTGATCCGGGATCCACGCGGCGACCCCAAGGTTCGTTGCATGGATTGCGGGTCAAGCCCGCAATGACAAAGCCGGGAAGACACAGTCGAAGCCAAACATGACCCACCCCCGCGATATCCTCCTCGGCGCCCAGGCGCAAACCGGCTTTTTGCCGGTCTGCGACCACTACAGCGGCGTGGAAGCACGGATGCGTAAAAGCCTGCAATTGCAGGCCGAGATGAGCGAGGAGTTCGGCACCTGCGTGTTCGACGTGACGCTCGATTGCGAGGACGGCGCGCCTGTGGGGGGCGAGGCGGATCATGCGGCGCTGGTGGTGGCGCTGGTGGCACTGGCCAGCGACAAGGCGCGCGTGGCGGTGCGTGTGCATGCGCTGGACCACCCGGCGTTTGAGGCTGACATCGCCAGCATTGCCGGCAAGGTGGGTCACCGGCTCAGCCACATCATGGTGCCCAAGGTCGAGTCGGCAGGCGACGTGGACCGGGTGGTGGCCGCGCTGGCGGCTGCCTCGCAGCTTGAATTGCCTGTGCATGTGCTGCTGGAGTCGCCCGCAGCGGTGCACCGTGCCTTCGAGATCGCCGCGCACCCGCGCGTGCAGTCGCTCAGCTTTGGCCTGATGGATTTTGTCTCCAGCCATGGCGGCGCGATTCCGGCCGACGGCATGAGCAGCCGCGGGCAGTTCACGCATCCGCTGGTGGTGCGCGCCAAGCTGGAGATCGCCTCTGCCTGCCACGCGCACGGCAAAGTCCCTTCGCATTGCGTTGTCACCGAGTTCAGTGACACTGGGGCCTTGTTGGCCGCTGCCCGCAGGGCCAGCCGTGAGTTTGGTTACACCCGGATGTGGAGCATTCACCCGAGCCAGATCAGGCCCATCCTGGAGGCTCTGGCGCCGGATGAACGCGAGATTGAAAACGCTACAAAAATAATAGTTGCCGCCGCCCGTGCCGACTGGGCGCCCATCAGTTTTGAACGTGTGTTGCATGACCGCGCCAGTTACCGCTATTTCTGGCAGGTGCTGGAACGCGCCCACCAGACCGGTCGGGCCCTGTCGGCTGAAGCACAGGCCTACTTCCCCGCAGCTCTTCATTGAGCCAACCCTGACCAGGAGATCACATGCACAAGTTATCTGCCAACCCCTTACTGACCGGCATGCTGGTCAGCGGCCTGCTGCTGGCTGCCGCCAGCCTGGCGAGCGCGCAGACTGCGGCGACCAAGCCGGCTGCTCCGGCCGCAGCCAAGGCCAAACCCGCCCCCGCCAAGCCCACGCCGGAAGCGGTGCGTCGGTCGGCCCTGAAGGCGGTCGAAGAGGTCACGCCGGTGGACGACGACCCCAGCGTGACGCTGAGCGCGCAAGACATGGAAACTGCCAAGCGCGTTTACGTCGGCACCATTCCTTGCGAGCTGGGCGCCTCAGTCACCATCACGGCCAGCGAGAGGCGGCCGGGCTTTTTCATGGTGCAGACCGGGAAAATGCGTTTTCGCATGCACCCTGTGGAAAGCCGTACCGGCGCCATCCGCCTGGAAGACCCGCGTGCCGGGGCCATGTGGCTGCAACTGGGCAACAAGTCCATGCTGATGAGCCAGAAGATAGGTCAACGGCTGGCCGATGAATGCATGAGCCCGGACCAGGCCACGTTTGCCGAGGAACTCAAGCGCAACCCGCGCCCCAGCATCCTCGACGCCCTGCCACCCGCAACGGACGGAGCTGGCACGGCTTCTGCTGCACCCGTCACGCCCGCAGCATCGGCCCCGCGCTAGGCAGCACGTCACCTGACCGCCCAAGTTTTTGAATACAGGAGAAGAAAACCATGATGTCCGAGTTCATTTCAGCCTACCGCATCCATACCGCCGAACGCGCCGCGCTGGGCATTCCGCCGCTGCCCCTGTCTGCCGTACAGACCGGTGAAGTGATCGAGCTGCTGAAGAGCCCGCCCAAAGGTGAAGAGGCCTTTCTTGTTGACCTGATCACGCACCGTGTGCCCGCCGGTGTGGACGCAGCCGCCAAGGTCAAGGCCAGTTACCTGGCGGCTGTGGCGCACGGCACTGAAAAATGCGCGCTGATCTCTCGTGAAAAAGCCACGCAGCTGCTGGGCACCATGCTGGGCGGCTACAACATCAGCGCCATGGTCGAGTTGCTCGACGATGCCGAAGACAGTGTCGCCACGCAGGCGGCCAGCGGCCTGAAAAACACGCTGTTGATGTTCGACCAGTTCCATGACGTGCACGAAAAAGCCGGCAAGGGCAACAAATACGCCAAGGCCGTGTTGCAAAGCTGGGCCGACGCCGAGTGGTTCACCAGCCGGCCCGAAGTGCCCGAGTCCATCATGCTGACCGTCTTCAAGGTGGCTGGCGAGATCAACACCGACGACCTGTCGCCTGCGCCCGACGCGTGGAGCCGTCCCGACATCCCGCTGCACGCGCTGGCCATGCACAAGAATGCACGCCCGGGTGTCACACCTGAAGAAGACGGCAAACGCGGCCCGGTCAAGTTCATTGAGGAGCTCAAAGCCAAGGGCAATCTTGTCGCCTATGTGGGCGACGTGGTCGGTACCGGCTCCTCGCGCAAATCGGCCACCAACTCGGTGTTGTGGTTTACCGGCCAGGACATTCCCTATGTGCCGAACAAGCGTTTCGGCGGCGTCTGCCTGGGCAGCAAAATCGCGCCGATTTTCTACAACACCATGGAAGACTCGGGCGCGCTGCCGATTGAACTTGACGTGAGCCAGATGGCCATGGGCGACGTGATCGAGCTGCGCCCTTACGACGGCAAGGCGCTAAAAGACGGCAAGGTGATTGCCGAGTTCAAGCTCAAGAGCGATGTGCTGTTTGACGAAGTGCGCGCCGGTGGCCGCATTCCGCTGATCATTGGGCGCGGCCTGACGGCCAAGGCGCGTTTTGCGCTGGGCCTGCCGCTGTCCACCCAGTTCCGCCTGCCGGTCAGCCCCGAAGACAACGGCCGCGGCTTCACACTGGCCCAGAAAATGGTCGGCCGCGCGGTGGGCCTTCCTGACATTGACGGTAAGGGCCAGGGCGTGCGCCCGGGCACGTATTGCGAACCAAAGATGACCTCGGTCGGCTCGCAGGACACCACCGGCCCGATGACACGCGACGAACTCAAAGACCTGGCCTGCCTGGGTTTCAGCGCCGATCTGGTGATGCAGTCCTTCTGCCACACCGCCGCTTACCCCAAGCCGGTCGACGTGAAGATGCACCACGAGCTGCCGGAGTTCATGAGTGACCGCGGCGGCATTCCGTTGCGCCCGGGCGACGGCATCATCCACAGCTGGCTCAACCGCATGTTGCTGCCCGACACGGTCGGCACCGGCGGCGACAGCCACACCCGCTTCCCGATCGGCATCAGCTTCCCCGCAGGCTCCGGTCTGGTCGCTTTTGGTGCTGCCACCGGTGTCATGCCGCTGGACATGCCCGAGTCGGTGCTGGTGCGCTTCAAGGGTGAGATGCAGCCGGGCGTGACCCTGCGTGACCTGGTCAATGCGATTCCGCTGTACGCCATCAAGGCTGGCCTGCTGACCGTGGCCAAGCAGGGCAAGGTCAACATTTTCTCTGGCCGCATCCTGGAGATCGAAGGCCTGCCTGATTTGAAAGTCGAGCAGGCGTTTGAGCTCAGCGATGCATCGGCCGAGCGTTCTGCCGGCGGCTGCACGGTGCACCTTAACAAAGAGCCCATCATCGAGTACATCACCAGCAACATCACGATGTTGAAGTGGATGATTGCGACGGGCTACTCCGACGTGC
>Ga0105046_10001771_pt1 | contig 33526 bp, 30 predicted proteins | sample MAT03_FD_78385 | JGI IMG/M metagenome (GOLD analysis project Ga0105046, IMG submission 78385) | Freshwater microbial communities from Lake Fryxell liftoff mats and glacier meltwater in Antarctica - MAT-03 (megahit assembly) | ecosystem: Environmental > Aquatic > Freshwater > Ice > Liftoff...
CGTGATGAGACAACTCAAAGGTGCGCAGCTTCCGCGCATAGGTTGGTCGTCGTTCTGCGAAATACAAATCCCCCTTCCCCCACTTGCCATCCAGCAGGAAATGGTCGCCGAGATCGAAGCCTACCAGAAAGTCATCAACGGCGCCCGCGCCGTCATAGACAACTACCGTCCACACATCGCGATTCATCCGGATTGGCCGATGGTGGAGTTGGGGGAGGTGGCCGACTTCATCAGTGGCTACGCGTTCAAAAGCACTGACATGACTGCCGCGCCTTTGGACCCAAGCTTTCGGGCCGTCGTGAAAATCGGGAACGTTGGAAGAGATGGGCGACTCGATATGGTGGACGCGCAGTTTCATTCGTACACCGAGGACCATCGCCGGTTTGCGTTGCGAGTCGGTGACATTGTGATGGCGATGACAGGCGCTACGGTTGGGAAGGTCGCAGTGGTGCATAAGTCCGAACTGTTGCTGAACCAACGAGTGGGCGTCCTGCGAGCCAAACCAACGGCTTTGCAGGCCTATCTCCTCAATCTGCTTTGCAGCGCGGCGTACTACGATTTCTGCCAGAGAACTGCGGGCGGAGGGGCGCAGGGCAACATCGCGCCACGGGAAATATTGGAATACCCGATCCCCCTACCACCTCTCGCCACTCAGCTAGCGATCGTCGCCGAGATCGAAGCCGAGCAAGCGCTGGTAAATGCAAACAAAGAATTGATAACACGTTTCGAGAAGAAGATACAGGCAGTGCTGGAGCGTGTGTGGGGGGAGGAAACGATTGGCTGAACTGTACCCGATAATTGAGGTCTCATCCGAAACCGTCGTTGCACTACGCACTTGAATTCACCTTATGAATTAAAGAGTTCGATTTTGGTTTTGAGGTCATTGCCAAAAGCTTTTGAAACCAAATCTTCATGCTGTAAACGCCCAACAATAATTCCGGGCGCAATTCTTAATTTTTTGGCATACCGTTCTGTCTCTAAAGGCATTAAAGGCAAATTATTTACGATTTCTTTCCAATCCTTATCTTCAATCAAAACCTTCGCTGCAAAAGCATTGGCTTCTTCTTCTTTGGCTTGGTCTATTTCGGTTCCTTCTACATTTTCTAAGAAAACATCTTTCTTGCCATGCAAAATGATGTGTGCCGCTTCATGGAAAAAAGTAAACCAAAAATGGTCGTTAGTTCTAAACCTGCCTGATAGTTGAATAATGGGTTTGTTGTGAAACCAGCGAGTTGCTCCGCTGATAGGTGCTTTTGGTAAGTTTTGAGTAAACACAGTTGCTACACCGCATTTAGCACAAATGTTTTGCAACTGTTGGGTAAAATCATCGGGCATTAAAAAAGCCAATTCTTTGATTTCATATAACGCATCTTTGAATTTCTTTTTATCAAATTCAGCAATTTCAATTTCTTTCGCTTGTATTTCTCCTTTACGCAACCACGCAGATATAGCATGAGGACTTTGCGTATGAGCCAATGAAATTTTGAAAGCAACAGAAACTTCTTCGTCCACATATATTCGTTCCCATTCGTCAGTTGATGCTACACTAAAAAATTTTAATAGGTTGTCAACCAAAATATGTTTCTCTTTTGTGTCAGGCAGCCAAGCGAATTTTCGCATTTCATTTACAGGAAATGCACTCAACCAGTCTTTTTCTTTTTCAAATTCTTCCTGTTGCTGCAATTCGTAAATCTCTTTGCGGTATGTGTTTTCTCTGTTTAACCAAAAGCTGGCAGGAATGCCCAAAACTTTATCTAATTGAAAAGCAGTTGCCGTTGTAATTGGCTCTCTTCCTTTGATGATGTCGTTTACTTTCTCTTTGGGTCTTCCCATTCTTTCGGCCAGTTCAGCTTGTCTCATGCCAATAAAATCAATGTGCTCCTGTATAGTGTCGCCAGGAGGGGAGAGTAAAGATTTTGCTATTTCAAGTGTCGTTGCCATGTTGTTTGTTTTTTGCTATTTGTTTTAATGGTAGTCTTCGATTTCGTTAATCTGAATTTTTGTGACTTCTTCCCAGTTTAAACCGCCATCGTCTTTTTTTGGTATTGGGTCGTGGTTTGGTTCAAAAATCATTCGGTAGTTTCCTGAAACATCAACCGCTAATTCACCCTTGCGGTCTCCTGTTTGTTCGTGGCATCTTGCTGCCGGAATGGTTCTCATAATCGCTAAATTGTCTGCATCGGTTAAGTCCTTGAGTCGCTGATTTACTTTACGAGCCAACTGTCCAAAGGATTTTGCCATCTCTCTCGGGTCAGTTAATTGCTTTTCAAGTTTTCTGCTCTTGTAACTTATTTCCATTACAAAGATAAATATCATTAACGAAAAAGGTTAACAAAAATAATTAATAATTTTAGACTACCAAATAAAGCGGTGAAAAAAACGGCTCTTTTGGTTTTGCCGAAGGTTTGGCTTGTGCGGTTGGGGTAAAACCAAATGTGCCGTTTGTACGATGGACTATAATTATTTTTAAAAAAGTGCGCTGGAAAAAATAAAAATACAGAAGTGTCGGCAAAGAGTGTCGGCTTACTCGCAGTCCGTTTATGATATAGTCTGTATGTTGGTCACTTGTCAAAATGGTTTACTTTTTCTTGTTAACTGTCGGTCTGTCGATGGTTGTTGTGTCGTCCTTTACGCTTGCACCTAACTCTCTTATAACTCCTACAACTTATCTATTACACAGCACATTTGTGTTGGATAAGCCTGACAAAGGTAGATGTTATTGCAGTGATGATTTTTATAGATCGTCGAATGGATTGCGGATGTTTCGAAGGGCTTGATTTCTGACGTGGGTGTAGAATTCAGTGATTCGACTACCTTTCCAGCCCCCCCCAAATAGCTGTAGACGGACTCCTGATTGTAGATTCGACGTAGAACGGAAGCATCATGGAAACCCATCGGCGCTGGAGCAAGGAAACGTAGCTTGTTCAATCTGTGTTCAGTGGCAAACGCCCCGCATCATGGCGACGAGGCAAACGGCCCGCATCATGGCGAGATCGCCGATGTAGCTTCAAAGAAACTTACTCGTGACGAGCTTCTTCCGCTGATACGTGAAGCATTGGAACTTGTTGAGAAGGTTTGAAAAAAATTATGCAAAAACTGTTCTATCAAAGGCAGGTCTCCAACTCGTCTGGAAGCACGAGTCAAAGTGAAATTCAACTGGGATGCGGAACTGGACTTCGTTCTGAAAAACAGAAATATATATACGCATGCTATTTCTTTCGAGACTACGTCAACATACCAAATTGATTGGAGGTTATATGTCAGTCGGTGATATTATTAATCATTTCATGTGGTCGTACCAAGAACACTATCGTGTGCATGCTTCGCTTCTAATCGAGAGCGTGGTTGGGAAATTAGATGCTAGACTAAGGCCCGATGTCTTTCTTGTCGGAATACTCGTTGAGAATGACGATCAGAAGCATCCTGTTTGCGTAGAACCAGAAAACGATTTCTGGATACAATCTGAAGAATACAACCATGCATTGACAGATGCACATACAATCAGAACGGGCTACAAAGAGAATCGGCTACAGCAGTCCCATCCAATTGCGCAGGAGAATCAAGATGATCGGCTGTTTAGAAGGTCAATACGAGATTCGATCCAATTGATAACAGAGAAGAGAGTACAGGATGAGCACAAGGATGTAGAAGTGTGGGTATCCTACCCGCAGCGCGTCGACGCATATCTTGTCTCCGTAGTGGTAACACTTCCTAAAGAGATACTGCATGAATACTCCGCTTTACAGACAACAACTGTGCCATTGCATGACTTACGCGATATCGTAGTAACAAAATCGCTTGTGGATGCTGCCATGCATGTGTTATTCAATATTTTCAATGATGAACTCGATGGACATAACCCTGGTAAGTCAATGAGGATGACTCGCAATACTGAGGACATACTAAAGAGTGCAGGTCGAGAGTTTATGTTTGGCATCGCATGCAGAGTCGAAATGAAACGCGGCACGTTTCACGATTTTTATGACCACATTAGTCGAATCTCTGCGATGAAGTATGAGCGACGGGAAGGTACAGGACATCTTATTGTAGCCAAGAGCGACCATCCGCTGTTATCTAATAGGCTTGTGTTTAGTGAACCAGTACGTCTTACTGAAACGAGACACATGCGTAAGATGTTGGAACTCGGATCCCGGGGTAGCGCACTGCAAATAAATCATGAATGTGCATTTGCGCTGACGCAGGATGTGGGAGCTGTATCTGACGAAGAGGACATCTATTCCATACGCATTTTGGGGCATCATCATTGGATGATAAAGCACGGAAGCAACGTCCTTATGGGTTCTTTAGGTGGCCAGCCATATTTGCCTGTGATTGATCGGTATGTGGTTTCGCTCCGAGATGACCTGCCCAGATTATTTGAACAGATCACTGTCAAGGAAATTGACCGCATTCTCGATCTTATACGGGTGGCAAGACAAGAAACCCACGGGGCGCTGATCGTGATATCGGGAGATGCACCTAACGAAGCACTTAGACTGGAAGCGCAATCGACTTCGATCGAACCTGTATCGTTAACGTCTGCGATATTGTCAGATTTAACCTCTATGGATGGAGCAATATTGATTGACACACAATGCAATTGTCATGCGATCGGTGTCATCCTGGATGGAATGGCAACTGGTCATGGTGATCGAGCGAGAGGATCACGATTCAATTCGGCATTGAAGTATGTCCAGTCCAGAGCTGCGGAATCAATCCCTACGATAGCTCTAGTTATTTCAGAAGACGGAACCGTTGACGCACTTCCGCATATCCGTCCACGTGTTTTTCGATCGTTATTGGTTTCATTGATGAACGAATTGGTGTCAATGACCAGAGGTCAAGTCGCTAGGCGTCGATATTACGAGGTCATGGATTTCTTAAGTAAGCATCGTTTTTATTTACTCCATGAGGATTGTGAGACTATTAACAATAGTGTTGAAATTATTGACAAGCAACTTTATACTCGTATCGTTTACGGGACGTTTGAGCACGACGAATCTATGGATGAAGCCTTCTATTACATCCCCGAATAGTCGCTCATTGACATTCGTTCTAGACACTTAAAAAGTTGGACAGCGATTCTAATTATGAATTACCAAGAAGTAGTGGTCTCGGATGTCCCAGAATGTTATCTGTTGTCGATCGCTAGTTCATACACCTAAAGGAGATAACATGCTAAACGAAGCCCGCTCTATCTTAATCAGTCGGTATGAAGAAATACGTGGTATACTATTTGAAATGTATCCTTACGTGTCTCCAACCAAACTTGGCGTTACCGATAGAGAAGAATGCTCAGTATTCTCTGTCAAAGACAATGCCATTGTTCTCAACTTTCCTGAACTCAATCTCAGAGACGTGATAGAGGATGAACATCAAAATCTGCAAACTTTATTGGCGCAATCTCAAGGACCACCTGCTTGGCTTAGGGAATTGATACATGAAACCATTCATGCATTTGAACACCGTGTAATATGTCAGAGCACGACCACTGAGGGTAAAGAGTTATTTACGCAGGTTCAAGCAGCCCGATGCGGACCTATAGATGCGCAGCACGCTGGGCCTTTCTACTCTGCTGTGCATCATGCGGCCTCGACCTTGGGGATTGAGCCGCTCCAATTTATTAAGAACTGTTTGTAAGCTGAATAGAGTACTGTATTATAATCTCCATTGCGCCCTATGTACGACAGCAGAACCGTTGTGAGGCGGTAAATAGCAATTGGTAGTGTGGTGGCAGTTGTCGCTTGTCGTTCAGTTGCTATTTCTGATATTGTTTTTCTGGTGCATCGGTTGGGAGCGTGCAGTGCATTTTCTACCAAGTCCTAACCCGACATTCGAGAGGGACGCGCCAAAAGCTGGCGAGCCAATTAACTTTAAGTTAAGCCATACAACGAAGGGGAAGTTTTTATGGAAAATGATGACAACAAAAGCTCACGCAGAGGTGAGGACCCACGGATGGGATTCCTCTTGGCGAATGACAGTTTTGCAAAGAAACATCCCGGTACTGTGGAAAAACTTGCTCAACACCATTTTATATACTCAATTGCAGGCCTTGCTCTGGGTCTTGTATGCATCATTGGTGGTATCGTTCTTTTCCTTAACGGAATTGCCGGTGCAACGAGTTGGACTGCAAAATTTATCGGTGCGGAGAGAAAGATTTCTGATGCCGCTCCTGGAGCTGTGCTATTTATTGTTGGCCTGTTCATCGTCTTTGTGACGCGCTTCGTAGTGAAAATTCCAAAGGGATGATGCACAGCCTAACCCTGCATTCGAGAGAGACGCCCAAAAGCGCGGCACCCCTTAATTTTACGTTATGCATTCCATTACTGAGGCTATCTACATGCATCTACCGACCGATCTTTCCACTTGGCTCACAGTCATTGGCGCTTTGTCAGTCGGTATTGGTTCCATCTTGCTGGCGTGGAGAGTAAAAGCAATTCTCAAATGGGTCGTTTACTGCTTAGTCGCGCATGAACAGTCAATCGATCAACTAGCCAATATTGCTGACCATCAACAACAAACCCAGCCCATTGTCCGTGGAGTCACAAGACACCTACTAGATATTGAAAGCAAGCTTGGGCCCGTCCTTCTAGTCGTCGGCTTCTTGCTCCTCGGTATCGGCATGTTCAGCAATGTCGCCAGTTATTTTGTTGGGGCAGTCCAGTGAACCCCATGCATAACCCTGCATTCGAGCGGGACGTCGCAAAAGCGCGGCGCCTCTTAACTTTACGTTGGGTTCATAAGGAGTTATCGTATGCCGAGTGTGCCGTTTATTGATGCTGTACAAGCCCGAGCCGCTCGTATCGCGTGTGGAGCTTCAGCCACCCGTGGTCAAGGTGCCGGAGTTGTCGCCGCTGGTCGGCAGTTTCTCGCAAAACTACCCCTGTCTCAGTTTTCTGTCAGTCGGCCCAGTCTCTTCAAACAGCGCATTGACCGTGCCACAGAACAACTTTGTGCCTCCTTTCCTCCGACTGGTAGAAGTTGGGGGCTGGCGCGAAAAGTCCTCAACATCTTTCTTCGCGACGCCCTATACACCACGTATCTCGCTGAAAAATTCCATCTCAAGGACGCCGAAGTGCACTTGGAGGTGCCACTCGACTCAATAACTGCGGGGCACCTTTGCCAAAAGGCAGGTCCTGGCGTGCTTCCGCGGTGGCTTGGCGTAAGGCACCTTACCCCGGAGGCAAGTGCCATCTACCAAGCATATGCATCTGAGTTTGCCTCGTCCCAACACATTGCTCGTGCCCATCTTGATACTTACTGGTGGGGCCATCGTGACGAGTAATCCGAGTCCCAACCTCTCGTTCAAGCGGAACGCCTCACAAGCACGGCGCCCCTTACCTTTACGTTAGCCATACTCAGGATGCTATCGATGCTCAAGCTTGCCACATGGAATGTTATGAAGCCGGTATCTGCTGCCCGCAGAGAAGCCATGCGCGTTCATACAGATCGTGAGCAGGCGGACGTATGGGTTCTCACAGAAGCGCATGACGATTTCTCCCCAGGGTATGCCTTCAGTCATTCTTCTGCACCTGGATTTGACGGAGACAGCCCACACAATCTTGAGCGCCATCACTGGGTGACCATCTGGTCGCGGTTTCCACTTGAGCCCCTTGCTACCTCGGACGAAAAAAGGACAGCCGCAGTTCGCATCAAACCTGATGGCTGCGCCCCCTTCATCGTGTATGGCACGGTGCTCCCTTGGATTGGCAGCCCGTGGCGAGGACATCCGAGCGCCAAAGGCGTCGCATTTCGTGAAGCACTATCTGTTCAAGCTGCCGACTGGGTCCGACTCCGCCGCGACTTCCCAGATGACGAACTGTTTGTCCTCGGCGACTTTAACCAAGACTTGGTAAGCCCACGCTACTACGGCTCGCGCGTGAATCGTGTAGCACTCGAAGCCGCGCTTGAAAGTGCAGGCCTAAGCGTGCTTACTGCTGGAGCCAACGATCCTGTTCGCCGTGATTCCCCAACCTGTGCTTGCATCGACCACATTTGCGCAAGAACCGATTCAAAGTGGCACGCACAATCCACCGTCCGGTGGCCCGATGCACCTGTTCCAGAACGGTGGATGTCTGATCATTTCGGGCTGGCTGTGTCTTTACGGCATGGCTAAACTGCAGTCCAGAGGACGCTGCACATGATCGGCTTGCAATTGTAGTGGTCCGGTTAAAACGGACACTGTGCTAAGCTACATGATTTGAAAGAAAGAACGCATCTTCACGTTCACACGGTGATTGATAGTCGTTGCTTGAGTGTGGACGACGCTCATACTTTGAACACTGTTCATTCTCCTAGATATCATTTCTCCTTGCATCTCTCGTCTCCTTTGCGCCCTCAATTTGTAGCTCAATTTACACTACGCTTTGTGTACACAGAATCGTTGGCAGGGAGGGAACACAAGCAAAGAGAGCTGCGATTGTGGCAAGAGTGGATTCCGGGTAAACGTATCTGACGACATAATCGGCAACTTCAACGTACTCGTCAGAAAGGTGGATGATGCCACCGCGGTTCCGTCTGCTTCCTCAACCAAGGTCAACATCTCTTCGTTCTTCAAGACAACTGTTACGAAGAGCAGTCTCTCTACTATAATACCCAACACTGTCAGTACCTCAAACTGCGAATCCACAGGGTATCTTGAAAAGCAGATTCTGGACTTTGCTGGACGATAGACCCACAATAACCAAACGGAGAACGACCATAAAGCACAACAACACGGTGTTTCTGTGGTTGTTATCTTAGACCTAATGAAGTGATGCAGTTACAGACCGCGCCCGTATGTTACGGGGGTAATCCTAGAAAGTGTAACAATGGACATAGCCGACAACCAAGTTTAATAGGAGCGTCACATGAAAAATTTCTCACTCTTTCTCGTTCTTTTGTTGAGCGTGGTCTTGATCTCCCCGCCAAAGTCTAATGCCCAATGGGTGCAGACCAACGAACTTCTGGGCGCTGAGATCAATTGCTTCGCAGTAAGCGGGGAGAATCTATTTGCCGGGACTTATAAAGGTGTTTTTCTTTCAACCAACAACGGTACAAGCTGGACCGAGGTCAGCTCGGGTTTAACAAACATTAGTGTCTTGTCTCTTGCTGTAAGTGGGACGGATCTTTTTGTGTTTACTGGCAGTGGGGTCTTTGTGCGACCGCTGTTGGAGCTGATCACCTCTGGCGAGCAATCGTCTACTCAATTGCCCGAGAAAAAAATACAACTAAAACAAGCACTGCAACTGAAAGTAGTTCTACATCTGTGCAATGCTCTGGGATAACGAAAGCTGGTAATCGCTGCAAGAGAAAGACTACCAGCTCAAGTGGAAGATGTTACCAACATTAGACAAAAATTATGACTGAATTAAATAATACTGAAAACAAGATTGGGCTTTTAAATATCATCGTTTTCATACTTTCGATTTATGTATTGTCTACATTAATCGTTGACACAGTTTTCGTTCTTCCGTCTGAAACATCTATTCTATTAAATTATATCGATAATACAATTTGTGTGTTTTTCCTTTTTGAATTTATTATCCGGTTCTACAAAGCAGAGAATAAATTAAAATTCATGAGGTGGGGGTGGATTGACCTGATTTCAAGTATTCCAATGGTTGATTTTCTGCGTGCAGGCAGGCTTTTGAGACTAATAAGACTGCTAAGGGTAATAAGAGCATTTCGTTCAACAATACACCTTGTTAATTATGTTTTTGCTAATAAAGCACAAGGTGCTTTTGCATCAATATCAGTAATTGCAATTCTACTTGTAATGTTTTCGGCAATTGGAATTTTACAAGTTGAAACTGACCCTAATAGTAATATAAAAACTGCCGAAGATGCAATTTGGTGGGCTTACGTTACTGTTACAACAGTTGGTTATGGTGACAAATATCCTGTGACAACAGAAGGGCGAATTATTGCTGCAATCTTAATGACGGCTGGAGTAGGGCTATTCGGAACATTTACAGCATTTGTTGCATCTTGGTTTGTTGTAGACAATAAAGCTAAAAACGAATCAAATGACGACAAAAAATAGAAGAAGTGTACCCTCTTTGCCAACGATCTCTTGGGCACAATTCGTAGTGTAAATTAAACTACAAATTGAGGGCGCAAAGGAGACGAGAGATGCAAGGAGAAATTCTGACTCGGTAACCGCTGGCACAACCACACAACCTCCTAAAAAATAAGGCCTTGCAGACGCACCATCTTGAGGGGGTGGCGTTCGCAAGGGCGTGCGGGTTCAAGTGCCGTCTTCCGCACACGGATTGAACGGCTACACGCAACAGTGGCCGTTCTTTTTTATGGGCTATCGGGTTACAGCGAACTTTCCAACCGATGATGTGTTGGTGCTGGCGCTAGTTGCGCTAATAATGTAAACTCCAGGAGAAACAACGTTCCCATTGATGTCTCTGCCGTCCCAAAGTGCTTGTCTGCCACGGGACTGGATAGCGGCCACGAGGATTCCTCCTGCTGTAGTGATCCGTATATCGGCATCGGCTGCCAAACCATCAATAACCACTTGTCCGCCAGAGAAGGCCTTGTAAGGTTGAGGGTAACATCGTATGTCAAATGCATCGAGTGGACGCAAGGAAGACGAACGAGCTACACTACATCCATTAGTCATGCCAAAGTAGGCAACGCCCGTTCGGTCGTCAATAGCAATCGTTCGAACATTGTCGTCCAACAACGGCGTGTTGGTCCTTGTTATGGTTGAGATAATTTCTGTGCCATCTTCATTAAGAACAAACACTCCACCAGTTGTGGCAATCCACTTGTAGTTCAGAGCGTCAACGGTTATCTCATTGATGACGGCAGTAGAGAGTGACGATATTCTGCGAACAAACGGCACTGTGACATTTGTGACGGAGGAAGGCGATGATATAACCGCAAGCCCCTTTGACGTCCCTATCCATATAGCACCGCTTTTATCGGCCCGTATGCAGCTAATCACGTTGTCGGGTAGTTGCGAGTTGCTGGTTCGGACAACGTTGCAAATGTCATCATCTGTGGTTGCCGTACCTTTATCATTGAATACAACAACGCCACTTCCGGTAGGGCTTCCGCACCATACGGCACCAGCAGCATCTATTGCCATCGTTCTAAAAATGGTGCTTCGTTCATCACTGCAGTTGGAGAAATAGGACCAGGTATCCGTGTTCCTAACACTCAACATTCTACTTGCAGCTTGTTCGTTCAAAAGCCACGTTCTGTTTCTGCGGTCGAGGCATACTTCAGCTACAAGAACGTAATTCGGGTCGTTCTCAATTCCTACCAACGAAGAATTTGTTTGGTTAACGAGTTCATATACAACACCTGTATCTGCAGGGGTGCAGTGAAGTGCTCCGCGGCCCCATGTTCCTATCCACGTAGAACCATCTGCAAGAGATGACACTTTATAACATGCATTTGACTGAAGAAGGGGCTGTGTGGCTGTGTTGATGTTCTGCCACCGTGAACCATCAAAATAACTCACACCTTGGCCCGTGCGGGGCGGATCTACTTCCGTTGCCACCCAAACGCCTCCGCGTGTGTCAATGCTAATCTGAGCAAACTGGTTTGACACCGGTGAGTCTACGTTGAACATATTCACTGCGCTAGCTTCAACATATCCTAAGGCGAGGTCCTTAACGAACACCAGCAATAGATCGGTAGTAGCGGATTTCGGCCAAGCGTGACCTATGAGTTCGCCAGGAAGCGTCAGAGGAATATTCCCCGTTAATGTTCGGATCTCATTAGACGTATTGATGGCAAGGCGCTCACCTGAAAATGAGAGTCCACTAATCTTGAGCGACGCAGTTATAACAGGCGTGAACGTTTTGTTGGATAACAAATAGGCGTCGAAGTCTGTTGCAACGGCAACGGTAACCCCGTTGGTTCGGAGGAAGTTCACTTTGTTGGCCTTGAGTCCGGACGTCAACGCTAGAATGGTCCACACTGTTGGTAGGCGGAGCGTTTCAACATTGAGCGCTGCAATCACCACGCCTGAGTCTGTTGAGGCCCAAACGGTATCTCGTAAGATACACAATGCACTCACGCGTGTTCGTTCTTGGAGGGTGCCGATACGATCAATGGTTTCAATAAACGTTCCATTGATGGTGTTGTAGAGAACAATGCCAAAATCGGTAGCAATGAAGAGCGTATCTCCACGTTTTGCGAAGTCGTTTATTCGCCGCCGTGTGTATTGCGTTGCACGTTTGATATCTGAAATGTTCTTCCATGTTCTATCTGATGACACCACGTCAATCGCGCCATCAAGTTGGCCTACATACGTTAGGCCGCGGCTTCGGTCGCACAACAACGCCGTGCAATCAAGCCCCTGTAATGCATTGACGTTTCGAAATTCGTCGATGGAGCCACTAGCTGTGTCAATAGCAATCACGCCCCCTGACGTTGCCGCCCAGATTAGTCCCGCCGAATCTATATCGGCACTTCGAACGGTACGAAGCGATGAAAGCGTACGCCAGTCAGAAAGCTGGACAGATTGTGCGTTGGCTGCCATGCCACACAAAAAAACGATACAGACAAGACAGGAGGACTGGTACATACATTGCAGATGGTGGTGGGCGATAGAATGAACCTAGGTGGAAACGTAGGGACGGAGGTTTTATGGTTTTATCGGCGAATAGTTTCCATTACGGCAGCCATTGTTAATGCCCCCTCGGCGGCCTCAGCCCCTTTGTTGCCGTGTTTGCCGCCAGCACGATCAAGTGCCTGCTCCAAATTCTCCGTTGTTAAAACTCCAAAAAGACACGGAATGCCTGTTTCTATCGAAATATTCATTAAGCCATGGGCTAAGGGTAACGAGACATATTCAAAGTGAGCCGTTTCGCCCCGTATCACAACTCCGAGAGCAATCACAGCATCTACGTTGAGGTTTGTAGCCATCACTTTTACGCACACGGGGATCTCGTAGCTACCAGGACAGCGCACGGTAATGATGTCTTCAGCTCGCACACCGTGTAACCGAAGCGTATCGATGGCACCACTGAGAAGAACATTAACGATTTCTGAATGCCATTGAGCGGCAACGATGCCAATTCGCCTTCCCGCACTAGGTGGTATAACATTTGAACGTTGGTCTGCCAACGGGTTTGTTGTCATTACATACTCCGCTGGCGAGTTTGAGTTACACGTAGTTGAATCGTCTCGAGGTCTTCGGCCGTTACTCCAAAGGCGCCAAAGTTTTTCTCGTCATACTCGCGAGAGCCGTGATAATCAGACCCACCACTTATAAGCAAATTGTGTTGTTCGGCTAACACTCGGTAATATTGGCGGGTAACAAACCAATGAGACGGGTGGTATACCTCAACACCATCTACACCTGTGGCAATCAAGGATAAGAATGCACGAGGCTCGGAATACACGCGGTTGGGATGTGCAACGGAAGTGATGCCTCCCGCTCGGTGGACCATCTGGACTGCTTTAGAGACAGAGAAGGGGCTTTTTGCCACGTAGGCAAGTTTGCCAACATCGAGGTATGCATCAAATGCTTGTTGGATAGAAGTAACAAAGCCACGTTGAACAAGAACACCGGCAACATGGGGTCTGCCAATAGGGGCCTTCCCGGCGCGCTCTTGCACTTCGTCAAATGTTATCTGAACACGAGCCTGTTGTAGGCGATCTACCATTTCGCGACCTCGTCGCTCGCGATCTGCCCTAAAGAACTTCTCGTATTGCTGAACTTCTTCGTTGTCTGGATCTAGGTAATACGCCAATAGGTGTACTTCACGACCTGCTTCAAAACACGAGATCTCAATGCCTTCGATGAGATGGAGCGGTCCGTTATATCCACCATCACGAAGGATCCTAAACGCATCTAGGTTGTCATGATCGGTTATAGCTAGAACCGTCATCCCTGCTTGCTCTGCTTTTACAATAAGGTCGTGCGGAGAAAGCACTCCATCTGACCTATCGGTATGAGTATGGAGGTCGCCAATCAAATGCGGGTCTGTCATGATGCCGTTTCCTTAACAAACCACGCTCGCTGTATCACCCCGTTCGCACATTCATATGTAGCCACGGCGTGTATTTCGCCGCTATCAGAAAGCCCCCGAACCCGTTCCTCGTCGAAAACAAAAGGTGGACAGACGACACGTTGAACCAGATGACAATGGAGATTGGTCCGTTGCTCAAACATTGGTCTAAATCTATCAATGAGGGCCTGACGTCCGCTACAAAAGGCCACGCCAGTTGCAAGATCTATCAGTTCTACGTTGTCTGCATAGACGTCGGCAAATCGGAGAATATCCCTGTCATTATATGCTTCAAGCTGGGCTTGCGCACATTCTTCTGGTAATCGGGTATTGGTCTGAGGTTGCTGCATTCAGCCACAAAGATAGCCTGTTATGCCTTTGACGAGGAATCTAGTAGCTGGAAAATCATTGTCTGCAGTACCGTCATAGTGTCTTTAGACGCCGACTTAAGTGTTGATTCAGCAGACCGCAGAATACCTAATGCACGTTCCACTCGGTCTGGACCAAGTCTATCAAGAGCATCGAATGCATCGCCGAGGGCAAAAGGGGGCATGCCAGCCACCCGCGCAATCTCTGTCCTATCGGTTAAAGATCGCAGATCAATAAGCCGAAACAACGACGTGAAATAGCGGGTAAGCATGGTGATGATGAGCATCTCTTGCCTGTCTGTCTCCATCATTCTGGTGGCAATGGTCATCGCCCGTACAACGTCTGCCCGGCCAATAGACTTCTGCAATTCAAATACGTTGAACTCCCTAGAGCTGCCTACAATCAACTGAATGTCTTCAACGGAAGCTTCGGTGCGAGAACCGAGATACGTTGCAAGCTTCTCGAGCTCCATTGAGAGGTCGCGCAAGGACGTTCCCATTTTGGCAACAAATAACTCAGTTGTTCCGGGTGGAAGCTTGATGCCGATCTGTGTTGCACGTTTTGCCAGCCAGGCACCAATTTGTTGTTCTCGTAGCCGCGGATATTCGCCGTAGGGCGAAGAAGCCAATAAAAGGTTGAAGGGATACTTGAGCGCAGAAATCTTGCGTTTGGCTGTTGCCGGACTTTTCGCTATCGCGGCACCAATTCCATTAGCGGTTGGAATAGATGCCGTAAACATCAAAAAAGTAGTTAGGGACGGATCCTTTAGGTATTGCTGCATCACATCTGAATCCTTGCGCCCCTTAGAGGCAGAAAGTTTCTCGGCGTGGCGCACCCACACCACTCTCCTGTCAGACATCATCGGGAATGAACGAGCGATTGATAGCACGGCATCAAGAGTCATCCCCTCGCCATCAAGAACATCACAGTTCATGCCAGTAGTATCAAGGGCAGATGCTCTATCAAACAGCCGGTGGGCATCCTCGTCAACAAGGAGATCCTCTTCACCAAATAGTAGTAAAATGGGCGGAAAGTTTCCGCTTTTGAGAATGTCGCCTATCATCTCTGTGACGTTTTAGGATCCAAGGCATCCCGGAGGCCGTCGCCAAATAGGTTTAACACAAGCACACCAATGGCCATGGCCATACTTGGAAACAGAGTCATGCCCCAGTTTGTACCCAACGCGATATAGCCGTATCCATCCTTGATCATTTGTCCCCACGAAGGAGTAGGGGGCTGAACACCAAGCCCAATGAAGCTCAACGATGCTTCTGCGATGATGGCAGTTGCAAAGCCCGCGGTGGAGAGAACAATAATAGGCCCAGCGGCGTTAGGAAGCATGTGTCTGAATATGGTCCGCATTGTACCATACCCAAGAGCCCGCGTTGCCTCTACATATTCTTGTTCGCGTATCGAGAAAAACTGTCCTCGTACAATACGAGCAATATCCACCCAAGACGAAATACCGATAGCTACAAAGGTCTGCCAGTATCCTTTGCCAAGGATTACGCTAAACGCTACTACCAAGAGAATAGTAGGGAAAGACCATACAACGTTTACGAGCCACATAATTGAGTCGTCTACGCTGCCTCGGAAATACCCAGCAAGAGCACCAAGGAATATCCCGATGGCCAAGGCGATGGACTCAGATATCAGGCCAACACTTAAGGAAACGCGCATACCGTATACAAGACGGGTAAAAAGGTCGCGTCCAAACCTATCGGTGCCAAGAATGAACAACGGCTCGCTATAATATTCCATTGGAGCTCTTCCAAGAAGAGACGAGCGCGCAATTCTATAGGGCTCACCTGAAGGATCTTTGTAGAACACCGTATCACCGCGTTCTTCTATCGAAGACACTGCAATAATTGAAGGAACAGACTCATCGGCAAGATTGCGCTTGTAGATAACCGAACCCCTAAATCCGGCGGGCTTAACGCTGTATTCAAGAATCTGAGTCGTTGGGTCAAACGGCGTAATCCATGGTGCCGTGATTGCCATTAGTACCATCACGCTTAGAACAACCATGCCGATAACGGCACCGCGATTCTTGCGCAGGCGTTTCCATGCAACGCGACTGAGACTTTCACCGGTTTCTTGTTTCATGATAGTCTCACTTTTGGGTCGATAAATCCATACACAAGGTCTGCTGCAGTATTAACAATCACAAAAACAATGGCCGTAAACAGCACGGTGCCTTGAATCATCGGGTAGTCCAGTTTTTCTATGGCGTTAAACGCCGCAAGGCCAATGCCTGGCCAGTTAAAAATGAACTCGATGAAATATGTGCCAGCAAGAAGTCCAGCAAACCACGCACTCACGGTTGTTACAACAGGATTGAGTGCATTGCGAAGTGCATGTTTGATAAAAACCGTGCGGCTCGATAGCCCCTTAGCCCTAGCTGTGCGAATATAGTCCTGTCCAAGAACATCTAACATACTTGAGCGCGTAACACGTGCGATGATGGCCATAGGCCTGATAGCAAGCGTCACCATCGGGAGGATGAGATATTCTATGCCACGGTCCACATACCCACTATTGGGGAACCACTCCAGGACAACACCAAATAGCAGAACGAATAACAATCCTACCACGAAGGCAGGAAGAGATATTCCTAAAAGCGACGTCGACATTGTTACGGAGTCTATCCACGAGTTGGGTCGCCAGGCAGCAATCACGCCCAGCAGGATTCCAAGGATTGTTGCAATCACGATTGACGTGCATGCCAAGAGGGCAGTTGCGGGAAGTCGCTCGATGATGGTTTCGGAAACCGACCGATTTGTTGCTATCGACCTACCAAGATCTCCCTTGGTGAGGTTGATCATATACTTTGCTACTTGAATGTGAAGGGGCTTATCCAGACCAAGTTGTTCACGCATTACCGCAACAGACGCGGAATCTGCACGTTGGCCAAGGAGCACACGAGCAGGATCGCCAGGCGGACGGATAAAAAACGTAACAACAACAACGCCAACTAAAACAAGCAAGGTGTAAAGAATTTTACGCAGGAGGTAGGTAATCATCGGTTAGCCTGCGTTGATGCAAGTGTGTCTAAGCTTACGCGTACCGGTTCTTCCACGGGCATGCCAAGGAACTGGCTTGCCAACATGGTAAAGGCCGGAGTGTGATCCGTAACATACAGCGAAATCTCAGGGGTTGGTGATACGCCTTGGTGTTGCTCTGCGCCCAAGGCAATACGTGCATCTTCAGCGGCGCATGCGCCACAGTCGATCAGCTCAACGCCGGCAAGCAACGATTGCAATACTGGTTCGAGAAGTGGGTAGTGTGTACATCCAAGTACAAGCGTATCAATTTTGTTTGCAATTAGGGGCTTGAGATATTCTTCGGCAATAACTCGGGTTGAGGGAGTGTCTAACCAGCCTTCCTCAACAAGAGGAACAAAGAGTGGACAAGGTCTGCTGTGAACGAAGTACGTATTGCCTTGCGAGGCCAACTCGATTGACCGATTGTAGCTGTCCGAAGCAATCGTGGCCCGCGTGCCGATTACCCCGATGTGTTTGTTGCGTGTACGCCTAACGGCCTCACGAGCAGCAGGTTCAATAACCCCAATCACGGGGATGGAGGCACTTGTCCGGAGCGTATCGAGGGCAAGTGCAGAGGCCGTATTGCAGGCAACTACAATCATCTTCACATCGTGCGTGAGAAGAAATGCGGCGCACTGAGCCGAATATAGTCGCACGGTTTCGGGCGATTTGTTGCCATAGGGCACACGGGCCGTATCGCCCAGGTAAACGAAGCGCTCGTGCGGCAATAGGCGCACGAGATGTTTCAAAACGCTAAGACCTCCGATACCGGAGTCGAAGACGCCAATAGGTCTGTGATCGGTTGACATATCACAAAGATAGAATCTCGCACGATGGTCCGCCCTCTTATGTGTATGTTCGACCGTGAAGTTTACGCTCCGAGCCCGCCTGGCACTGATGTATAGTGCCCTCGTATCCGTTACGTTGATAGCGTTTGCCGCTATTGCCTACGTAACGGTGTCGAGCGAATTATACCAGAATCTCGACGCCTCTTTATCTCGTGCCGGCTCGTCCTTGCTTGCCGTGCTACGAAAAGAGCAGGCCCAGGCACGCAAGCCCCTTGCTCCCGTAAAACGTAGCAAACGTCTAGCCACGAGGGACAACAGCCTGTTCTCGGTCTTGGAGCACACGTCGGTGCGAGATTTTGTTGGTCCGGTAGCCGTTGCCGACTCTGCAGAGGTGGAACAGGACCAGGTGTGGTCTGCTGTATACGAACACATGCTTTTGAATTCGTCCAACTACCTCATGCAGGTTGCCGATAAAGAGGGCAGAGTTGCTTGGAGGTCCGAAAACCTTGTGTCAGATACTCTGCCGGCATTTGAGTGGTTCTCCGATCAAGGGGCCCCCATTGTTGACGATAAAATCTACACGTATTACTGGCTGCGGGGGGAGCGATATAGACTTGTTCTTGCCAAAGGTGACGTGGCTGACGTAACCGCTGCATATCCTGCTGCGGACGTGGACGTAACCTTGCGGCGACTCTTTTCTCTCATGCTTTACTCTTTGCCTGTGGTATTGCTTCTTTCTGTTGGGCTTGGTTGGTTTATTGCTGGACGTGCTCTGCGTCCAGTTGACGTTATTACCCGATCGGCTCGTCAGATTACCGCAAGCAATCTGGGTTTGCGCCTGCCCGTACCGGCAACAAACGACGAACTCGCTAGACTTACAGAAACGCTTAACGATATGATTGCCCGCCTGGAGACATCGTTTTCACAGATCCGCCAGTTCACGTCGGATGCCTCTCATGAACTAAAGACGCCCCTTGCCATCCTTATGGGTGAATTAGAAGTGTCGCTCCGCAGACCACTAGCTCCTGAAGAATACCAGATAACGTTGGCAAGTTGTCTTGAAGAAGTTGAACGCTTGACGCACGTTGTACAAGGTTTGCTTGATCTTTCTCGTGCAGAGTCTGGCCAGGTGATGATAGAACTTCAACCCGTTCGGCTAAGCGCGCTTATAGCCGATGTGTGCGACGACGTGATGATCATTGCCGAGACAAAACGCATTGATCTTGCCACACTCATCATTCCAAACGTATCGATTACGGGGGACCGCGTTCGCCTTCATCAGGCCTTGCTAAACGTGATCGAAAACGCCGTGAAATATACGCCAGATGGAGGAAGAGTGCGCGTGGAGCTCACGATTGTCAATGATCGGGCTCGTATGGTTGTAGCCGATTCTGGAGTAGGTATTCCAGCGGATCAACTGCCATTTATTTACGACCGATTCTTCCGGGTAGACAAAGCACGATCGAAGAATATCCATGGAACTGGACTAGGACTTTCCATCGTAAAGTGGATCATCGATGCGCATGAGGGCACCATCGAGGCCATGAGTGCCGAAGGCAAGGGAACCACCGTTGTGGTAACGTTGCCGCTGCGTGAGAACTCAACAACGTAGCCGATACGTTGGTTCTGCTGCTGTGCGTCCGTAACTTCGTGCTTTCTCTGCACATTAGTGTTTAATCGCGACCATGTTCGAACCACTGCCGGACGACTTTTCTTATCCACGACTCGAAGAAGACATCCTCTCCTATTGGGAAAGCAACAACGTCTTTGCCCGCACGCAAGAGGCCCGGCAAGATGCCGAGTGGTTTAACTTCAATGAAGGTCCGCCTACAGTTAATGGCAGACCGGGCATACACCACATCTTTGCTCGTACGATTAAAGACGCAATATGCCGGTACAAAACGATGCGCGGATTTTACGTCCGCAGGCAAGCAGGATGGGATACACACGGCCTTCCCGTAGAGCTCAGTGCGGAGAAAGAACTTGGTTTAACAGACAAATCGCAGATCGAGACCCTTGGTGTGGATAAGTTTAATGCGGCATGTAAGGACATCGTTTACCGGAACATCCAGCAGGACAACGGTTGGCGAATGTTAACACGGAGAATGGGGCATTGGCTCGACCTCGACGATGCCTACATCACCTGCACCAACAACTACGTTGAGTCTGTATGGTGGGCCCTCAAACAATTCTATGATAAGGGGCTCATCTATCGTGGCTTTAAAGTGGTGCCGCAATCGCCAACGCTTGGTACGCCACTTTCATCGCACGAACTTTCATTGAACTATAAGATTGTTCGAGATCCAAACGTATACCTTAAGCTTCGTATTACTACCTCACCACTGGTGGCCGCAGTAGGTACATCAATCCTCGTCTGGACTACTACGCCGTGGACACTGTATGCTAATGTTGCGCTTGCCGTTGGTCCAAACATCGACTACGTGATTGCGCGTCATCGCTGGGTGATTGGCGAACGATCGTACGACGAAGTTCTCATCATTGCCGAGTCTCGCCTTTCCGTTCTCGATGGTGAGGTAGACATTCTTAGCCGATGCAAGGGAACGGACCTTGTTGGTTCTGTATATGAACAGATATTCACCGATGTTGAATTAGATAGAATAAACTTCCCAGACACGTTGCACATTTTGCCTGCGGCATTTGTAACCACTGAGGATGGTTCGGGTGTAGTGCATCTTGCTCCAGCTTTTGGACAAGATGACTTTGAAATGTCGAAGAAATTCAAACTGCCTGTACCGCAGCCCGTATCCCCAAACGGTCATTTCACTGATGAGATTCGTAACCTAGCAGGGCGTGCCGTAAAAACATTCGTCTATGCAGACCACACCGAAGAAGGTGCCGACCGAGACATTGTTAAGGCCCTGAAGATTGCAGACAAGGTGTATAGGGCTGCGTTTGACTATTCGCACAGTTATCCACACTGCTGGCGAACGGACAATCCTGTGATCTACTATGCACGGGACTCGTGGTTTATTACCTCTCCAACGTATCGAGACCGACTAGTTGAACTCAACAAGAAGATAGCTTGGCACCCACCAGAAATTGGCGAAGGCAGATTTGGCAATTGGCTAGAAGACGTCAAAGAGTGGTCGATTTCGCGAGACCGTTATTGGGGTTCGCCCCTTCCACTATGGGTGCATGAAGAATCCAAAGAAATGTTTGCCATTGGCTCCATCGAAGAACTTCGAGAGGGACTCTACGAGCGCGAGGACGGCAGTTTGGTTCCCGTGGACGAATGTGGGGTAGATATTGATCTGCATAGACCATTTGTGGACCGAGTAGTGTTTGAACGAGCTGGAAAAACGTTCCGCCGCACACGAGAAGTTGTAGACGTATGGTTCGACTCTGGAAGCGTACCATTTGCGCAGTTCCACTATCCGTTCGAAAATAAAGATCTCTTTGCCAAGGCATTCCCGGCAGATTTTATTGCAGAAGGCATAGATCAGACCAGAGGCTGGTTCTATACCATGCACAATATCAGCACTGCACTTTTTGATCAACCGGCATATCGTCACGTGGTAATAAACGATCTCGTGTTGGACAAAAAGGGACAGAAGATGTCCAAGTCCAAGGGCAACACCATTGACCCATTTGAGGTTATGGACCGCTTTGGAGTTGATGCTATTCGCTGGTTTTTCATGGCCTCTTCGCCTCTGTATAAGTCTAAACTTTGGAATGAAGAGGACATCGCCAAGACCGTTGTGGCAGACTTCTTCAGGTCTTTAACCAACACCTTCGAATTCTTTGCCATGTATGCGAACCTCGACGGGTATTCGGCTTCCGACCCCTTGGTACCAATGGATCAACGGGCGGAGATAGACCGGTGGATTATCTCGCGGCTCAATACCGTGATGCGTCAACACATGAATGCAATGGACGAATTTGATTTAACAAAGGCTTGCAGAGTAGTTCAAGAATTCGTAACCGAAGACGTTTCAAATTGGTACGTTCGTCGCAATCGCAGACGTTTTTGGAAGGGCGAATATGACGAGGACAAACGTGCTGCATATCAAACACTTCATGCAGTTTTGATTCGCGTTTCAGAGATGATTGCTCCTGTTGCTCCGTTCCTCGCCGAATCAATTTTTCTTCGTTTGAATTCCAACAAAGAACAATTCACAGTTCATTGTATTATATTGCAAACGTGTGATGAAGCAATGATCAATTCTGATCTTGAACGTCGCATGTGGCAAGCGCAACAAATCGTTTCACTTGCCCGTTCTTTGAGAGAGAAAGCGAAGATCAAAACGCGTCAACCGCTGCGTAGGATCTTGCTTCCCGTAGACAGTCCAGCGATGCGTCGTCAGCTGCAATCAGTTGAAGACATCATCAAGGAAGAGCTCAACGTGAAGGAGATCGAATACGTCTCGGACGATACCAACATCGTCCGGCGGAGTGCGAAGCCAAACTTCAAGATCATTGGAAAGAAGTATGGTGATGCAACTCAGTTGGTAGCGCAGGCGATCAAGTCGCTGACTCACGAACAGGTACGAAAGTTGGAACAGTCATCAGTTCTGGCACTCACCCTTGGTGAGCAAACAGTTCAGATTGATTTTGAGGATGTAGACATCGTAAGCGAGGATATTGAAGGTTGGTTGGTTGCGTCAGATGGCGGAATCACCGTAGCACTCGATACAGAACTCGACGAGGCACTCCTCAGAGAAGGCTTAGCACGGGAATTCGTGAGTAGGATTCAGAAGATTCGCAAGGATTCAGGTTTTGAGGTAACAGACCGGATCAGCATACGGTATGTGTCGGATGACGACACTTCCTCGACCTTGGAGACCATGCGAACGTATATTGTTATGGAAACGCTGACGGAAACGCTCGAGCGGGGGGAACAACCCGAGGGGGTTGATCTTGAGATGAACGGGCGTCAAGTCAACGTGCGCGTAAAGCGCGTCTGACGATGGTGCGCCAAAGTGGCGTACGCGTTTTCATGTTTCACATTTATTGAGGTATATCTATGGCAGCAGCTAAGAAAGCAGCCAAGAAGCCAGCCAAAAAGGCCGCTAAGAAAGCGGTCAAGAAGGCTACTAAGAAAGCGGTCAAGAAGACCGTGAAGAAGGCAACGAAGCCAGCAGCTAAGAAGCCAGCAGCTAAGAAGCCAGCAGTTAAGAAGCCAGCAGCTAAAAAGGCCGCCACGAAGGCTGCCAAGAAGGCAGCAAAGCCTGCTAAGAAAGCTGTAGCAAAAAAAAAAGCCAAGTAAGGGAACTCCCAAACAAGGCTAAGAGTCCAGTAAAAACTTCGAATACTAAGACTTCGACTAAGGTCAAGACATCTGTTAAGACCACGTCGAGAAATAGTACGGAAAATGCAAAGAACGCACCGTCAAAGTCCGCAGCAAATAGGAACGTGACGAATTCGAAGTCTGAGAAGTCTACTGGGACAGTCGCATCTGCATCGGCGGTTGTTAAGACCGCCGGTGCAGTTTTTGTACCTACCCCAACACCAGTTGTACGAAGTGGAAAAAATATGACCCCGATCCCACCTAAGAAGGGGTTGAAGTATGAGGAAAAGGACCTCGAGTTCTTCCGTGCTAACATCGAAAAGGCCAAAGAAGACGCAACGGAAGAACTTCGTATGCTTCGTGAGCGCCTCGATGACCTAACCAACAGCGAGAACAACGAAGACAGTGCTATTTATTCAATGCACATGGCTGAGCAAGGTTCCGAAGCGGTAGAAAAGGAAAAGACCTACGCTCAGATTCAACGTATCCAGGACTATCTTCGCAAACTTGATGAATCGCTGATCCGAATTGACGATAAGTCATACGGCATTTGCCGGATGTGTGGCATCCTCATCTCTAAGGCTCGCCTTATGGCCGTGCCGATCACTACTCTATCGGCCTCCTACAAGATTCATCAGCGTTGCCCAGAAGATGGTGTAGATCGCATCGTAGCCAAGACTTCAGACTCGACGCGATAATCTCCCTAGATCGCACTTCCCGTTAGAATATGAACGTCCGATTATCTACCTGCCGTCCTCTTGCACTTGCTTTTGTCTTGGTTGTTATTGATCAAGCAACAAAGCTCGCGGTAAAGGGATTTTCCTTTTTCGGCTTTGAGCATAAAGGAATGCTGTTAGGTGAATCGCAACGGTTGATTGGTGAAACAATACGGCTGACGTTTGTTGAAAACCCAGGAATGGCTTTTGGGATCAGTTGGGGAGACGGTAAGATATTCTTGACAATATTGACTGTTGTCATAGCCGTATTTCTCGTTGTGTATCTCGTTCGATTGGCCCATGCACATTGGGCTCCACGGTTGGCCGTTACACTTTTGTTGGCAGGGGCTGTTGGCAATCTTATCGACCGTGTTTTTTATGGTGCGATGTATGCCGAAGAATCCTGGTTGCGAGGAAAAGTAGTTGATTTCATTCAAGTTGATGTTCCGGACGTTACGTGGCTAGGAGAGGTCTACACCCACTTCCCTGTGTTTAACGTTGCAGATTCCTGTGTTAGTATTGGCATTGTTCTTTTGATTTTAACAGGCAATAAGCTCCCGCAGAATCATAAGAACGAGGTCAACCTAGACACTCAGGAGCACATTGATGACAAAACACGCAACTAGTCAACCGGCAGAAGACCCTAGTTATCCTATGCGAGTTGAACACGTTTACGAGTTCCTCGTTAGTGCAGGTCAAAAACCGGAACGTATAGATTCATTCATTACCAAAAGTATCGTCCACGCAACACGTACACGCGTGCAACGGGCGATAGACCAGGGTACGGTACTCGTAAACGGGAAACCGGCTCGATCAAACTATAAGATCCGGCCAGGGGACGATATACGCGTAACCGTGATGCGTCCACCTCCACTTCAGCTTATCCCCCAGAACATACCGTTGACGATTCTGTTCGAGGATGAACATCTGATGGTGATTGATAAACCGGCGGGCATCTTGGCGCATCCAGGGCTCGGAAATCGCTCTGGTACACTCGTAAACGCAGTGCTGTGGCATCTTGGTTTTCGAGAGCCTATAGACGTTCTCAAGCGTCGCGAAGGGTGGGACGATGACGACGAGGCGGCAGAAAGCACGCAAGAAACAACATCAAATGAAGACGCAGAAGTTTCTGATGACCAACCATGGGGTGTGGACGAAGCAACTGCGTTTGAATCAAAGGGCATGCGCCCCGGAATCGTTCACAGACTCGACAAGGACACCACGGGCATCATGGTGATTGGTAAGACGTATGAAGCCACACTTGGCCTTGCATCACAATTCTCCAACCGTACAGTTGAGCGAGAATATGTTGCACTTGCCTGGGGCGTAGTAAAAGAGGATTTTCAGTTGATTGAAGGTGATATCGGCCGGTCATCCAAGGATAGGAAACTGCGTGCAATCGTAGAACGTGGTGGCAAATACGCCGGTACCGAAGTAACTGTTCTAGAACGTTATGACTTTGCGTCACTCGTAACATGTAAACTCAGAACAGGCCGAACACATCAAATTAGGGTTCACCTTTCTGCTAAACGGCATGCACTAGTAGGTGATGCAGACTATGGTGGAAGGGAAGTTGCATTCAATGCAGTATATAGCGCCTTCCGCCGCACAGCTCAGATTGCCCTTACGCTCATTCAACGTCAAGCTTTACACGCACGCCTCTTGGGATTCACGCATCCGATTACAAATGAACGCATGAGCTTCGAAAGCCCTATTCCTGCAGACATGCAGGCCTGCATCGATCTATTTAGGTAGAGCAACTCCACGCGCACGTCCCGAAATCCATGAAGATCGTTTCTTCGTGTATGCACTAGGTGCGTGTGCGTGGAACTTTCGCGGATTTGGTACGACGGCAGCAAGAAGCGAAGCCTGCTGGGACGTTAGCGTTGCCGCAGAGGTACCAAAATTGCGCTGCGACGCCTGCTCAATTCCATATACCCCGTCGCCCCATTCAATCATGTTCGCATAAACTTCAAGTATGCGCTTCTTGCCCCATATAGCCTCGATGAGGTAAACGAAGTACACTTCAAATGCCTTGCGGATCATACTCCGCCAAGGAACGAGGAAGACATTCTTTGCCGTCTGCATTGATATCGTACTTGCACCTAGAGGTGGCTTGCCCCTTTTTACGCGCTGTGCATTAACACGCTTGGCTCGGTCAACCGCCTTCCAATCAACTCCATTGTGTCGAAAAAACCCGGCATCCTCGGCACCTACCACAGATCGAAAAACAACGGGAGATATGTTGTGATAGGACACCCAATGATGCCGTATCAATAACGAATGTCCAGTAAATGGGGCCTGAATAAATCGCCATACCATCAGGGGCGTAATGGCCGGTGGCACAATCCTGAAGATGGCAACAACCAGCACAGAACCCACCACGAATGCAGTAGCAGAACGTACGATCCACACAAGAATTGAACGAAACATCATTGGAAGTAATCTTTCTGATCGTTAAGTTCGCAAGACAATAACCTTACGAACGAAAAGAAATGAGCGCATGAAGGACCTTGACCGACAGATCTGTGCCCTTCTTCAAGAAAATGCTCGGTTGAGTCTAAGTGAGATTGCTGAGGCCGTTGGTTCTAGTGTTCCCACGATAAGTGAACACGTGAAAAAACTCGAAGCCGACGGAATCATACGCGAGTATACGACAGTGCTCGATGCAATCGGTTTTGGATTTGATGTTACTGCATTCATCTTTGTCGATCTCGACTCTAGCGTCAACTACGATGCATTCCGCAGGCAATGTAGGGCACGCCGAGATATCCTCGAATGTCATGCCGTTACAGGCACTGCATCACATCTCCTAAAAGTTCGGGTTCGTACCACGTCGGCACTCGAGCAACTGCTTGGAGCTATACAGCAGTGGAAGGGCGTAACACGCACATTCACCAATGTTGTCCTCAGCACACACAAAGAAACCCTCTCCATCCCTCTCACAATTGAACGCTAGCATCTATGTCCAAATCAATCGCAATATCCTCCGTGGTTCGCAACTGGCGTTTTGATGGGGTGGCTGTTCCAACACCATCAGACGTAGTGAATGAGGTTTTTGCCAGCGATGTACTTACAATGGAGGAGCTTAGGCAACGGTTGAATAAGCCCGTGTGGCGCTCTCTCATCGCTACCGCCGAACGTGGTGAGATGTTAGATGGGGCAATTGCAGATACGGTGGCACTTGTGATGAAGACCTGGGCGATGGAGAAGGGGGCTACGCATTATACACACTGGTTCCAGCCGCTAACTGGGTTAACTGCCGAAAAGCACGAGTCCTTTGTTACGCCAACGAGTGACGGAACCGCCATCTCTCAATTCTCTGGTAAAGAACTCATCCAAGGAGAGCCCGACGCATCGTCTTTCCCAAGCGGTGGATTACGCGCTACGTTTGAGGCACGGGGCTACACAGCATGGGATCCAACATCTCCTGCGTTTATCATGCGGCACCCAAATGGTGCAACGTTGTGTATTCCAACTGCGTTTGCTTCGTGGACCGGTGAGGCACTCGATAATAAGACACCACTGATGCGGTCTATGGAAGTGATTAACTCCGCTGCACTACGTGGGCTTCGCTTGTTTTCTGATACTACGTCCCAACGTGTTGATGCTACCGTTGGAGCAGAGCAGGAATATTTTCTTATTGATGAAGAGTTCTTTTATCGCAGGCCAGATCTCGTTATGTGCGGTAGAACCCTTTTTGGCGCTCGGCCTCCGCGTGGACAGGAGCTTGAAGACCATTATTTTGGATCGATACCAGACCGGATTCTGACTTTTATGACCGATGCCGAGCACCAGCTCTATGCATTAGGCATACCGATTAAAACGCGTCACAATGAAGTTGCTCCTGGTCAATACGAAGTTGCCCCTATCTACGAACAAGCAAATATTGCAGCCGATCATCAACAGCTTGTAATGCAGGTTTTAAAAAACACGGCCCGCAGGTACGGTCTTGTTTGTCTGATTCATGAAAAGCCATTTGCTGGAGTTAACGGCTCTGGTAAACACGTCAACTGGTCAATCTCAACCGAGCTAGGCCAGAACCTTCTTGAACCGGGCGAAACGCCGCACGAGAATATGCAATTCTTGTTTTTCTGCGCTGCCGTGATTCGCGCTGTGGATGTTCATCAAGACCTGCTTCGTACAAGCGTGGCATCTGCGTCTAACGACCACAGGCTAGGTGCCAATGAGGCGCCCCCAGCGATTATGTCCATATTCCTTGGGGAACAACTCTCAGAGGTCTTTGAACGCCTTGTAAGTGGCAAGGGAGGTTCGTCGAAGCGATCAGGCCTTCTTGGACTCGGAACCCAGGTGCTACCAAAACTTCCACAGCACGCTGGAGATCGCAATCGGACTTCGCCGTTTGCTTTTACTGGCAACAAGTTCGAGTTCCGTGCAGCTGGCTCTTCTCAGTCGGTTTCATTTCCGATAACGGTGCTCAATACCATCGTTGCCGAATCGATCAACGCGTTGGCAAATGCAATTGATGCCCGCATCAAAAAGAAGCAGACGTTTGAGGGGGCTTTATCCGAGGTGCTTAAAGAGACATATGCAAAACACAGTCGCATCATCTTTAACGGCGATGGTTATTCAGACAAATGGCATAGGGAAGCCCTCAAGCGTGGACTTATAAACCTAGAAACATCACTCGACGCTATTGAAACGTTGGCTAACGACAAGAACGTCAAACTATTCTCAAGCGTAAACGTTCTCAGTGCTCGTGAGCTTGAGGCACGTCAAGAGGTGATGCTAGAAACGTATTTCAAAACCGTGAATATCGAGGGCGAAACAACAGAGTGGATTGCACAAACCCAGATTCTTCCAGGTGCTCTACGTCACCTACGCGAGTTGATCTCAACGGGAGCAGGTATCAAAGCAGTTGAACGCGCAATAACGGAGATGGCAAACTCTGTTGATGCGCTTTCAGATGCAATCGTAGTGTTGCGCAAAGCAAACGAAGAGCTCGGTGGCGATGATATTCACAGCAAATCACATCACATGCGCGATAATGTTTTGCCTGCCATGCAGGCCGTTCGTGTTACTGCGGACGCTCTAGAACGCATCACAGCCCACGATCACTGGCCTTTGCCATCTTATCGAGAAATGTTATTCGTAAAGTAACTGTAGACTACTACTAATTCTTGGTCTTCTCCAAAGTTAGTGGGCAGGAAGTTAAATTGGTTGGATGAGAGACCAACAATTCTTCGAGACAGTGCTTGATGTACAAGCACCGTGGAGTGTAACCGCAGTCGAGATCATTGCAGCAGAACTTGAGATACGTGTACATCTGAGAATAGATGAAGGATCAGGGGTAGCATGCCCTCAATGCGGTCGCATTTGTGGGCGCTATGATCATCGCCCATCGGCATGGCGACACCTTGATACGTGCGAATACAAAACGATCCTCATGGCGGAGGTACCCAGAGTCCATTGCCCAGAGCACGGTGTTGTGACTACACACGTAGCATGGGCAGAAGGAGTTTGCAGGACATCAAGAGATAGAACAAGGCCTGCATACCCGAGTCTATTTTGCTGACCCGTATTCATCATGGCAACGCGGCACGAACGAGAATACGAATGGACTCATTCGTCAATACATCCCCAAGTCAAGACCATTGGAAAGCGTCACTGACCAAGAGATCAAATGGATCGAAGATCAGTTGGACAACAGACCACGAAAAAGGCTTGTTTTACAACACCGAACCAAGTTGATATTATCAACACAAACGACGTGTTGCACTACGGACTTGAACTCAAGGAGGTTTTTAATGGAGATTTTTGCACGACGTGCTCGTACCTGCGGCAAATTGGTGGCCAGGGCAATGGCAGCAGTAGCGATACTCGCCTTGATAGGTGGCTTCAGCCCCACTCCACCGCCGAATACTTGCTGCATAACCCCAACATTCAGAATATTTGTTCCTTCTATTTGCCCCTTTCAATGCACGAATGTTCGTGTAGAAATCGTGATGCACGATGGCATTAGGCATCGGTATTACACTGTGAATGGAACATATTCTGTGCCCTCCGGCGGATCAGGGCTTAGTGACATCTCGGGCGCATTCTGTTTCAAGGGAAGGTGGGAGATGTACGCTAATGTAACGTGCAATGGGCGGGTTTACAGATACAATTTAGTTGCTCTTTGGAAATGCCCGACAAAGACAAGCGGGACAGAATCTTTTATTGTTCCCTTTACGCTCAAATGTCCTTCTTAATGTGTGCCAGACTATGAATTGAAACCTACAGCATCCGATTATCGTCTATCGTCCGATTATCAATCAGCAAACAACAAAATAATAACAAACAGATTCATTGAGGTGAAAAGCATGAAAGTCTTAAAGATCACAGCAGCGATTGGAGCAGGAGTATCATTTGTAATTATTGCTGGTGGATTGCTCTACAGCGGCTGCCAGAATAATCTGGTACAACCGAAAGGAGACCGCTTCCTGTCGAGCAGCTATGGCGGGTCAAGCACGAATGATCTAGTGGGCGTGCTCCTCGTTTATCAGATAAAGCATTCGGGGCTTGATACGCTAAATACGCCAACGACCACGTACCAGCGGAGTGCCAATGCATCATTCTCCGATTCCTTGAATGAATTTCCCGTAAATGCGGGGGTGGTAACGTTCAATAACAATACTTTCAACATCGTCGACGGTTTGCTATGGTATCAGCTGGAGGAACCGCAGTTTTCTCTTAACGGCGGAATGAACCATTTCTACATAGGTGGTTCGGCGCACTTCCCGGCCCTGACCGACAGCGTAAGCTCGCCCGTGGATGAGACTTCCATCTCATCCCCATCTTTAGGGGATACAATTTCGCGTTCCTCGGGATTTACAATCTATTGGAATACTGGCAGCGCCGACACGGTTGATATCTCAGTCATCGCACTTGATGGTAGTGACTCCAGCGCTGCTCATGGCCTGCTCGTGCCGAATACCGGCTCATACACTGTCAGTTCATCTGTAATGAATGGATGGCCGCTTGGCCGTCTTCTGGTGACGGTTAAAAGGGCAAACTTTGTCAGACGGACAATCCCCGGTACTTCGCGCGACGTACTGTACGTAGTATACAGCGCCCACATTATATGGGATCTTACGTTAAAGAATTAGCAACGGTGTAAAACGCGTGATTTTGATAACGGGAGCAGGAGCATGATAAGCGTCTGCTCCTGTCTTTTGTAAGACAACTTGATAGCAAATTAGTTTCCTGCTTTTGTGGGCGAGGCGCCCAGATATATCATTGCAATATGGCATTACATATTCGCGTAACCGGATGTGATTAGCTTGCATCGAATGTGCCGAGTATGTCCGGAAGCTAGTTGAAAATCACAGAGACCCCAAGCAGGAGTTAGATTGAGTTACCCGACTTAATCATCATCAAGAAGGAAGCCTCTATGAAGGCCAAACATAGGGCACGGGCGCTCACTGTTGCAAATACAGGCGCTAACATCACCAACAGGGTACATGCCCTGATACGACGTTTGTTTATTGAAGTAGGCATTGGTGTTCCTTTGTGGATGCAATGCAGGTGCTGAGTAAGACTGTTATGACAATTTGAGTAGAATGACGTTGCATTCACCTATTGAGATCACTCCTACTAATTCTTGGGTACCTTTTTAACAGCCACTTTTTTCTTGACGGCCTTCTTTTTCGCAGCTACTTTCTTGACGGTCTTCTTAGCTACTGGCGGCTTTGATGTAGTTGTTTTCTCAGTACTCTTCTTTGATGTTTTCTTTGGCTCTTGCTGATCAGCCAGATCTAAGCAGTCTTGTAGCGTTAGCGATAATGGATCGGTACCCTTTGGAATACGAACATTCTGTTTGCCTACTGCTATGTACGGACCCCATCGCCCCTTGAGAACCTTGACTGATTCGTTCTCTTCAAATACTCTCAAGGTATTCTCTGCAATCTTTATCCGGCGAGCAACAAGGATCTCAATTCCGCGGGGTGCTTCTATGGAATACGGATCGTCTTCCTTTGCCAAGGAGTAGAATGCCTTGTTGTGCTCTATATATGGTCCAAATCTACCCAGCTTAACATCCATTGGAAGTTCTTCATAGAGTCCAATCGTGCGAGGAAATTTGAACAACTCTAGAGCTTGCTCTAACGTAACAGTCTCAATAGAAAGAGTGCCAGAGAGCCCCTTTTGCTTTTTGTCTTCATCGTCAAAGTCGCCTATCTGAGCAATAGGCCCATAGCGAGCGAGCCTTACGTAAACATTTTTTCCCGACTTTGGATCTATGCCGATAAGGCGCTCTCCACTCTGCCTTTCGGCTGTTTCGCTAGTTCGTTTTAGGATTATCTGAAATGGTTCGTAAAACGCCCTAATCATGTCTGTCCAACGAACAGTACCCTGGGCGATCTCGTCAAATTGTTTCTCAACAGTAGCAGTAAAGTTGTAGTCTAACACTTCGGTAAAGTGCGTTGTTAAAAAGTCTGTTACTACGCTTCCAATATCTGTTGGAAAGAGCTTCGATCTCTCAGCACCTGTGTTTTCTGTCTCTACGGACCTGACAACCGTTCCACCAGATAGAATAAACAAACGTATCGAGCGTTGACGTCCATCCCGATCTTCTTTTACTACATACTTGCGTGCTTGAATGGTGGTGATAGTGGGAGCGTACGTAGAAGGTCTACCAATTCCCAGCTCTTCTAGTTTCTTTACTAATGACGCTTCTGTATATCGAGCTGGTGGCCTATCGAAACGCTCCTTAGCAGACATCATATTGAGTGGTAGCTCCTGTCCAACAGAAATTGGAGGGAGCATTTTAGACGTCTCATCATCTGCTGGCTCATCGTCTGATGTTTCAAGATAGAGCTTCAAGAATCCTTCAAATACTAGCACCTCTCCAGTGGCAGTAAGCTTGTCTGGAAGTGTAGAAATCGAAATCGTAGCAATCGTTCGTTCAATACGTGCATCAGACATCTGAGAAGCCATTGCTCTCTTGTATACGAGATCGTAGAGGCGCGAATGTGCATCAGACTCTCCGGCGGTGCGTACTGAGAAGTCGGTTGGTCTTATGGCTTCGTGCGCCTCCTGAGCTGATGCAACTTTTGTAACGTATGTACGCGGATTGCTGAATTCTTCACCAAAGGCAGAAACAATCTGCTGTTTTGCGGCCTCGATGGCAGTTTGCGACAGATTTACAGAGTCGGTACGCATGTACGTGATCAACCCTTGTTCATATAGGTCTTGCGCAATCTTCATCGTGCGGATTAGCGAGAATCCTAACTTACGGCTGGCTTCTTGTTGGAGCGTTGAAGTTGTAAAAGGGGCTGTTGGCGATTTCTTAGCTGGTTTAGTCTCGAGGTTCACAACGGAGAACTCAGCCGCAACACATGCATCTAGGAATGCCTTGGCCTGCTCTTCTTTGTCAAAACGTTTTGGTAGTTCAGCCGTA
>Ga0105046_10001778_pt1 | contig 33481 bp, 13 predicted proteins | sample MAT03_FD_78385 | JGI IMG/M metagenome (GOLD analysis project Ga0105046, IMG submission 78385) | Freshwater microbial communities from Lake Fryxell liftoff mats and glacier meltwater in Antarctica - MAT-03 (megahit assembly) | ecosystem: Environmental > Aquatic > Freshwater > Ice > Liftoff...
AGGGTGCGCCGAAGCGGCGACCCTGGGCTGTGGCATCTGACCCCTTCGGGGTAAAGGCAATCCTCCGCGCGGCGCGAATCACTAAGCGAGCGCTTCGTTCAGTATTCAGGAGCACCCGAGAGATCGCACCCTCAAGAAGTGGTAGGCGAGGCGCCTCGGAGTAGATGTTTCGAATAGACCATCATGTCATCGCCATCGGCATAAAAATCGCGAAGCCGGCCCTGCCATTCATAACCGTTCTTCACATAGAAACGGCAGGTCGCTTCATAATGGGGTAATGAGGACGTTTCGATGTACAAGATGCGCCCGTGCGAGCGGGCAACATCTTCCTCGACCCACTTCAGCAATTTTGCCCCGACCCCCCTGCCTTGGGTTCGCGCATCTACCACAATCCACCAAAGGCACCAGGTTTGCTCCGTCATCTCCTCCGGTGCGTAATAAACGTACCCGACAATGCCTTGTTCGTCTTCCCATAGAAGCGCCCGGTGGCCTGTCGTTTGCTCGGTGGCGAAATAATCTTGGAGCACGCCTTCCAGAGCCTCGATCTCCAACGGCTTGAAGACGTTTGTCTCGGCCGTCATACGGACAAGCGTGGCCGCGTCGTCCGGTGTCACGGGTCTGATCATCTCCACCGCTCCAACATCTTCACTCGTGGAATTCCCTTCGTCCCGCTACCATAACTGGCAATCGGCCGCAAGAGAACCCTTGAGAGAATTCTGATGAACACCATCATTGAACCGTTCCGCATCAAGATGGTCGAACCCCTCAAATTAACAACACAGGCTGAACGTGAAGCCATTCTCCGGCAGGCCGGGTTCAATCCCTTCCTGATTCCCGCGGATGACGTTCTGATCGATTTGCTCACCGATAGCGGCACCTCCGCCATGAGCAGCGAACAGTGGGCGGGGATGCTGCGCGGCGACGAGTCCTACGCCGGGGCGCGAAGTTGGTTCCGTTTCGAGAAAGTGCTTCGCGAGATGACCGGGATGGCGCACGTGCTGCCGACGCACCAGGGACGGGCCAGCGAGCGAATTCTTTTTGAACTGCTGGGCGGTCCGGGTAAGTTCGTGCCCAACAACAACCACTTTGACACGACCCGAGCCAATGTTGAGCATTCCGGCGCCGTCGCGGTTGATCTCGTGATTGACGAGGGCGGCCGGCCTAAAACTCGCCATCCGTTCAAGGGAAACCTCGATCCACACAAGTTGCAGCGGCTGATTGCCGAGATCGGCGCGGACCAGATCCCTCTCTGCATGGTGACGGTGACGAACAATAGCGGCGGCGGGCAACCGGTCAGTCTCGCCAACTTGCGTGAAATCCGCCGGATCTGCGATCAGCATCGCATCCCGTTGTTCCTTGATGCCTGTCGCTTTGCCGAAAATGCCTGGTTCATCAAACAACGCGAACCGGGTCAACAGGATCGTCCGATTCGCGACATCGTCAAAGAGATGTTCTCTCTGGCTGACGGCGCCACCATCAGCGCGAAGAAAGACGGCCTGGTCAACATCGGCGGCGTGCTTCTGATGCGCGACGACATGCTCGCGGAGCGGGCGAACAATCTCCTCATCCTCACGGAAGGCTTTATCACCTACGGCGGACTGGCCGGTCGCGATCTGGAGGCGATGGCTCAGGGGTTTCAAGAAGTTCTCGACGAGAATTACCTGCACTATCGCATCCGCAGCGTCGCCTATCTGGGTGAAGGGTTGCTTCGGGCGGGGGTGCAGATCGTCGAGCCGCCCGGCGGCCATGCCATCTACATAGATGCGGCTGCGTTCTGCTCTCACCTGCCGCTCGATCAGTTCCCCGGTCAGGCACTGGTGGTTGCCCTTTATCGCCACGCGGGGATACGTGCTGTCGAGATCGGCAGCGTCATGTTTGGGCGAACCGATCCCGCCACGGGGGCGACGATCCACCCGCCCATGCAACTGGTGCGCCTGGCGATTCCCCGGCGTGTCTACACGCAAAGCCACATCGACTACGTGATTGAAGCAATCACGGAAGTCTTTCAAACGCGTGAACGCATCAAGGGATTGCGAATTGTCTATGCGCCGCCGGTGCTCCGCCATTTCACCGCCCGTTTCGAGGAGATCGGTTGAAACGCGGTTGACACGCGAACGGGATCGATGCTACCCTTGGGCATTGAATTCGACCAAGGCCGCTCAAGATGAGCGCCGGGGATTTCACGCGCATGATGCCACCAATTTCGACAACTCCCTCGTCACGATCCCCCTCTCGGCATTCGACTGCGCGGGCATTGGATGTCTCCGTCTGCATCGTCAATTGGAATTGCGTCGACTACCTGCGTGCGTGTCTGGACTCGTTGAGCGAGGAGCGACAGGGCGTTCGTTTGGAAGTGATCGTCGTCGACAACGCCTCGACCGATGGGGCGGCGGAGATGGTTGCTAGTGAGTTTCCCGATGTCGTACTGATCCGTAATTCGGACAACGTCGGTTTCGCCCGGGCGAACAATCAAGCGGCAGCGCGTGCCCACGGCCGGCATCTTTTCTTCTTGAACAACGATACGCTTGTGCCGGCGGGATCACTGCGGTCGCTCGTTGAATTCGCGGACGCGTACCCCGAAGCCGGGATGATTGGGCCGTTGCTGCGGAACAATCGTGGCGAGATTCAACGGTCCTACCGGAATCAGCCGACGATCGCGGCCCTCTTGCATCGCACCGCCCTTCTGCACTGGACGCGTCTGTTCAAGCCCGCTCACGACAGCTACCGCACGCCCGAGCCAACGCCGACATCGACCAGTCAGGTCGACGTTCTTCTCGGCGCGGCCGTCTTGATCCGCCGTGATCTGTATTTTCGTGCTGGCGGTTGGGACGAAGATTTTCGCTTCGGCGTCGAAGATGTCGAATTCGCGACGCGCATCCGCCAATATGGACCGTTGCTGTTCCATCCCGCCGTCGAAATCGTTCATCACGGCCGGATGAGTTCGCGTGATAACAGCACCTTCACCATTCCCAACTTACTCATCGGTTACATACACTTCTTCCGCAAGACCGGCTCGTCGCGCCTCGGGGTCTTGCTCTTCAAGCTGGCGCTAACGTGTGATGCCCCGGTGCAACTGATCTACAAGAGCGTCCAGACGCTCAGTCGTCGAGTGTTCGATTCTCGGGAAAATTCGCAGAAGAGTTGGCGAACAGTGAAAGGGTTTTGGCACTTCCTGCGGCACGATCTCGTCCGGTTCTGGAAGACCTAACCATGCAGACACGGGGCGCTGACGCAACCCCGCTCAATCAGAACTTCTTCGTCGACATTGCTACTTCCGCGTCTTCGCCGGGGCGCAATCGAAGATCCCGTAACGGCGTTTCACGGTTTCGTACGCGTTTGTTGGCGACGTCAAATCGCACAGGCCAAGAATTCTGTTGGCGCGATCCAGGCGTTCTTCATCGTTCTCGAAATCCTCTAACTCATCCGCGAAGTACTCTTGATATTTCGCGTCGGTGAACAGTGGATCTCGCGTCAAACTCGGTGCGTAAGGAAAATGCAGTTTTGGTGCGCCTTCGAACATATCAAACGGCAATCGTTCGTAACTCTTCGTATCGAGGAATTCCTCAATCAGTGAATTGAGATACGCACGTGCATGATCCGGTGCAATCTCTTGATTGTCGAAACGATATTCGGTCATCCCTTTTGCATGAAGAACATGCGTTCGGAACGCCCTCGGCTTGGCCCAATCACCCTCCAAATCAGCGTGTGCCCTCATTGTCAAATGAAAGAGGGCTGGTTCGAAGAGATACTTTGAGATCCGATCCGCCTTCGCCTTGTCGGCCTTCGAAGCAGTCACCACGAGAACATCGATCGCGTCATCACTGATCCAAACAAATTCAAGATGACCGACAAGCTTCAGCGGGCTCAACCCATCGATCGCCATCGCCAAATGCGGAAGTTCCTTTTCCGCCCCGGTGAACCGGTAACTCTCCCCCATCCGTAAACCGCGCACCGCTTTCGCGGAAACACGGGCGGTGAGAAAATCATTGATGGTAGTCAACGATTCACGAACGGCTTGCCAGTGCTTTTCGCGATCGGCATCTCCGAAAGCCGCCTCGGGCGCCAGGCCGCGCAATTGCCATTCGGTGTACAGGGTGTTGAACTCGGTTTGCCATGTGTTTGGATCAGGAATGCCGTTTTCCAGCGCTTGTTTCACGTAGCGCTGAAGCGCACTTCGAACCAGGCCGTACTTGGACAGACCCTGCAGCGTGAACGGTTCATCGTCGATCGTCTCGGGTTGATCTTCGTCGCGAAGATGGAGATGCCGTTTCAGTTTCGCCTCTGCCGGATCGCGTAGAAATTTCGCCAACTCGGAGATCGATATGGTTGTGTCCCGTTCGTTGTCCGTATCGCTGTTCGTCGCTCGGGACGGATGCTTGGTATGGGCGTCGATGCGCCGTTTTACCTCTTCTCCATCCTTATCGTTTAGCTTCAGCGCGCCCGAGTTGATCCCTTGCTGGAGCGCGAGCAAGCGATCGGCCTCGGCAAGACAGACGCGGACATCGGAGACGCCGGTCGTGTTCCCTGGATTGAGCAAAACAGGGTCGCTTCCGGATAGGGGCACAGTCGCGATTTTGAACTCGCCTTCCGCCAAAACATGCTCGCTCAGTGCTCGCCGCAATTGGTTCAACGGCCCGCATGGGTGAAGTTCCTGATCGCGTTGCAAATCCCGGCTGTTGTAGGTCAGGTAGAGTTTATCCTTGGCTGCCAAGATTGCATGCATCAACAAGAAGCGATTGCCTTCAGCCGGTCGGATGTCGCCGATCTGACGCACTTTTTCATGGCCGCGTAAGTCGAGCGGCGGGAGCGAATCAGATCCCGGAAAATGACCTTCTCCCAGGCCAATCATGTAGATGATCTTGAACGGGGTCGGCAACAACGGCTGGGGTGCGGCAATGGTGACGCCGCCAGTCAGGTATTGTCCGCGCATCGCCTTGAGCGTTTCCAGACTTTCGCGAATGAACTCACGCACGAACGTTAGTGCCAAGGTCGCCTTTTCGGGGCGAAGTCGATCGAGTGTTGCCAAGCCTTCCAACGATTGGAAGAGAGCGTCGCGAACGTGAGTCTCCTCCGGACGATCGTCGGGCGGAGCAAGAAAATCGTCCACGAGTTCACGGATGTGTTTGGCCCATTCCCGCCCCGAGTGCGTTTCCGTTCGCAGCCGTGCGAGACGCGGAAGCAGCCCCTGCACGGCCCGGCTGAACGAGTCGAGGAGGTCAGCATCACCACTGGCCAGATCGGCAAACGGGATGATGCCTCCAAATTGCGGAACAGGGCCATCGCGATCGTCGCCCGTATCCATGATGCGGCCGAGGCGTAGTCGACGCAGGCCGAGTTGCCAGGTGAATAGTTGGGACGGGTTCGTACGGTCTTTGCCGTCCCAGCCGTGAAAGATGCCAAGTTTCTCGGCCCACTCGAGCCAAGCGAGCGCGGCCGGCCGTTCGACTTCCAGTTTCGCCAGGCAGCAAGGGTTCAGCAATAAGTCGAAGACGCGTGAGCGCGTGAACGATTCGAGCGCCAGATCAAGCAGGTTCATGACGCCGCGGCCGAAGACGCTGAGTTCCGCGGCCGAGTAGTCAGCAAGGTTGTAGGGCAGCGACTGGGGCGGGCGATCGAACACGGACTGAATCAACGGTCGATACGACGCCATATCGGGAACGAGCACGGCAATATCGGTCAGTCGAAGATTCTCATCCTGCATCAAGTTATTCAGAATGCTGGCGTGGACGGTTTCAATCTCGCGAACGATGCCGGGACAGGCAACGATCTGCACGGAAGTATCTTGAGCGATTCTGCTCATCGCTTCCGTGCCAAGCAGGGCGTTCTGCAAATAGTGAAGGACGTTGACTGGCTGACGTTTTGACGCTAGTTGCTTAACCGCGAAGGGTTTTGGAGCGTCCAACAGCCGGGCCATCAACCCCAGGCTTTCCGCGCCGGCCCGCCCCCAGGCGTGCCGAAGCTCCGGGGCTATCCCTTTGTCCGGTCGCGATTCATGCCGGTAAATCTCGGCGTGCTTGCGAAGGTTCTTCGCCGCGGCTTCCGGTTTAGCCGGCAACTTGTCGAGTCCGCCGAGGATCGGATTGAAGTGGTAGAATCGCAGATCGAGCCGTTGGCCTAGCCAATGGACAACTTTGACGTGGAGGGCCGAGATCTGCCCGAGACCAAAGAAATGGATCGGCGGGCGCTCCACCAGGCGAAGGTGCTCTTCCGGCAGTGCCATCACTTCCCGCGCGTATTCGGGCAATGTCCGATAGTCGCGAACCTCGGTCCCTTTAAATCGCTCGATCAATCCACCCGGTCCGACGAGCCGATCAAAGAGCGCCTTCTGGCTGAATTCGTTGGTGTTATCGTCTTTTCTGAAATGTTCCTGACCCGCTCGCCAATCCTTCAAAAGAGATTCCTGCCGGTGAAATTCGTAGTCGCGCAGCAAGGTGGCGAGTCGTCCCGCGAGATGCCACGCCCGGCGCCAATAGCGTCGACTCTTGACGTCGCCCATGTAGTCGGCCAGGTTCTTGTCCGAGGCGTCGTCGAGCAAGGTCGCCAGAATCATCAGGCGGTAGTCGTCCCCGGACAGTTGAGTGGGTTTATGCTCGCGGGCGTCGAGTGAGGTGAGCAACTGCCACAGAACCGATTCAAAAAGATACTCGACCCGCAGGTTGATTGCGACCGATTGGTCCTTCGCGAGCCGTAACCGCAACCACCGCGCCATATAGCGATGCGGCGTCACGATCGTGACCGGTTCAAACAGATCAGCGGATTGCTTCTCGACCTCAGTCACCAGCAAATCGGCAAGGCCTTCCAGGTTCGTGCCGAGATAGAGCATGCTCATGAGTGAAACTTCCTGTCACGTTGCAACAGACTTGTAAAGGTCATTATGAATCGGACACCCGAAAAGGTCAAAGGGTTACCCTCACCGAAGAAATGTACCGCCTGAAGAATGGACCAATGAGCACGTCGCCCTATAATTGACGGAAGCACCGGAGGGATGGCAGAGCGGTTGAATGCACCGGTCTTGAAAACCGGAGACGTCGCAAGGCGTTCGTGAGTTCGAATCTCACTCCCTCCGCTTGGATTTCCATAGTATTCTCGTCATTTCGTGGCATTTGCAGCACATCGTCTGAATTCGCGTCAGGCCCTTCATTAGTGCACATAAACGCACCGGAATGCACCTCGGCGACACCATCCAGTACATGTGGGACTACATGCGCATCATCCGTGCCAGTTGCTTGTAAAGTCACTCGATCGGTGGGCGTTGATCGTGTGGGTAGAAACTTCGGAAGCTTCTCGACCGCGATCGTCATTTCGTTAAGTCTTGGACGCGAATAGTTGGCCGTCAGCGTAGGCGCCTCATCGCGACTTCCAGAAATTGCTCGTTCATCACGGTCCTCCGTGGGAACGAACGTCTTCGACGCTCCGCGTCGCGGCTTCACGAAAGACCATGCAATTCCGCACGAACTCCGGTATCATTTCTACATCTCGTCCCGAGGATGCCGGATGAATGAACCACACTTTCAGCAGACCGTCGCCGACCCGGGCGCTCCCTTGCAGAAAGGAACGCTCGTCAATAATACCGCGTGGTTGCCCGAGTCCCCTCGACCTCCCTCGCCGTTTCCGGAGATCCCTGGTTTTACGATCGTCAAGAAACTCGGCGCCGGCGGCATGGGTGTTGTGTACCTTGCCGAGCAAGAAGGAATGAGCCGACGCGTCGCGATTGAAATGATCCGCGACGACGGCTTCTCGGATCAGGAACGCCAACGATTTCAGATCGAAGCCCGCTTGATCGCCAATATCGAACACCCGAACGTTGTGCGCATTTATCACATCAGCGAGCGTGGGGGCCGGCCGTTTTTCGTCATGGAATACTGCGCGGGCGGTTGTCTGTCCGATTGGCTGAAACGCCGGCCGCAAGCTCCGAAACTCGCCGCTGAACTTACGCTCAAAATAGCCGAGGGCGTGGCTGCGGCGCACCGGGCAAACATCATCCATCGCGATTTGAAACCGGCGAACATCCTGGTGGGAAACGCGGAATCCGGACTGCGGAATCTTGACTCGAAGACATCCAATTTGGATTCTAGCCCTCAACCCGAATCGAGTCTTTCCGGCACGGCATTGCTCAAGATCACGGATTTCGGTCTGGCGAAGTATCTCGATTCAAGCATGGGCGTGACGGCGAAATCGGAAGCCATGATGGGCACCCCAAGCTACATGTCGCCGGAGCAGGCGACCGGAAAAGCAAAGGAAGCGACGAAAGCCACTGACGTCTGGTCGCTGGGCGTGATCCTTTACGAAATGCTGACTGGATCGCTGCCGTTCGTCGGTTCGACAGTGCCCGAAGTGGTTTCGAAAGTCGCCAACGCCGACCCGATCGTGCCCAGTGATCGTGTCAACGTGCCGCGCGATCTGGAGACCATTTGCCTAAAATGTTTACGCAAAGATCCGGCGGATCGGTACTCAAGCGCCGTCGAACTGGCGGACGACTTGCGACGATTTCTAATTGGCGAGAGTATCTCCGCCAGACCGATGAGCCAGATGGAGAAGATTGTCCGTTGGGTGAAGAAGAATCGGACGATTGCCGGCTTGATGGCGGCGGTGACCGTGTCGTTGATGCTGGGCGCGGCGGTGTCGATTTTTTACGCGATGCTTTCCAATCGTAACTTGGCGACGGCGAATCAACATGCGGAGGACGCGGAGAGGCAATCCAAACTCGCGAAGGAGAGTGCGGACGACTTGTCCATGGAACTAAAAACTTCCCGCCGCTTGCTCGATCTGGGACGCTTGCGCACCGCCCAGGCCGATTTCGGGAACAACGCCGTGCAGGTTGCTCTCGACACGCTCGAAGAAATTGCCCCGGAGAACCGCTGCCTGGGTTGGCACTACCTGCGACGCCAAATTGAAGGCCGCCAGATTGCTACCTATTTGCATGCCGATGCTGTATGTAGCGTGTCCTTGAACCCGGATGGCAGCCGGTTCGCCACCGGCTCAAAAGACCACACGGCGCATCTGTGGGACGTTCGCACTGGAGCGTGCCTTCAGGAATTCAAGGGGCACACGGGCACCGTCAGTAGCGTGGCCTTGCGTGTCGACGGCAGCCGGCTAGCCAGCGGCTCGGACGACGCCACGGCAAGGCTGTGGGATGTCCGTACGGTGCCCAAACGGGGTGAATTCGACGAAGAAGAACGCCTGATGCGGATGCGAAGAATTCGTCCCGATCCCGATTGGCACGTCGAGCAGCAGATGAAGTTCGAGACCGAGAAGAACCCCTACGCCGCCGCCCTTCAGCGCTCCTTCGAGCAACACGACCGCGGCCTGATGGCGTTTGAGAATAACCAATTCGACAAAGCCTATGCCCACTTCCTCGCCGCGGCGCTCATGAAGCCACCCGTGCCGAAGGCGGTGGAGATTGAGTCGAAGAAGTAGCCGTTGATTTTGCACGAACTAGAAGAGTGTCAATTACGGCAAGCAGATTCCGCAGTGGTCCGGCCCTCCGTTCCGTTCCGCCAAGCGAGATGCCGACGAGATGGTGATTACGTTCGATCACGCCGCCGGACTCAAGTCGGTCCTGGCTCAACACCACAATCAACTGGGAATAATAATGAAACGGACATCATTCATTTGGAAGCACGCCCTGCTGATTTTCGTCAGTCTGAAGGCTTACTCAGCCGTCGCTCAGGAAAAGACCCTTCTCGACCTCTCGCTTGAAGCGCCTGCGGTCAACACCAAGCCCGGCCCCGAATACGACGACAAGGTCCGCACCGGCAATATGATCATTGGCATCGACCGCACGCCGAAAGGCCGTCTCTGGGCCGCATGGGTCGGCAATGGCGACAACCCCAACGGCTTCTTCATGCTCGCCTCCAGCGACGACGGCGGCAAGACGTGGTCGAAGCCGCGAGTCGTAATCGATCCCACTGATCCGCCGAACTCGCCGCAACGCCGCTCCCTCGTTGGCAATCTCTGGACTGATCCGCTGGGGCGTCTCTGGCTCTTCTTCGATCAGAGTCTCGGCTATTTCGATGGCCGGTGCGGCGACTGGTATATCCGCTGCGATAATCCCGATGCTGCCGAACCGGAGTGGACCAAACCGGTGCGCTTCGCCGATGGCTGCACCCTGAACAAACCGACCGTGCTAAGCAATGGCGATTGGCTCTTGCCCGTTTCGCTCTGGACACGCGACCGCATCCGCCCGGAACTCTTCAAAAACGCCCACAAAGACCTCGAAGGCATTCGCATGGCGAATGTCTTCGCCTCCACCGATCAGGGTAAAACCTGGACGCGGCGAGGCGGCATCGCGTTTCCCGAGACCGACTTCGATGAGCACATGATCGTTGAGCGAAAAGACGACAGCCTCTGGATGCTGGCTCGCACCAAGAAGGGCATTAGCGAGAGTATTTCCACCGATAAAGGCGCAACCTGGAGTGAGCCGAAACCATCCGCGATTCAAAACGTCAGTGCTCGTTTCTTCATCCGCCGTCTCGCTTCCGGCAAACTCTTGCTGGTCAAGAACGGTCCCATTGACGTCCGCTTGACGCGCCGGTCAAATATGACCGCGTTTCTGTCCGCCGATGAAGGCAAGACCTGGGGCAAGGGCCTCCTTCTCGATGACCGCGCTCAAGTCTCCTATCCCGATGGCTTCCAGGCTCCTGATGGCACGATTCACATCCTCTACGATTGGAACCGCCACACCGATGCCGAGATCTTGCTCACGAAGTTCAAGGAAGAGGACATCGCGGCGCAGACCAAGATTACTCGGACCCTCGTCAACAAGGCGTACGCTCCCACCCTGCCCCAAGCGATCGTTCCCGACCCTAAATGGACCAAGCAAGCGGCCGAGGACGCGAAGCAAGATTTCACGAGTATCCCCTACGACGGCGTCACACCCAACAAGATGGTTTGCGACACCACGCTTCGCGAGTTGCCGGACGGCTCGTGGGTTCTCTTCATGCTGGCCGGCGGCAACACCGAGCCGAGCCCGCTGAACTACACAGGCGTTACCCGCGGCACCGACAAAGGCAAGAATTGGACGGCGCTCGAACGCTTCGACGTTGGCTTTCCGCGCGAAGGCAAAACCATCGGTCAAGGCCCCACCGAACTCATGATTCTCGGAAAGAGTGCCACGCTGTTCTTCTCCACGCACTCGAAACACTGGGCCAACGACTGGCGTTCTTGGTTCCTGACCAGCGACGACTCCTTCAAAACCTGGAGCAAGCCCTCCGAAGTTCCCGGCCGTTTGAAGAATCGCACCTTTATTCGCAACCACATCGTCACCCGCGACGGCCGTATTTTGGCGCCTTTCCAGCATTACGTTGGACCCGACAACGAGCAGAAGAAAGATCCGCTCGACCGCGCCTTTACCAATCCGCGTAATGGCGTGATCATTAGCAGTGACGGCGGCAAGACCTGGACGGAACATGGCAACATCCGCCTCACCCCCAACGATCGCTACTTCGGCTGGGCCGAGAACAACCTCGTCGAACTCAGCGACGGTCGGCTCGTCATGATCATCCGCGCCGACGGTCTCGGCGGGGTGCTTTATAGGGCCGAGTCCAAGGACGGCGGCAAAACTTGGCCCGAGTTCGCCAGCGTCACGACGATACCCAATCCCGGCAGCAAGGCGACACTTTACTCGCTCGGCGGCGACACGGTGGCCCTATTGCATAATCCCAACAGTAAACATCGCAGCCCCATGGCCCTGTGGATTAGCTTCGACGGCATGAAGACTTGGCCCTACCAGCGCATCCTTCAAAAGGAATCGTGCGACGGACCCCAAGGCCGCATGAACTACCCCGATGGCTTCGTGAGCAAGGACAAGCAATGGCTTCACTTCGCGTTCGACGACAATCGTCATCGCGCCGTCCACTATAGCGCCAAACTGCCTCCTCTGAAGTGATTCGGCATCGTCGCGAAGAACTCAATTCAGTAGCGCCAGCAAAGACGTGAACCTAAATGGACGGCGAGGTCTTTACCCAGCATCGCAGTACTTCCGCGACACTCCACGCCTGGGCGATGCATGCCCGCGGCGTGAAGGGGTCGGTCGCATCGAATACCTCGCTGATGGAGCCAATGCAGGCTTCGCTCAAGTGAGGAATGAATCCTTCCAGCTTGCGGCGAGCGCCGGCCCGATCGTCCGGATGAACTTTCATCCAGGCATCCAGAAACGGTCCGATCAGCCAGGCCCAGACAGTGCCCTGATGGTATGCGGCGTCGCGGGCTCTCAGGTCACCGAAGTAACGCGATTTGTAGTCGGAATGATCAGGCGACAGGGAGCGCAATCCCACGGGCGTTACAAGTCGTTCTTCCGCAATTTTCAATACGGCCTGCCAGCGATTGGGCGCCAGGATCGGATGGCGCAACGAGATCGCCAGTAGTTGATTGGGACGGCAAGCAGCATCATCGCCGCCTTCGCAGTCGACTACGTCGAACAAGAATTGACTTTTCTCGTTCCAAAAACGCTTGTTGAAACTCGCGTACGCGCGCTCGGCGTGCTCATGTAGCGGTTTCGCCTGTTCAGCACCCAGTTGCGTTTCGACCCAGCCCTCGAGCAACCGAAGGGCGTTATACCAAAGCGCGTTGATCTCAACCGCCTTGCCGCGACGCGGCGTCACGACCCATTCGAAAACCTTGGCGTCCATCCAGGTCAACTGGTATCCTTCCTCGCCCTGTTTCAGCAGCCCATCCTTCGGGTCGACGCCGATGCCGAAGCGTGTGCCGCGCAGATGATGTTCCACAATATCTTGAAGGATGGGCAGCAACTGGCTCAACGTTGCGAGGTCATTCGTGCGTTCGAGGTAACGGTCGAGAGCATGAAAGAACCAGAGGGTGGCATCGGCCGTGTGATAGACGCCTTGTGTTTCACCATCCGGGAAGAAGTTGGGAATCAGCCCGTCACGCACGTAACGGGCGAATGTTCGCAGAATAAACCCCGCTTCGGCGATGCGGCCAGTTGTCAGCGCCAGGCCTTCCAGCGAGATCATCGTGTCGCGGCCCCAGTCGGTGAACCAGTGATAACCGGCGATCACGCTGCGCGGCTCATCGCCCGTCGCTTTGGCCAATGCGGCATCTTCGGGTCGTCCCGTGGGTATGATGAGAAACTGATCGGCAGCCAGGATCAGTTCAGACCCGATGTCGTCGCGAGCGGCATCGGGAGCCATTTCGAGCAAGCGGTTGCGGCGATTCAGTTCTGCGGACAAAACTTGATCGGGCGGCAACGTTTGAATGCTTGCCCACGATTCGGTCGAAGCGATCAAGGTGGCCGGGCGATCGCGTGAAATGTCGACGCGGAAGTAGCCTGGCGTCCATAACTCGCCCGAAGAGTCATAACCGCGCGACTCTTCGATCCGGAAAAGCACCTCGCGCCAACACTTTCCTTCGATGGTGAACGCGCGGTTCTTCCCATGCATCAGCATGCGTAATTGCGGTAGCTGCGGGCCGGCGCTCAACTCGCATAAATTGTTCGTTGCCGTTAGCGTGTAGGCCTCCGCCAGCGGGGTGCTGACAGCGCCATCGTACGAACGGAAATGGACAGCCGGCCGCAATTTCAGCCGGATCGTGCCTTCGCCGGCAATCATGTGATAGCAAAGATAAACCGTGTTGAGCCGATGGGCCATGATCACCCGCTTCTCGATCACCGTGTTGCCGATGCGATAACGCCAGACCGGCAAGCCGGCCTCCAGGCGGAAATCCTCGAGCAATTGCACATCTTGAAGATCCAATCGGCCACCCGCCCACTCTTGCCCTCCGAAGCGTACCGTCTTGCCGTCCGGCAGGCGCACCTGTTCGGAGAGATGATTGAGCATCATCATGCGGCCGAAGGGCGATGGCAAAGCGGCGATCAGAAGTCCATGATAGCGCCGGGTGGGAACGCCGATGACGGTGCCGGATGCGTAGCCACCCAAACCGTTCGTGACAAGCCACTCACGTGCCACCGTTGATTCGGAGACCGTGGTCCAATCCGTCGGCAAGGGTATGCGGCGAATCAGACGGTCGGCATGCCTGGGTTGGTTCATCGTTCGGCTCCGTGCGTGGAGTGCGGCTCGTTCGTGGGACCGGCCGAGAGGAGGGTCCTGCTAATCTCGTTCGGCGATCAGCAAGGCGATCGGAAAATCTTCGAGCACTTGTCGAAGCGCCCATGTCTGTTGGCCATTCGTCTCATTATCCGCAAGGTACATGCCAGTAAAGAGATTCTTCCACCGAAAACCAGCCCTCAGGCCGGGAATGAGCACTTGCGTGTCCTGCCAAGCATCACCGAGGGGCAATTCCATGGGCTCACGGGTGATTTGGGTGAGGAGACGAGGAACAACCGCCACGGCGACCGCTTCACCATGTCGGCGTGCGAATGCGAACACATGTTCTCGCTTGGCGCCGATCGATTCTCCCGGCAGGTATTCGCCGATCGAGAATAAGCCCGGATGTTCGCGGCGGCATCGGAGCGCCAGCGCATTCACGTAGAGCTTCACCCGGCCGTCTTCCTTCGACCCGATGAGTTCGCGTGCCAGTAATCGCCCGTCGACGCCAGGGGATGCTAACCGTTCGTCGAGTTTCTGAAGCATCGAATGCCGCAGGGCGTAGTCGACCGGCCGCCGGTTGTCGGGGTCCACCAAGCTAAAGTCCCAAAGTTCTGTCCCCTGGTAGGTGTCGGGCACGCCGGGCGAGACGATCTTCAGGAGGGACTGGCTCAAGGAATTGAGCATACCCCAGTGGCTGATCGTTCTTTGAAACTCGCGAAAGTCATTAAGAAAAGCTTCGTTCTTCAAGATGCGGGCAACAAACTGATTCATTGCTTCGTCGTACGCTTCATTTGGATTGATCCAACTGGAATGAACCTTGGCCTCGTGCAATGCCTTCGACATGTACGCCCGGATTCGCGTCAAGAACGTGTCGAACTCTTCGCCGGAGTACGGTTCGATCGGCCAGGCGCCCAGCAGTGTCTGATACAACAGATATTCCTCATTCGCGTCCGGAACGGCCGATTCATCAATCGTCCCGCGATGGGGTTCGTTCAATTTGCTCCACCGCTGCAGGCGGCGTTGCCACTCGTCGGGCATCTCCGATAGCACGTTGAGACGGGCCCGCACGTCCTCGCTGCGTTTGGTGTCGTGGGTCGAGAGCGGCGACAGCGATCGTGGCCATTTAGCCTGACGCTTTTGCAGGTAGCGATGAGTGGCGACCGTCGACGCTCCAAACCGGGAAGGGTCGCCGCCGACCTCATTGAGTGATAGCAACCGATTGAAGACGTAGAATGCCGTGTCTTCCATACCCTTGGCAGTCACGGGCGAAGTGACTTGCTGAAACTTGCCGGCGAAACGACGTTGCTCAGCCTTCTCGAAATCCGTGGAAGGTTCCGGGTATTTCAACAGCAGCATGTCGCGGACAAAATGGAACAGGGAACGGCTCATCGTGGGCGAGCGTTTGATGGCGCGGTGGACGGCGATTTCGACGCTCTGGCGATCCATCTCGCTGAGCCCGTCCATCGAGATGTAAGAGCGATAGACGGGGAAACAGGCGATGATCTGCCGCAGGGCGAAGCGCAAACTATTCTGCGTGAAGTCTCGCGATGACCGATTCCGCTGGGCGATGCGGTCAAGCTGCCGGCCGAGCATGTGCAGCTCGCTCGAAAGAGCGTCGAGTAGTGTCTGGAACTTGGACTGGTAAACGATCTCCGTGTACGTGGCGTCGTCGCTGATCCATTCTCGATATAGACCTTTGAATGCCTCGTCGCCGGTGCGATCGACGAACAGGTTATTGATCACGCGAACAAAATCGTAGCCGCTGGCGCCGCTCATCTCCCAATCGGCCGGGAGGTCTTCGTGAGACCCAAGGATTTTTTCGACCACGACGTACAAGGCCGCTTCGCTTCCCGTCGTTGGGGTCTCCAAGCGGTCCCGCAACTGGGCTTCCACTTCGTTCCAGTCACTGCCTGCGTTTTCGGGATCGGCATCGAATACTTCCCGCGCACAAGCCAAAAGGTAGTGTCGTTGCAGTCGCTGGAGGTATTGTTTTGGATCGTACAAGCCGTCTGGATGGTCGATACGTAGTCCGTCGACTTTGCCGCGGCTGAGCAAGCGAAAGACCAGTTCATGAGCGGCCGTGAAGACTTCGGGCTGTTCCATATTCAACGCGGCCAGTTCGTTGATGTCGAAGAATCGGCGATAGTTGATCTCGTCCGAAGCGACACGCCAGTACGACAACCGATAGGCCTGCTGATCGAGGAGTTGATCGAGTAAATCGAAACTGGCTGGCTCGCCTTGACGGCCGTTGAACAACTCGATCGTCTTGATCATGAAGTCGCGGACTTCGCCATATTCCTTAATGAGCTTGGCGAGCCGTCGCTTGATGACTTCCTTCTCCCGCTGGCCGTCCACGATTTTTTGCGAGTCCTTCTCATGTCGTTCGGGCAGATGCGACAAGGCGGTCAAGATGCTCCGATATTCGTGGACCGGCGGGGCGTCGGCGCCAAGGGCACGCTCCAGATCGTCGACATTCTTTTTCAGGACCGTGGCGTAACTGAGCGGCGCCAGGGGGAAGCGATGCTCGAAATACTGAATCGCGAGTCCATCGTCGTAGACGAGTTGAAGTTGTTTCGCTTCAAGCACTTCGCCATAGGTGTTGCCCAGAACGGGCAGTAAAACGCGGTTGTAGAGTTCCGGTCGAGGCGAGTCTTCCCAGGCGATGTCGAAATATCCGGCATATGCTGAAAGCGGGCCATTCTCAAGAACGTCGTTCCACCAAGCGTTGCCGTTGCCCGCGATCCCCATGTGATTCGGAACCACGTCGATAATCTGACCCATCCCGTGCTCATGCAACTGCTCGACCCAGGCCTCGAACGTTTCCAGATTGCCGATCTCGGCATTGAGCGCCGCGTGATTCGTGATGTCGTAACCGTGCTGGCTGCCCGGCCGGGCTTGAAGGTAGGGCGAAGCGTAACAGTGCGTGATCCCCAGTCTGACCAGATAGGGAACGATCGCCTCGGCGTCGCGGAAGGTGAAACCAGCGTGAAACTGCAAGCGGTACGTGGATTCCGGAAGACGCCGTTGCGAAGCGATTCGCTCGTTCGTACGGCGCAAAAGTTCATCGACGGCGGTCATCAACGCGGTCTCCGTTTTTCAGGCTTTGGGCGGCGAACGTTCTTCATCAGTCAGCTGTCGCGGGATGAGCAACAAGGTCGCATGGCCGGGCAACCGCCAATTTTCTTCCGTATCGGGCGCGGGTGTACCCAAACCGCCGTAACGGGGATCTTCGCTCGACCAACGAACCGCCCAGCGGCCATCTTCCGGCGGCGCCAGCAATGGCTCGGCAATCGGGTCGAGATGCAGATCGCGGCCTAGATTCACGACTAGCAGTCGATCGCCCTTGGCCCCGCCGAAGAAGCGGAGCAGGAAAGCCTCCGGTCCGAGCACCGCGCCATCGTACGTTCCGTGTTCCGGAGCATACAGAACCGGATCTCTTCGACGCAACTGGATCAAGTCGCGATGCATCGCATACGTGCCGGCGTTCCGCTCCCGCTCCCTGAAATCGAGAATACAGCGAGAGAATGTCAACGGATCGGCGGGATCGTCCAGACGCGACCGCATCTCCGGACAAGCGATGCTCCGAAACTGTTCCAACGATTCGGCACGGCCCTTCTTCACCAATGCCGCGAGTTCCGGATGATGGTCGGCAAAAAACAGGAACGGACTCGAAGACGCGAATTCATCCCCCTGGAAGAGCATGGGGGTGCCAGGCATCAGCAGGGTGTAAGCGGTCAAAGCACGGAAACGACCGGGCGAACTCAACTGATGACAACGCTGGCCGGTCCCCGAATTCGCGATCTGGTCATGATTCTGCAGGAAATTGACGAATGCCGTGGGGGGGACGCCGAACGAGGGAGCGCCGCGACGCTGCTTCTGCCACTTGTAACGCTGGCCTTGGTAGAGGTAGCCCCACTTGGCGGCGGAGATGAACTCTTGCGGCGTTCCGTGATAGTCGGTGAAATAGGCTTCGTTGTGTCCGCTCAGGACGGTCATGGCGCTGTGGTGATAATCGTCATTCCAGAGCATGTCGAGACCGTAGCCGCCCTGTTCCACGGGTCGTACGAGTTTGACGTGTTGCGGTTCGTTCTCCGCGACGAGAATGGTGGCTCGCCCCTGTGCGGCTTCGCGAACCCGACGATTGATGACCGCGAGAATGTGTTCCTTTGACGCATCATAGATCTGCTGCGTCGCGTCCAGTCTCAGGCCATCGAGATGAAACTCGTCGATCCAGTAGGCGGCATTGCCGGCGAAGAACTCCCGTACGGGTTCGTTGTCGTCGCTGTCGAAATTGATCGCCTCGCCCCAGTCGTTCTTGTAACGATCGGTGAAGTAGTGGGGAGAAAAGAGCTTGAGATAATTTCCATCGGGGCCGATGTGATTGTAGACCACATCCAGAATCACGCCCAGATCCAGGGAGTGAGCCTTGTCCACAAAGCGTCGAAAGTCGTCCGGCGTCCCGTAAAGCCGGGTCGGGGCGAACAGGTTGACACCGTCGTAACCCCAGCCGAATTTACCGGCGAAATCCGCCACCGGCATGACTTCCAGGACGGTCACGCCCAGGTCGGCCAAGAACGGCAACTGAGCCATGGCGGCGGCCCATGTCCCTTCCCGAGTGAAGGTCCCGATGTGCATCTCATAGATGATCTGACCCTTGACGCCGCAACCACGCCACTTTTCATCGGTCCACTTGAAACTATTGGGATCGATAACCTGAGAGGGGCCGTGCGGTCCTTCCGGTTGAAAACGCGAGGTAGGATCGGGATAATTCTTTTCCTCTCCGTCGAGCCGATAGCGATAGCGCGAACCGACACTGGCCTTTGGCAGCGATCCCGAAAAGAAGCCGTTACCTTCTAAGTCCAAGGCAACTTCCTGGGCCGTCTCTTCCGAAACGACCGAGACCGATCGACGTAGCGGCGCCCAGACCCGGAAGTGAACGGAACCGCCAAACTGAACTTCGGCGCCGGTCGAAAGACGCCGTCGAAATTGCCTCTCGTTCATGTCAGATCGCTCCGGGTACCTTGGCCGATTGGGGCAATTTCGGGGCATCGATTCCCTTGCGCAACGCTTCCAACTGGATCGATGTAACCGGAATACCCGTTTCCTCATGCAAGACGGTGCGGAACACTGCCAGAGAGCGTCCCTTCAGGTCGAACTTCTCGCCGCTCCCAAGAGGTGCAACCGCGCCAGCGGGATCGAACGTGTTGATCAGACACTCCCAGTGATGTTCCGCTTTGGTGGACGGCAGCGTGAACGGGATCGCCTCATGATGAGCGTTCAAGAGCACCATTAACGTCTCGCCGCGGATCGGCTCGCCCCGTTCGTCCACATCGCCGATCAGGTCGCCGGCCAGGCGGACCCCCAGACACTTGGCGAAACCGGCGTCCCAGTCGCTATCCGACATTTCTTGGCCGGAGGGCGTGAACCAAGAAATGTCCTTGATGTCCGAACCTCGAATGCGCCTTCCCTGGAAGAATCGCCGTCGCTGAAACACGGGCTGCTCTCGCCAGATTTGCGCGGCGAGGCGGACGAATTCCAGGAACTCCTTCTGCTTGGAATCGAGTTCCCAGTTCAGCCAGGTCAGTTCGTTGTCTTGACAGTAAGTGTTATTGTTGCCGTTCTGGGAATGACTTAACTCGTCGCCGGAACAGAGCATCGGCACGCCTTGCGACAGGAATAAGGTCGCGAGGAGGTTGCGTTGCTGGCGATCGCGCAACGCGTTGATCTCCGGATCGTCGACGGGGCCTTCCGCGCCGCAGTTCCAACTGTTGTTGTCGTTCGCGCCGTCCTTGTTGTCCTCGCCGTTCGCGGAGTTGTGCTTTTCGCCATAGCTGACGAGATCGCGCAGGGAGAAGCCGTCGTGGCAGGTGACGAAGTTGATGCTGGCGTAAGGCAGCCGGCCGCTCCAGGCATAGAGGTCGCTGGAACCGGCTAACCGCGTGGAGAACTCGCTCGTGGCGCCGCCGTCGCCTTTCCAGAAACGCCGCACGCAGTCGCGGTATTTGCCGTTCCATTCCGTCCACAGCACGGGGAAGTTGCCGACCTGGTAGCCGCCCTCGCCGACGTCCCAAGGTTCGGCGATCAACTTGACCTGAGACAGAATCGGGTCCTGATGGATGATGTCGAAGAACGCCCCTAGCTTATTGACGGCGAATAGTTCGCGTGCCAACGTACTTGCGAGATCGAAGCGGAAGCCGTCCACGCGCATCTCGGTCACCCAGTAACGCAGGCTATCCATGATCAGTTGCAGCACCCGAGGATGCTGCATGTTCAGCGTGTTGCCGCAGCCGGTAAAGTCCATGTAGTAGCGCGGGTCTTCAGGAGAGAGGCGGTAATAGGAGGCGTTGTCAGCCCCGCGCATGCTGAGTGTGGGACCTAGTGGACTGCCTTCACCGGTGTGGTTGTAAACGACGTCCAGGACCACTTCGATGCCCGCTGCGTGAAGCGAGCGTACCATCATTTTGAAATCTTGAACCGATTTGGCCGCTGATTGTTGTGAGGCGTATTTCAACTCGGGTGCGAAATAGGCCAGCGTGTTATAGCCCCAGTAGTTATGCAGGCCTCGCTCCGTCAAGTGGCGGTCATCGACAAAGTGATGCACCGGCATCAATTCGACCGCCGTCACACCGAGGCTGAGCAAGTGTTGAACCGACGCTTCCGCTCCGACGCCGGCATAGGTGCCGCGCTGTTTCTCCGCGACGCCAGCGTTCAGCATGCTGAAGCCTTTAACATGCAGTTCATAGATGAATGTTTTGTGCCACGGCGTGCGGGGCGGTCGATCGTCGCCCCAGGTGAACGCGGAATCGATCACCGCGGCCAGCGGCGCGAATGGAGCGCTATCGCGAGTGTCATACGACAGGTCGGTATCCTCGTGTCCGATCGTATAGCCAAATAGAGAATCGTCCCAGATCACATCGCGGCCGATTGCCTTGGCATAGGGATCGAGAATGATTTTGTGCGGATTGAAGCGATGGCCTTTTTCCGGTTCGTAAGGCCCGTGCGCCCGGTAGCCGTAAAGTTGCCCCGGTTCCACGTCCGGCAGGTAGATGTGCCAGACCTGATCCGTGTGCTCGGGCATCGTCAGACAATGCGTTTCGGTCGTTGCTTCAGGCGAATCGAACAGGCACAGGTCCATTTTGTTCGCATGTTCGGAGAACATGGCGAAGTTGACGCCTGCTCCGTCCCAAGTGGCGCCGAGTGGATAAGGTCGACCGGGCCATACCCGCATGGAAATCTCCGCTGAATGGTGTTACTGATGAAATGCGTTTTCCTCATCTTAGCGAATTACGATTCCTACGGATGTGAGTTTGTTTGCCGGTTCACCTCGCCCCATTCGGGCACCCAGTGGCAGGCTCCGTCACTTGGCGTTCGTTCTTCAAAAGGAACCACGAAGCCCCCGTTCTATTACCTATCGTTGGTGAACGGTCTTCGCATCGATTTACCGCCGGTTCAGGTCGGCGGTTCCGATTGTTTGGGCACGCGGATGACCAGCTCATGCGGTCGAGCATCATCCACGAGCGACACAGCTGGTTCATCCAGTACATTTCCATCGAGCCTATATTGTGCCGTTACACCCTTCGCAACTTGCTCGACACGAATACGGTAGGTCGACCGTTTAAAACGGTAGGTCAATTCAAAGCCGGGCCAATCTTTCGGCAGCCGTGGTTGAAGACGCAACTTCGACCCGCTCAGTTCAAAGCCGAGTAGTGTTTCCATAACGACGCGGTAGAACCAGCCGGCTGAACCGGTGTACCAGGACCAACCGCCACGACCCTTGTGAGGCGGCTGACTATAGACATCCGCCGCCACCACGTAGGGTTCAAGACGATAACGCTCGATTGCTTTGGCATCACCGGTATGCCGGATGGGATTAAGCATGTCGAGAACGGCCTCGGCGCGATCGCCGTCGCCGAGCAAGGCGAAGGCCTGGGCAACCCACAACGCGGCATGCGTGTACTGCCCGCCGTTCTCGCGAATGCCGGGCAGGTATCCTTTGATGTATCCGGGCTGCAAATCGCCGTGGTCGAACGGGGGCGTGAAGAGCAGGACCATTTTGTCATCCGCCTTGACGAGATGCGTGTCGACCGCCTGCATCGCCTCACGGGCGCGTTCCTTGTTGCCCGCGCCGGAGATCACAGCCCACGATTGGGGCAGCGAATCGATGCGGCACTCATCATTCTCGACGGAGCCGAGCGGTCGGCCGTCGTCGAAATAGGCCCGGCGATACCAGCCGCCGTCCCACGAACTCTCTTCAATATTGCGGCGTAGCTTCTCGGTTTCCGATCGGAAGCGAGACGCCCGCTCGACGTCGCCGCGAGCATCGCAAATCGTGGCGAAGTCACGCGCGATGGTCAAGAAAAACCAACCGGCCCAGACGCTTTCGCCTTTGCCCTCGGAACCGACGCGATTCATCCCGTCGTTCCAGTCGCCCGTCCCCATCAGCGGCAGACCGTGAACTCCCCAGCGCATGCCATTCTCGATCGCACGCAGGCAATGATCGTACAGCGAGGCGCTCTGCTCCGATTGCTCTGGAACGCGAAAGTCCTCTTCTTGTCCGGGTCTCAGAAGCGGCGCTTTCAGGAACGGCACGATCTCATCGAGAATCCCTTGATCGCCCGTGACACGAACGTACTGTTCGACCGCGAACGGCAGCCAGAGAAAATCGTCCGAGAAGCGTGTTCGCACCCCGGCCCCGGACGGTGGATGCCACCAGTGTTGCACGTCCCCTTCCGGAAACTGCCTGGCGGCGGACCGCAGGATGTGCTTTCGCGTTTCCTCAGGCAACGCATAAAGAAGGGCGAGGGAATCTTGTAACTGGTCGCGGAACCCGAAGGCGCCGCCGGACTGGTACAAGCCCGAACGGGCCCACATTCGGCAACTCAAGATCTGATAGGGCAGCCAGCGATTGAACAGCATGTCGAGGGCCGTGTTCGGAGTCTTGATCGTCACCGCATCGGTGATCCGTTTCCAGAACTCCTTGTTGGCCTCCCATGCCTTCTGCACCTGTGCATCGACCCGATAGTATTGGGCCAGGCGTCGAGCCTCGGCGGCGTCAACCGCCTCCCCCAGTAGAAAAATGATCTCCGTGACGCCGCGTGGAGGCAGCAAAACGGGAACATGCAACGCCACACAGGGATCAAGCCCCGCCCCGACCTTCCCGGACAAATCGCCGTGGTCGAGCGCGATGGGGGCCGTCACATCGCCGTTGCGGCCCAGAAATTCGCCGCGATCAGCCGTAAGCGAACGAGGTCGCACGTTGACGTCCGCGAACGATATGTGTTCGCGGACATCGGGCCGAAACGCGCATCGCGCGAATAGTGTTCCGCTCGTGGGATCGACTTCACTGACAACGTACGGTGCTGTTTGTTCACGCGAACGTCCCAGCACCCATTCCGCGTAGAACGTTACCGTCAACCGGCGAGGCTTGTCGCCGTCGTAACGAATCTTGAGCCGGAAAATCTTGACCGGGTCATTGGGCGGAACAAAGACTGTCAATTCTTGATGAAGTTGGTCGCGTTCATGTTCGAAAACGGTATAGCCCTGTCCATGCCGCACCCGAAATGGCGCGGGAGCGCCGCAAGGCGAAGGCGTGGCCGACCACGTTTGGCCGCTCTTCTCGTCGCGCACGTAGATGATCTCGCCGGGGCGATCCGTCACCGGGTCGTTTTGCCACGGGGTGATACGATTCGACTGACTGTTCGTTGACCAGGTGAAGCCGCCGCCTGATTCGGAAACGAGTGTGCCGAACTGCTCGTTCGCCATCACATTGATCCAAGGCTGCGGCGGAAGACGGTAGTTGTTGGAACGGGCCGTCAACTTCAGCACATACTCGCTGCCGTCGGCCGTGAAACCTCCCAGTTCGTTCTCGAAAGAAAGCGGTGAGCCCTTCGGACGAAAGGGTCCGATGATCGGCTTTCCGAAGTCCCCCAATGCACTTGGAGTGATACGCGGTGTTCCCGCCTGACGTTCAAAGCGATCGAGTTGCACCGCGAGCGTGCCGCGATTGCCTACCAGCACGACATGCGCGGCCGCTTGAAGCAAGATGCGATCTTCGGTCGAAAGATGGGTCGTCTTGCGCAGATGGACGCCGGCGGGCCGATCGATGTGATCGCGTTCATCACTGGAGCGGATCAATGCCAAGATTTGTTGATGAAAGTCCTCCCGGTAACCGCCATCCTGCTGATTGACGATCACCAGATCGACGGCGAGCCCTTTCAAACGCCAGAACGAATGAGCCGCCAAGAGCTCTCGGGCGAGCGGTAGCTCTTCGACGTCTTCCAGAAGCAACGTCAGGATGGGAATGTCGCCCGAGACGCCATGCCGCCAGAGTGCCGATTGACCTTGATGGTTGGCGGCCAAAATGGCGGGCGCGGCACGCAGACTCGAACCCGCATACCACAAATGACCGGCCAATCGCTGAAAAAGATGCGTATCGCCGGCCGAGAGATGAAGTTGACGAAGATCGACTTGCGCATACGCCCAGGCCATTTCGAATGCGCGATTGATCCCATGAAAATCACGATAGTGGTCGGCAAGCGAGATTGCTTCTTCCCGGGACTCGGCCATGACCGTCGTGAACGCCACGTTCACCGAACTACCCGCGTTAACGAGAATCCGACGGCGCAAGCTAAAAATGGCATCGAGAACCGGACCGACGGTTCCTGAAAGCGGTCCCGCATCGTTTGCCATGGCCATCGGATTCGCGGGCGATCGGCCTCGCCCCAGAAATCTCGCGCGATCGGTCTCGAACTCCACCACGCCGAATACTCGCCCTTCAACTGCCGCCACGTGCAAAGCCCACACGGGTTTTTCTTCGACCGAGCGAGGCCGACGGCGGCAGAGCAACGCCTCGGGAGCGGGTAGAAACTCCGTTTCAAGGAATAGTTTGCCGAACGCCGGATGAGCCAGGTCGGCCGCTTGCGAGGCGATCACGATCTCCGCGTAGCTTGTTACTTCCAGATAATGGGATCGAGTATCGTGGTTCGCGAATGTCAGCCGGCGCACCTCGGCGTGATTCTCCGGCGAAACCGTGATCTCCATGCGCGTCTCAATGAACCCGTCCACTCGCCGGAAAACCGCTTTATCGGTCGAATAGGTCACCTCATACTCGTCCGCTTCCGTGCGCAATGGTTGGTATCCGGCCGACCAGGTGGTGCCCATCCGCTTGTCGCGGATGTAGAAGAACTGCCCCCAGGCGTCGCAGGTGCGGTCTTCACGCCAGCGCGTGACGGCCAGGCCGTGAGCGCGGCTCAATCCCGAGCCGGCGTTCGTGATCATCAACGAGTGTTGAGCACTCGCGAGCATGTGTGTGCGCGGATGAGCGGTATGCGGCGTCGTGATGCGGCGATTGAGGGACGGCGACGCTTCTTGAAACGTCGGGCGTACGGACAGCTGCGACTGCGGTGCTTCGGCCAGCACCGGCTCGCGCGGCACACGTTCCTGCAGCAGGAGTTCGGTCGCCCGCATCATCGGTTCGGCCTGGAAACGCCGCGGGAACGGATCGCCGAGCAAGCAGTTGGTGATTCCCAAGAGCGTCATGCCTTGATGATGGGCCATGAAGCATTTCACAATGGCCGAAGATCGATTCTGCGGCAACCGTTCGGTTGTGTAATCAATCGCTTCGAACAGACCATAGCGACCCCCCGCGCCTTCCGCGCACAGCCGTTCGTAATTCCGCACGGACAGACGCGGCGCCACCATGACGGCCAAGCCGGTCGCGTACGGCGCGACGACAAGATCCTGAGTCAGCCCGCGCTTCAACCCCAGAAGCGGGGCGCCGAAGGCCTGATACTGATAGATCCAGTGGCCGTCGACGGCATTGAAGGCCGATTCGGAAATGCCCCAAGGCGTCCGGCAACGGCGAGCATACTCGATCTGCGCGGCGACAGCCGCGCTTTGGCTTTCATACAGCAACGTGTCGCGCATCGGCTTCAAGAACAGTCGCGGCATGAGATATTCGAACATGGTGCCGCCCCAAGACAAGAGGGCCAGCGACCCGCCTGTCCGCGTGAGCGGCCGGCCGAGCCGGAACCAATGTTTGCGAGGCACATCGCCCCGGGCGATCGCCAGATAGCTCGTCAAGCACGCTTCCGAGGCGAGCAAGTCGTAGTGGGCATTGTCGATCCGGCTGTTCGTCAAATTGTAGCCGATGGCGAATAGATCACGCTCGCTGTTATAGAGCATGCGGAAGTCGACACTAGCCGCCAATTCTTCCGCCTGTTCCATGAGACGATGGCAACGACTTTCCAGCGCCGCGACCGCGGTGAGGCTGTCAAGAGTGTCGTTGGTCGTTGCGAAATCTCGATAGGCGGAAATCTCGTCCAGCCGATCCCGGGCGAGTTCGATCAATCGCCGAATCCAGATAAGCCATTCGCCCCGCATGCCCAGATGAGCGGCATTCAGATGGCTTACGTCCTCATGGAGCTTCTCGCCTTCAACGATCACCTGATCCAACCATGACAGCCATTCGGGAATGGTCAACCGGGGTGAGCCGATCAGGAGTCGCAGCGATGTCAGGCGGCTCGCGACGGTCGCGTCTACCGCCTTCCCATGCATTTCTTCCGCGATGCCGAGCAAATCCTCGAGTCCATTCTTGATGGCCGAGACCGAAAATGGCGATTGGATCTTTTCGAGGAGGCACTGTTTCAGAGCGATGAATGAGGCGGTCAGATTGCCGCTATCAACCGTGGACAGATAAATGGGATGCAAGGGCGCGAGGGTGATCGTGTCGTACCAATTGTAGAAGTGGCCATGTGAGCGCTCGAGTTTAGCCAGGGTTCCGAAGGTTTTCTCAAGCCGTTCCAGTAGCTGCGGCAGGGTGATGTAACCCAGATCGTGAGCCGCGACGCACGAGAGCAGGTAGAGGCCGATGTTGGTCGGCGACGTCCGGTGGGCAACTTCGTTCTTGGGATCTTCCTGGTAGTTGTCCGGCGGCAACCAGTTATCCTCGCTTCCGACGAAGGTCTCGAAAAAATACCAGGTGCGGCGTGCCCAGCGGCGAAGGAGGTCGCACTCGGCCTTTGTCAGTTCGGTTTCCTGCTTCCCCTTGGGCCGGCTCACAAAGCAAGCGACCAACGGCGAGACAAACCATCCAATCAGGAACGGGCTAGCCGCGATGAGCGCGGCGCCGGAGGTCATTCCTACCGCGATTGCAAGCGAACCCGCCGCCAATGAGATGGGCCACATCTTCGCGACGAAATGGACAAGGGACGACCTTAAACGGCTCTCGGCGGCCGCGGCCGTTTCCCATTCAAGCAAGTGCCGGCGCGAGACGAAAAGGCGATAAAGCGTACGACCAGCGGCATCCAGCATGTTGCGGGCGCGGTCAAGAAGAAAGATCGCGGAGAGCACCGCTTGGGACGCCGTTGCCCCGAAGTCCGCCATATTGGGCAGCGTATAGCGGCCTGCCATCATCAGGCGGACCCCTCGCAACGGCCAGGAGGCAACCAACAGACAAAGCGGCCAGGCCAGTACAAGTGCCGCGAAACCCGTCCAAAGCCACGGTGAAGTTCCCGAAAGCCAACCGGCCACCAAGAGTGCGACCAAGGCTGACGAAACGAGCGAACGCCGCAAATTGTCGAACATCTTCCAACGTTCGAGCATCGGCAGGGTATTGGACCTCCGAGTTCCCTTTGCCGCGGGCACATAGGGGAAAAGCCAGGAAACGATCTGCCAGTCTCCACGTGCCCAACGGTGATCGCGCTGCGCGTGGGCGATGTAATGGGCTGGAAAATCATCGAGCAACTCGACATCGGAGATGAGCCCGCACCGGGCGTAATTGCCTTCAATCAGGTCGTGGCTGAGAATTCGATTATCCGGGAAGGCATTGCCGGTCGTCGCGGTAAAGGCGTCGAGATCGTAAATCCCCTTTCCCGTGAAACTACCACTGCCGAAAAGATCTTGATACGTGTCGGATACGGCCGATGAGTACGGATCGAGCCCCACGGAACCGGAATAGATTCGAGCGAAGAGTGATTTGCGTGAACCTCGCAAGGACAGCCCGATCCGCGGTTGCAGAACACCGTAGCCGCGCGTCACTCGGCGTTGCAACGAATCAAAGTGCGGCCGATTAAGCGGATGAGCGATCGTGGCGATCAGCGTGCGTGCGGTTTCGCGGGGCAGTTGCGTGTCGGCATCGAGAGTGATGACAAAACGGATGGGCGGCAACGTGGCCAAGTCGCCAACGACGCTGCTGAAGGTCCCAGGGTCGTCGTTCTTCATCAGTCGATTGAATTCTTCGAGCTTGCCGCGTTTGCGTTCCCAGCCCATCCAGCAATTCTGCTCCGGATTCCAGCGACGCTTGCGATGAAACAGAAAGAATCGAGAGTGGCCCGGGACGGCATGTTTCTCGTTCAGTTCGCGAATGCCCGCCTCGGCCGCTTTCAGGTGGGCCTCGTCATCCGGCATCGATTCGGTTGAAGCATCCGAGAAGTCAGTCAACAGTCCGAAGAAAAGCGGCGGTTCTGGGTTCGAAAGGTAATGAATCTCCAATCGCTCGACCAGCGCGCGGATCGCGTCCAAATTGGTCAACAGGCAGGGGATAACGACAAAAGTCGTATCTTCATCGCGCACGCCCTCGCGATGATCCATCCGCGGCAGAACTCGAGGCGGCACGATGTAAGGAATCAGGAAATTCAGCAGACCGATCGCCAGCTCGCTCGCGGGGATGAGCGACAGAACTCCCAGCAAAATCATCCAACCCGACTGGGCGCCCAACTCGAATGCGGTGACCAAGAGTCCCGTCGTCACTAGGCTCGTCAACCCGATCAGGGCGCCGAAATACCATTTCCTGGGATGCAGAAGAATGTTGCGGCTCAATCGCGATCCAAGAGGAGCGTGATAACCGATGCGTGCTTCCAGCGCGGCCCTACCTTCATCAATGAGATAATAGCCGACATGCCGTTGCAATCGCTCGGCCGCCTGACCGGACAGATCGAGAACTGCTTGCGCGACCTCCAACTCCGAATGCGTCGAGCGGCGAGCGAGATGCTCGACAGCATGGCGGTAGCGGTCACGCGTTGCGAAGTCCTGTCGGCCGTAGTCGCCGGAGTGATCACGGCGTAAGGCTCCTTCCAAATGACTGATTCGTTCAAAGAATCGAGGCCAATCGACAGCCGACAACAAGCGCAGACTTGTGACACAGTTGCCAATCGATACTTGATTCGCGGCCTGACGTTCCTTTTCGCGGCGCAACACTGCCCCAGCCGGGCATCCCTTTTGTTCAAGACAGCGATGCAATCGTTCGGAGGCGCCCGGATACAGTGCCTCGTGCTCGTAGAAGCCTTCCAGAAGATGGACTAGATAACAGTCGCGCCAGTGCGGTTTCAGGACTTCCAGTTCAAAGGGATCAATGCCCGAGCGATGCCTCAGTGTCGGCAGATTCTGTGTAAGCCACTGTTCCGCAATCCGGCGCTGATCGCGGAACTGCACAACATGCTCCGCCAATCGGCGAAGATTGTCCAGAAGGCAGAGGCGCAACATGATCGGCACGGCCCAGACCTCGCCAACGGTCAAAGGCGTCACGCTTTGAATTGCCTGAATAAAGCGGTCAATATTGGTTTCGTCGAGTCCGCTGTCGCAATGGGCAGTCAGTTCGAGCGCGATCACATAGACTCGGGGAAATCCGGCCAGGGGCCCCTGTGTCAACTTCGGCAGCCAGCGATAATAACCCGCCGGCAAGTCCGTCTGAATTTCCGTAAGTGAGTCGCCGATGATGTGAAAATTGTCAAGCAGCCATTCCGCGTCGTTCCCCAAAATTTCTCGGTTTTGATAGGCAAGATTAATCGTTCGATGTGCCTGCCGCAACGCATTGGCATTCTGGAGAACGTTTGCCAGCAATGGTCGGCCGCGGAAGATTCGGGTGTGCGTTATCTGTTCGCCCACCCAACGCCCGTGCTGCTCAAGATGTTCGAGACCGAATAATTCGGCGCGAATGGGAACTTGAGCATCAGGATCGACAAAAAGCGTTGCTCCGTTGATTTGAGGTTCAGTTGCCACTTTCTCTTGAAGGAGCATCCGTTCGATCCTTTCGAGGGGGGAGACAAAGCCGGTAGCAAAAAAAAATTGAGCGACCGAGCGCTCGTGACATGAGCGACCGATTGCTCAAAATGAAACCGAACGGATCGGCGTGCTCATGAACTCAATGCGAGGTGTTTTTTGGGAAAAACACCCCGGAGTGCCACTCATGAGGCAGATGAGACTCGAGACGAAATCAGATTTTTGGTCGGCATCTGACTGACGACTGCGAAGTCCCCTTTGAGGAGACTTGAAAGCTTATTCTGAACTGCCTGAGCGGGCCGAATGGAGGAGCGATCGTCGACTACCATTTCCTCTTCGCCGTCCATTTCGACCGAATCGAGAGGACTCGTAGGAACCGCGTCGGACTGAAGCTTCGCATTGAAAGTGTCAAATCGCGTACTCATATGAACTCCTAGTTAGAAGCTAAGATATGAATATTTAAGGCAAATGACGTGCCAAAATTATTGAGAGATTGAGGCGGCTCTTCCGAACACCTCAAATATTTGCCTTTTCAATTGGAATTGAATGTTCAGAGCGATCTCTCAGCTCCAAATTCCACGTCCCCGGAATCGGCATCCAATGATCGGTTCGCTTCGTGAGCACGGCCGAGTTGTACAAAACTTGAACATCCACTTTGCTCAGGCTGGAGACTTGCCGACTGAGCGTGGCAATTGTTTCTCATTCGGGGCCTGCAATTACTGCCAATAGACCATTGACAATCTCCGAGCCGCATGCGTGTTCAAGCAAAATCCCAGCAGGTTGACGAGCTGGCGGCCATCTAGATTCTTCCACTCGTTTTCGTCGCTGGGACTATTTCCGCGAGCTCGCCGGAAGCGAAGGCGCATCGGCAAGTTTCTTCCCAATTCGTGGTAAACATATGCTCATGCAAAACAGAATCGCTCACCGAGCGTATCTCGAGGGAGCTCGTCTACTACCTGATCAACGCGACAGGCGGCCCCGGCTTGGATTTGCGCGGAATTGTTACTCAAATCGGGATCCTAGCTCCATGTCAGGCGGGTTTTCTTGGTGAAGCGGCAAGATTACCCAAAAGTTCGAACCTTGGCCTGGCACACTCGACGCGCCGATCTCACCGGAGTGGCGTTCCACAATTTTTCGGCAGATCGCCAATCCAATTCCGGTTCCTTCGTACTGACTGCGACCATGCAAGCGCTGGAAGACCTGAAAAATTCGGTCCACGTATTTTTCGTCGAAGCCGATGCCGTTGTCGGAGACTGTGATCCGGCAATAATCGCGTAAGGGTTCCTCGGCGGCCACGTTCGGCTTGCTGTAGGTCTCGGCCCGAACTGTGACGCGGGACGGGACCTCAGGACGGTGAAACTTTAGGGCATTGGCAACCAAGTTCAGCAGAAGCTGCCGAATTTGCATCGGGTCCGCGTCGATGCGCGGAAGGGGACCGACATCAACTTCGCCGTTGGTCTGATGGATGCGCTCCTCGAGATCGGAAAGCACATCCCGAACGATCTCCGCCAGGTCGACCTCAACGAAGGGCTGAGTGCGTGTGGAAATTCGTGAGAAGCTGAGCAAATCATTGATCAGGTTGCGCATGCGGGACGCGGATGCCGTGATTCGTTGCAAATACTGCTCGCCTTGTTCATCCAGCGTGCCGCCATATTTTTGCGCCAGCCGATCGCCAAAGGCCTGAATCTTCCGCAGCGGTTCTTGCAGATCATGCGAAGCGACATACGCGAACTGTTCCAGTTCATGGTTGCTGCGCCGTAGTTCCTCCGCCGCGTCTCGCTCCTTTTGCTCCGCGGTCTTGCGGATTTCGATTTCTTCTTGAAGGATCGCATTTGTTGCGATGAGTGCCCGCGCGCGGTCCTGAACCATTTCTTCCAGTGCCTGATTCTGGGTCTTCCGGTCGTGGATGTCGGTATAGGTGCCGAACCAGTTGAGGACAGCGCCCGACTCGTCGCGCTGGGGAAGCGCCCGTCCCAGGAACCAGCGGTACACACCATCGCGGCGACGAAAACGATTTTCAATTTCATAGGGCTTTGCGATCGCAATGGATTCGTGCCAATGTTGTTCGGCGCGTTGTTTATCTTCTTCATGCAATGCCTGAATCCACCCGAGAGCGCGGCTTTCGGCAAGCGTCAGACCGGTAAATTGATGCCACCTCTCGTTGAAATAGTCGATTTGGCCATCGGGTCCGGCCACCCACACGATTTGCGGCATGGATTCGGCCAAACTGCGAAAGCGGGCCTGGCTCGCAACTAGCGCACGCTCATCACGCAACCTTTGAGTGATGTCTCGCGCGATCAAGCCGACTCCCAGGAGGGCGCCAGCCGGAGACAGGAGCGGATACATGCTTGCTTGCCAGGTCTGTCCTCCACCGGTGCTTGAAGTGGGTTTATAAAGCAACCGGTCGAGGACCGGATCGCGAGTCTCGATCACATGCTTGAGGTCGGGAAGGGCCTTGGCCAGGAAACTCTCCGGCATCTCCGTCAAGGTGATGCCGATATGGGCCGCCACGGTCAGATCGTTCGCTTCGGCCAGCACACGATTGATGCGGATAAAACGCAAAGCGTGATTGAGAAAAGCCAGACCGATCGGGGTATTGGCGAAGTAACTTTCAAGCAGGGTGATCAGGTCCGCGTTCTGTCGATGAGCGGTCGAAAGGTCGTTTGCGCGAAGCCGCAATTCAAGCGCGATTTTGGTCGATTCCGCTTCCGCCAGGCGACGGCGTTCCAGTTCACGGCGAATCAGGACGAACGCCAAGCCGGTCATTCCAAGCGTGAGCACGTCGCCGACTACCGTCGTGACAATGGTCGCCTGGTGCTTCGCCCGCGCGGTGGCGGCTCGGGAGGCGAGCAGATCGTTCTCGCGCTGCTCCATGGTGGCGACCTCCGCACGAATCTCCTCCATATATTGGCGGCCCACGTCGCTCATCGTCACATGCCAGGCCATTGTGCTCCCCACGGTGTTCATCAAGGCAATGGAGATTCTTAACTCTGTCAACTTCTTGATCGTCAACGATTCCAGTTTCAGGACCGACGACTGCTGCGGAGAGTCATCACGGGTAAGTTGCTTCAGGCCCGCGAGTTGTTCTCCCGCTAAATTCCGGCCGTCTTCATACGGCCGCAAGTAATCCTGGCCGCCGGTGATCAGATATCCGCGTTGGCCGATTTCCGCGTCTTTGACCGCGGATATGTACATGCGAAGCTGCATCAATACGCGGTTGCTGCGATTCACCTGGTTCGTGGTTTCGATCAACTCGCGCAAGTTGTAAACGGAAACGGCGGTGTTGGCTCCCAGCGCCAAGATCGCGGCGATCCAGACGGCCGTTCCGCGCGATCGACCCAGTTCCCACATGACGGACTCCACAGTTAAGGCGACTAACGTCCCGAGCCATCCGGTTGAATTCAGAATCGGTCAATTCGTAGAATGATTTGGTGATTCTTGACTGAAGTTGCAAGCATGGCCGCCCTTATTATTCGATTTGA
>Ga0105046_10001779_pt1 | contig 33466 bp, 24 predicted proteins | sample MAT03_FD_78385 | JGI IMG/M metagenome (GOLD analysis project Ga0105046, IMG submission 78385) | Freshwater microbial communities from Lake Fryxell liftoff mats and glacier meltwater in Antarctica - MAT-03 (megahit assembly) | ecosystem: Environmental > Aquatic > Freshwater > Ice > Liftoff...
ACATACTACTGTGTCTTGAAGTTCATAAATGTTAATTATCTTAGTTGTAATACTTGGTTTGTCAAAGACATTTACTATATATTTTGCTGTATCACATATCCCATGAATATCGCAAATTTTTGCGCAAAATGTATCAACTCCAACACCAATCCCTGTATATTCAAGACAAACGCCATTCACTATTTGAAAAAATACGTTTATACCACTTGCATCTGGGCATAAATTCTCGATGGAGGCAACAGGACCAGTAAGTTGACTCAAGTCAAAGCATATTGTATCTGTTACAACCAATGGAATGTCTACCTCAATGATTTCTGGAGTAATACATGTTAAATGTATAAAGCTGGTATCTGACTCGTTTGTTAAATTGTCAGTTAGGATGATTTCATGTTTTCCAACTGGCAGGCTAATACTTGCTCCAGAAAATTGAATTCCAAAATTCAAGCCAATAAATCCTTTGGCTCCACCCAATGAAAGGACAGTAACAGTCATCAATGAATAATCAGCGCCTGAAACACCACCGGTTATTAATAAGGTGGTAGGATTATATTGCCAGTTTCCTAATGAGTCATTGGTATTCATTAAAGCCACAAGTTCATTTACATCAGCAAATGGTCCACTGTAAATTTGGCCATTTACTGACCAAGAATCCAAAAAATATGGTCCGGCATTACCGCCACCGAATAAGGTGAAAAGAGTGTATGAAAATAAAGTGTCTTCTTGACAATAACCAATATTTCCAAAATATTCTTGTCCGTCCACTTCAACTTTTAGAAAGAAGGGATCAATTCCTTCTCCCAGACATATTTGAGCTTCTGCGCCGCAATCATTGGTAAACTGAAAAATGGAGTCAGGCAAGTTGAGGGTGTCAAGCTTGCTAGAATAGAATGTTGTGCCAATGCTTTCACTAATATTGAATAATAGGCACAGACAAATTAAAATACACAATTGTACGAATGATTTCATGAAATCAAATTTTTGTTTTTCATGTTTTGGCATGAATTGTATAGGACTTAGGTTATGAAAAGGAGGCCTTTCGGTTATACCTACCCCAAAATTGTGCCAAAATTACCTATATCAGATAGTCAAGTATAAAACAAGTTCCATATATCAAACTGCCAAAGCCGTTAGTTAAGAAGAAACTTGCATTGATTATTGACAGACCATTTCGATTAACTAAGTAGTGCTGGTACAACACAAATATAACGAATAAAGCATAACCTATCCAATAAATAATTCCAAAACCGTCAACACTCCAAATAACAGATTGTGTGAATAAATATAACAGTACAATACAAATGATGTGAAGTGTCAATGATATCAAAATCGCTTTTTTGAGGCCTAACAGACTCGGTACACTCTGCAGCTTAACAGATTTGTCAAATTCTTCATCTTGGAGGGCATAAATTATATCAAAACCAGCTACCCATAATAAAATCGCACCAGCCAAATAGTACAAATTGGATTGGAAACTATTGGTTACCGCCATAAAAGCACCAACAGGGGCCAAGCTTAATCCCAATCCAAGAACAAAGTGGCAAAGCCATGTAAAACGCTTTGTATAGCTATAACCCAATGTAATTAACAAAGCTACAGGTGAAAGCGCAAAACACAATCCATTTATAAAATAAGTAAAACTGCAAAAGAGCAGACAGTTGATAATAATGAATGCTACAGCATTTTTTGAGCTGATGATTCCAGACGGGATTTCACGACTAGAAGTTCTAGGATTCAATGCATCAATGTCTCTATCTAGATATCTGTTGAAAGCCATTGCTGCGTTACGGGCGGTTACCATGCAACCAATTACCATAAATAACAGTTGAGCTGAAAATACTGAATGAGAACATATTAATCCGTATAAAAAACCAACCATGGCAAAGGGTAAAGCAAAAATGGTGTGGCTGAACTTTACCAGTGATAGATATTTCTTCATAATTAAAAAAGCCCGTACACAAATGTACAGGCTTTTTTGATTTTATTTAGAACTGAATTATTTAGCTGGAGTCACTTCCCCTTTGATCGTAAGGAAAGTTTGTGCTGGTTGTGTATTTGCAACAACAGTTACTTTTTTCGTTTGTGGACCTAACTTCCCTTTTGAATCAAATTCAACTTTGATTTCACCAGTTTTGCCGGGGCCGATAGGATCTTTAGGCCAAACTGGAACCGTACAACCACATGAGCCTTTAGCATCACTTATTATCAATGGTTCTTTACCAGTGTTTTTAAATTTGTATGAATATTTAACTTTAGAGCCATCAATTGTTTTTCCAAAATCATAAGTCGTTTCTTCATATGTTATTGTAGTTGTTGGTCCGGTTGGAGTAGCCGCAGCTGTGCCAGCAGGAGTACCAGCTACGCTTGTAGTAGGTGTTGCAGTATTAACTGTTACGTTTTGACCGTTTACATTTGTGGTTGTAGAAGTAGCTTGAGTTGCTGCATTTGGATCAGCAAGATTTTGAGGCTCTTGAGCGTTTGTAGACTGCGCTGTTGGGGTAGTTTCGTTTGCAGCTGCCTCAACTTTTGGCTCAGATTTGCATGCAGTGAAAGTTAATGCACCAAATAGGATTGCAGCAGAAAGGAATTTTAAGATGTTCATTTTTTTTAGTTTGAAATTCTTAACGAATAGGTTTGTTTTTTGTTTTGCAAAGGTAAGAATTCTATTATTTTAGGATGTTAATGTCGTGTTAAACATTTTCATAATTCGTTTGGTCAAAGCTTTTTGATTGAAAAATGCGCAGAAATTTCTTTTAAATTTAAACTGTTCAGACACATTTCCTTCTGAAGACTTGCTTTTTGTGCCGCTAAGATTCCGTATTTCATGTCAGATATTGCTTCCTTATAGTGTGCGTCAGGATTGATTGAAATCTTAACCCCTTTTTCAACAGCATACGGTATCCACGTCCAATCCAAATCAAGTCTGTTAGGATTGGCATTCAATTCTATAACGACATTGTAATATGCACATGCTTCTATTACTTCGGGCATGTTAACTGGATATCCCGCTCTTGCAAGCAATAGTCTTCCAGTTGGATGACCAAGAATTTTGGTTGATGGATGTTCAATTGCTTTAATTAGGCGATTGGTTGCTTTTACTTCGTCCATTTGAAGGACGGAATGTATGGATGCTACAACAAAATCGAAACCTTCGAGAATTTCATCAGGATAATCCAATGAACCATCAATTAAAATATCTGACTCAATTCCTTTCAGAATTTTAAATTTACCAGACCACTTTAAGTTTAAAGTGTCAATTGCATCCCATTGGCTTTTAACTCTTTCGATTGAAAGCCCTCCTGCATATCCGGCAGACCTGCTGTGATCTGAAATACCCAAGTATTCGAATCCTTGCTCTTTGACATAATTACCAAATTCCTCAAGGGTATCAACGCCATCCGACCAAGTTGAATGGTTATGTAACACTCCTCTCAAATCGGAATATTCAACGGGTTTAGGTTTGGATCCACTTTGAATAAAATTATTGACCAATACATCATTGTCTCTATAAATGGGAGACAGATTTTCCCATTTTACGACGTCATTGTCACCAATAGATGCAAATTGCTTTAAGAATGCTGACGGACCTGTTGTATTAAAAAGTAAGCTTGGATATGCTTCTTTGCTTGAAAAATATAATATTAATTCGCCTTCGTCCTCTATAGACAGAATGCACTTATTTTCTTCATGAAATTCAATATCTCCCAGTTCCTTGAGGATTTCTATTTCAGATTTATCTGCCATTAGAACCACTGCCAATTCTTCAATGATAGGCATGGCTCTGCGGATTTGTCCGGTCATTGCACAATTTGAATTTGGGAGTTTGATATTTATTTTGTCAATTATTTCAAGAAACCATGGCAGAATATTAGCATATAGGTGCTTTCCTAATGATCGTTGGAAAAAATCAATCTTTTGCTTGAGGTCTTCTTGTGTTTTCTGACCAAAGCCTTCATAATCAACCAATCGATTTTCATTGCAAGCATATAGTAATTCGCCAACAGTTGTAATCTCCATTTTATGCCAAATGGTCTGAATTTTTTTTATGCCAAGGCCTTTGATGCTGAGCATTTGTTGAATTCCTTCTGGTGTTTTATTTTTATATTCTTCCAGTTCATTGATATTACCCTTAGCGAGGAGTTCAGCAATTTTTGAAGAAATTGCATCTCCAACGCCAGGTATCGATTTCAACTCTTCCAAAGACATTTCGTTCAGATCTGCTCCTAACTTCCTTAAGGTGTTGTAGGCTGTCGAGTAACTTCTAATTTTATAAGGGTTTTCGCTATGAAGCTCCATTAATTGAGACAGTAGGAGAAAACTCTTGGCTATTTGTTTATTGGTCACATTCAGAATATTTATACAAATTTAGAAATAGGTGCGTGAATACAACCATTTTTTAACTAATCCGTATTAACGCTATCGAAATAAATTATAAAGAGACATGAAATACTTATCACTTGCGCTTTTAGTCTTGATGATTGCTTGCAAAAAACCAGCACAAAACAACAACACAGCACCTGCAGAAGTTAAAGGAACTGGAGAACTGAAAGATTTTGTATTAATTGATATACCTGGAAGTGATGCCAAATTGGCTCAAAAGAAAGATATGAACGGATTGGTTTCAGAGGCAGGGATAGTGCGCAAAGGGAAAAAGAATGGGCAATGGTACAGTCAATACCCCGACGGCAGAATGATGTCCATTCGCCAATATCTTGATGATAAGGTGGAAGGTTGGTTTATGACTTTTGATGATAGAGGTCGTATTGTTCAACAAACTTTGTACAAGGACAATTACATTGATGGTCCATGTAAGATATACAAGCAAGGTAGCCGTTTGATAAAAGAGGCTTATTATTCCAAAGGTAAATTGAACGGGGTAGTTAAGGAATTCCATGAAAGAGGCTATATTCAAAAGGAAACAAATTTTAAGATGGACAAGATTGATGGCAAAGTCCGATTTTATAATGATAAAGGTGAGGTGACTCTTGAATATGAATACAAAGATGGTGTCAAGATATCAGGTCCCCCTGAATCTATTGAGTAATAGCTAAAGTTTTAGTTGATTTAATTATTTTGAATTTTAATGGCATGAAATTTTGCTACTTTTGATCGGTAATTATGCGATTGATAGAGTATTTCATGAAATTAATCAACTTAGCTATTATTTCTTACGCAGATGCTCTTAAGTGGCAGGCAACCAGTCGGGGTAAAGAAATATGGGATCCGGTACGCAAAAGGAGTTTTTTAGTGACTCCCGAGGAAATAGTCCGGCAAACCTTCATTCAATGGTTGCAAGTCAATCATCCTATACATTTTAACAGAACTTCAGTTGAAAGATCGTTGCAAATCAATTTACGCACTAAACGGTTTGATCTTTTGGTTTATGACAAATATGCCAATCCATGGATGCTAGTTGAATTCAAAGCACCTGGTGTAAGAATTTCACAGTCAGTATTGGATCAAATATCTTGGTACAATTATGCTTTAAAGGCACCATTTCTTTTGGTTACTAACGGAATAGACAGTTATGTTGCGCAGATTGATTTTCTAGAACAATCATACAATTTCATTACAGAATTTCCAAGCTAAAATTATGCTTTTGGCTTATCTGAGGGCCTGACATTGATTTTAATATTGATAAACTCAACTGCCACTGAAAATGCCATAGAGAAGTAAATATAACCTTTTGGAATTTTGAAATCAAGACTTTCAGCAACCAATGCTGTACCAATCATGATCAAAAATGCCAGTGCAAGTATTTTGACAGCAGGGTGTTTATTTACAAAATTACTGATCCCTTCAGCAGATAACATCATAATTCCAACTGAAATGACTACAGCTGCAATCATAATTTCAATACGGTCAACCATTCCTACTGCTGTAATTACAGAGTCAAGGGAGAAAACTAAATCGAGCAAAACAATTTGGAATATTACCGTTTGAAAACTTAATTTCTTTACTGAGTCCTTTGGGTCGTCGGCAGATTCAACTTTGTGGTGAATCTCTTTGACACTCTTATAAATTAAAAACAGTCCACCCAAAAGGAGGATAAGATCTCTTCCAGAAATTTCATAACCGCTGACTGTAAACAAAGGGGCTGTGAGTCCCATGATCCAAGTAATAGAAAACAATAATCCAACTCGCATAAATAAGGCAAGAAACAAGCCTATCTGTCTGCTTTTCTTTTGTTGTTCTAGAGGCAGCCTGTTGGATAAAATTGATATAAAAATAACATTATCAATGCCTAATACTATCTCAAGGGCACACAAACTTAAAAACGCTATCCATACATTGGGATCAGTTATCCATTCCATAATATCAACTGCTAATTTGTTATTCAAGCAAAGTTAAACTCAATTGGTTCAATTATTATTAAATATTGGTCGATTAAATTAGTTTTTAATTTTTTCTTTCTCCGATTTGCTGTCTCCACATTGCATAATAAAGGCCTTTTTCATTCAGCAAGTCATAATGATTTCCTGTTTCAATTACTTTCCCTTTTTCGAGCACATATATTTTGTCGGAATGCATGATCGTTGACAACCTATGTGCAATCAGAACCATGATATGCTTTTTACTTGATGCAATATCCTTAATGGTATCGGTTATTTCAGTTTCAGTTATCGAATCCAATGCAGAAGTGGCTTCATCAAAGACAATAAGCCTGGGGTTTCTGAGTAGAGCTCTTGCAATTGACAATCTTTGTTTCTCTCCACCAGATATCTTTATACCTCCTTCACCAATTATCGAGTTGATCCCATTATCACTGCGATTCAATAAGTTTTGACATGCTGTCTTGTTGAGAACATCCAGAATTTCTTCATCACTTGCTTTTGGATTCACAAAAAGCAAGTTTTCTTTGATGGTTCCAGAAAAAAGTTGTGTGTCTTGAGTGACAAACCCAATTTGATTGCGAACCTCCTCGATATTCAATTGAAGTGAATCAATATGATTGTAGTATATACTTCCAGTTTTTGGTGAATAAAGACCAACAAGTAACTTGACTAAAGTGGTTTTGCCTGAACCTGATGGACCAACAAAAGCAATGGTTTGTCCTTTATTTACCTCAAAAGTGATGTCCTCTAAAGCATTTGTAGAGCCTGATTTGTGACGAAAGCTAACTGATTTAAAGGCAAATGTTTCGAGATCGTTAATTCTAATTGGATTTTCAGGCTTGGTCTCAATTGGAGTGCTCATTATTGAATTGAAGTTATTCAAAGAGGCTTCCGCCTCCCGATAGGAGAGGATGACATTTCCCATTTCTTGAAGTGGGCCAAAAATAAAAAATGAATAAAATTGTAGTGTCATGAGTTGCCCAACTGAGAGTTCATCTTTAAAGATCAGCAAAAGCAAAAAGAACATAATTGATTGCCGCAATAGATTTACAAAAGTGCCTTGGACAAAACTAATGCTGCGAATATCCCTAACCTTTTTGAGTTCTAATTTTAGTATTTTTAAGGTTGAATTATTCAAACGATTAATCTCCTGGTCTGTAAGTCCTAGACTCTTGACAAGTTCAATATTTCTCAAACTTTCAGTAGTTGCTCCAGCGAGAATATTTGTTTCTTTAACAATATGCTTTTGAATTACTTTTATCTTTTTACTCAAATAATTGGTCAAAACGAAGAGCATAAATGAGGCTACGAAGTAGACAAAAATAAGCCTTGGCTCAACTGAAAAGGCATATATCATAACAAAAACAATTCCTACCAATGAGGCAAATAGAACATTGATACAATTTGAAATAAAACGCTCCGAATCTGAACGTACTTTTTGCAGAATATTCAGTGTTTCACCACTTCGTTGATCTTCAAACTCCTGAAAAGGTAACAGTAAACTATGTTTCAAGCCATCAGTATAGACGCGCGCACCAAATTTTTGAATAACCAAACTTGTGACATAATCTTGAAATGCCTTAGCAATTCTGCTGATCATTGCTACACCAACTGCACAAAAAATCAAAAAACCAACGCCATAGAAATACTCTTTTTCATTGTGAATCTTAGGCTTTGAGGCAAAACCATCAATTATTTTACCAAAAATATATGGATCAAGAAGTGAGAAAGTTTGATTGACGGTTGCTAGAAATAAAGCGAGAAATATGAGTTTTTTGTAGTTTTTGAGATATTGAAAAAGTATTTTCATGAAATGTTGCTATGTATAATTAGAGGGTAAAAGTAACAATTTTTATAGTTGTATCAGGATTCAAGTTTTTTTAGATGCTTCGTTGAAATACATAAGTTGAACCCAAAATCCTCAATATCTGATTTTGCCCTTTGGGCCGACGAAAATCTTTGATTTTGTCTAGGTTTTACCTCCTACAAGTCTGATAAGATTGTAGAAGTCATCAGAGCTGACATATTTATGGAATAACCAGAAATTTGGTCGATTCATCTGCTTAAGCTGAATTTTGGTTGAACTTTCTTCAATTAAATTTTGAAAGGTCAGCCAAGCCTACCACAAGCTATTTTTATTGCTTTCTGTGATTTTGGAGAATGGTAATACTGATCAATTGCTTTATACGTAAAATGTGTATGATTGGTCTTGACTTTTATTTATCGCTCAATTTTTTCGGACATTTCCTATTATTCGATGCTATTGATTTGCATGATTTCCTTCATGAAATTACTTGAAGCCTCTTCAACTGCCGGGATATCTTTACACCATAAGTTTGATGCAATGGCATGTTGACCAGCACTCGGAATAGCGACTTTACGTTTCAATGGTTCTTGCGTTCCCAATTGATCATACATTTTAAGCATTGCAGGGACAGATACCACCTGATCTTGTTCTTTTTCGTTCTTATAGTAGTAGCAAAGCAAGCTTGGTTGATGAATTTTATTGAATGTTTCTTGGGTCATGGTTTCGTCCAATAAATTCTTCATTCGTAAAATTGCTTCAATTCTATATTTAGTGGTCCAATACTGTTTGGCAACGTCTGGAGCTTGAAATGAATAATATTTTCCACCTGCAATTGTTCGTGCTACCTGCAAGCCCCAAGGCATTGAAAGTATAAATGATCTTTTGTCAAACAATTCAATGTTTGGTGAATACATAATTAAGCCAGCAATATCAGGATTTCCAGAAGCAATGTACAGCGCCAGTGTACAGCCAGTTGATGTGCCCATTATTATTACCTTATTGCCAAGATTATAAGCTTCAGCAACGGCTTTCTTTGCTGATTCTAAATAGGCAATCTCGCTGTATTCCAGCATTGGTTCTTTGGTATTTAATCCGTGCGCATGGAGACGGGGAAGATATAGATTGCAGCCAAATTTCTTGGCAATGTCCCATGCTACTGGATTTCCTTCTTTGTTTCCTGCCGAAAATCCATGTAAGTAAACGATTGCATATGGAGTTTTTTGCTTGGTAGAACTATCGAACCAATAAATGGAGGAACTATTGTCAGGTTTTATGTCCTTATTTTTTGCTTCATTTCCCGTAATTTCATCTTCTAATTGCTTTGGGGTTGCAGATGAAATTATAGGAAGCTTTGTGTTCAAATCAACATCCGCTGGTCTAGGGCCTAGTGCTATTGTTACTCCAACAGTAACAATTACAAACAATGAAGCATTTCGCCATAATTTTTTATTCATAATTCAAAACTACTTCCATTTAGTTTCAATGTTTGCAAATTGATTAAAATATTGTACAGTTGATGATACTTTGGTCTAACCCCCTTACAATCTGAGCAATTGCAATAGTTGATTCAATTATCTAAATTGTTGTGGAGCCAAAGATTCGGTTGGAATAGATCTGGTATTTGATTCATTCTTTGCCCGAAAATTTTATTGTTGATGCTTGATGTGGACTTGATGAGAACCCTCAGTTTTCCAGAATTGAACAAAAGGAACAATTTTAGTTGACATTGTTTTCTTCTTGTTACTGCAATTGAAAATTATTGACCAGTTACCATGTTTAAGGCTTTTTTAATTTTAATTGCGCAACTAGATCATAAGTTCATGCGTTCTTGATATTACATTTCATGATATCTGCAATGAAGATCAAACTAATTTTATTTTTACTACTTTTCTCCTCTTTGGCTGAGGCTGCTTACATTTTAATACCAATGGATGAAGCCCAGAAAAATCACTTAAAAGCCTATGGAATAACTTATTGGGTAATTGACAGTGGTGCTGAAGCATTTTGGTTACTCAACTACCAAGGAGGATCATTTGCCTTTCGTCAAATACCAGATTTCGAAAAAGAATGCAAAGTTCGCGGTATTACCTATCGGGTTATCTCGGATGGAGAATTTGCGTCAATTCGAAGTGAAATTGGTAACCCTGAAGTTAATGAAGATGTTATTAAATTAGAAAAAGCACCCAAAATAGCTGTTTATACTCCTGATAAGACCAATAAAGGGGATCAAATTCAACCGTGGGATGATGCCGTAACTTTAGTCTTGACCTATGCTGAAATACCTTATGATGTTATTTATGACAGAGAAGTAATGGAAAATAAACTCGCTGAATACGATTGGTTGCATTTGCATCATGAGGATTTTACGGGGCAGTATGGTAAGTTTTATGCATCATATCATACCTATCCTTGGTATAAAAATCAAGTTAAAGAAGCAGAGGAATTGTCCAAGTCCCTTGGATTCTCAAAGGTGTCACAATGTAAGCTGGCAGTAGCAAAAAAGATAAAGGAGTTTGTAGGAGGAGGAGGTTTTCTATTTGCAATGTGTTCGGCCACTGATAGTTATGATATTGCTTTAGCTGCCGAAGGAGTTGATATTTGTGAAAGTATGTTTGATGGTGATGGTTCAGATAAGGCCATGAACTCAAAAATGAATTATAACAATTGTTACGCCTTCACAGATTTTACGCTCGTTGCCAATCCTTTGGAATATGAGTTTTCAAATATTGACAATACCCAAACACGACAAATAATCCCTGAGAACGATTACTTTACATTGTTTGACTTTTCGGCCAAATGGGACCCGGTTCCAACTATGTTGACTCAATGCCATACCCGAACAGTAAAAGGTTTTATGGGTCAAACAACTTCATTTCGCAAGCAAACTATAAAGCCTGGAGTGTTGGTATTGGGAGAAACAAAGCCGCTTAATGAAGCGCGTTATTTACACGGTGAGTATGGTTATGGCACTTGGACTTTCTACAGCGGCCATGATCCTGAAGATTATCAACATAAAGTCAATGATCCCCCTACAGATCTTGATTTGCATCCTACCAGTCCTGGATACCGCTTGATCCTCAATAATATCCTTTTCCCAGCTGCAAAAAAGAAGGAACGAAAGACTTGAACAGCCTCCTAGGTGCTTTGGGATTTAATGTGTAATTTTGATTGAGTTAAAAACAGCAAATTTCAAACTCACTTATGCTAAGATTAATCCTTCTGGTTTCTGCATTTTTATCCTTCACGATAATTTGTGATGCCCAATTGTTGTTGGAGGACCATGATGAATTGGTATGCAGAGAAATGCATGCACATCAAAATAAAATCAAGCTTCGTGAAATTTCAAAAAACGACGATCCTAATTTTGATATTCATTATTACAAGTTTAGTTGGAACATAGATCCCGCAGTCAGTTATATTAGTGGAACTGCAGAATGTAAATTTAAGTCACTAAAGAATAATTTAGACGAATTAAATCTTTCACTTGCCTCATCTCTTCAAATTGACTCTGTAATTTACAAGGGGTCAAAAATTTCATTTGCCCAATCTGGGGAATATGATTTGAAAATATTTTTACCAGAAGTTTTAGATAAAGATCTCACTGCCACTATCGCAATCAGTTACCATGGTTCACCACCTTCAAATGGTTTTGGATCTTTTGTTCAAAGTACACATAGTGGAAGCCCAGTTTTGTGGACGTTGTCAGAGCCATATGGAGCTCAAGATTGGTGGCCATGTAAAAATGGTTTATCAGATAAAATTGACTCGATTGATGTATTTATAACAACAGACCAATCCTATCGGGCTGCAAGCAATGGAAGTTTGATTTCAGAATTGGAAAATGGAAATCTAAAAACCTACCATTGGAAGCACAGATATCCAATTGTTCCTTATTTAGTTGCTTTTGCTGTTACAAATTATGCGGTATATCAGGATGAGGTTCTGCTGAGCAACGGCATCAACATGCCAATGTTGAATTATGTTTACCCTGAAAGTCTGATTGAGGCTCAGCAGGGGACTGCCAATTTGGTGCAAGTGCTTCAGTTTTTCGATTCGCTTTTCGTCACCTATCCATTTCACAAGGAGAAGTATGGTCATGCTCAGTTTGGCTGGGGTGGAGGAATGGAGCATCAAACAATGAGTTTTGTTGCCAACTTTTCTTGGGGATTATTGGCACATGAACTGGCTCATCAGTGGTTTGGTGATATGGTTACTTGTGCAAGTTGGGAAGATATTTGGCTAAATGAAGGCTTTGCTACCTTTCTGGAAGGTTTGACCAGAGAACATTTCAATCAAACATCCAATTGGTACAAATGGCGGAATGATAAAATAAAGAATATTACTGCAACAGCCAATGGATCTGTTTTTTGCACGGACACTAATACAGTTAACAGAATATTTAACACTAGATTAACCTATAACAAAGGTGCTTATTTACTTCATATGTTGCGTTGGAAATTAGGAGAGAACTTCTTTGAAGGTATTAGAAGCTATTTGAATGATCGAAAATATAATTTTGCAGTAACTCCAATGCTCAAACAACATTTGGAGCAAGCAAGTGGTGAAAATTTGACTGAATTCTTTGAGGATTGGTTTTACGGTCAAGGATTTCCTACTTATAATTTAACATGGGAATACACCAACAAAACATGTTACCTAAAACTGGATCAAACAACATCTGACCCTTCGGTCGGTTTTTATGAAATGCCCATACCTATACATTTGGTTGGAGTCAATAAGGATACTTTTGTAAGAGTTGATAATGATTTTAATGGTCAATTATTTGAGATTCCTGTGGGATTTGAGATAACAGCAGTTGAGTTTGATCCTGAATTGTGGATTTTAGCTTTGAATACGGTGGGATACGGCCAGTTGGTAAACTCAATTGATATTATAAATTCCAATGAATTAAGTATTTTTCCAAATCCAGTTCTAGACAAACTAAATTTTGTAAGGAATTTAGAAAATCAAAAAATTGATGGTGATTGGCAAATTCTCAATACTCTAGGACAGAGTCTTATTTCTGGTACATTTGGACAAGATATGTCATTAGATGTAAGTAGCTTAAACTCTGGTTATTATTGGATTCAGTTTTATGATAAGCAATTGGCTCGAAGTAGATCTATTCCCTTTGTAAAACAGTAAAGCCCGAAGTTTCACCGTGCTCTAAAATTTCAAAAATGCTGAGATGGATTTAGAAGAATTAAGAGATTATTGTCTTTCACTTCCTGCCACTTTTGAAGATACCCCCTTTGGGCCTGATACCTTGGTGTTCAAGGTAAGTGGTAAAATATTTGCATTAACTGGTTTAGAAGCAGTTAATTTGTCGGTCAATTTGAAATGTGAGCCTGAAAAAGCAATTGAACTTCGGGAACGATATTTTGAAATTATTCCTGGTTTTCACATGAATAAAAGTCACTGGAACACCGTGAGTTGTACTGGAAATCTTAACAACCAATTTATTAAGGAATTGATACAAGACTCTTACGAACTTGTAGTTAAATCTATGACTAAAAAGCAAAGAGAATTATTGTAAATCTGGATGAATACCATGCTGAACAGCTATTCTATTGGGGATTTCAGGCGATATTTTGACCTAAAGCTGTAATATTGATATTTGTTTATTGTTCAATTTGGGGTTTTATACCTTTTCTGAAGATCAATGAAAATAAATTGTTTTATTTTTGCCGATTGAGTAAATTCAAGAAGCATTTCCATACAATCCGTTATCAAGCCATAAGCTTATTCTTTGGCCTGATCACCCATCTTGGCAGCTTGTTCTTTAGATACCACCTAGACGAAATAGATTTTGTTTTTTAGATTCCTCAGTATTGATGATTATGTTTGCACAAAGAAATAGGATGAATGAGCTTGGTTAACGAAAAAGATATCCTTCCGCCGTATGATTTGATCATTATAGGTCAGGGTATTGCAGGCACAATTCTAAGTTTTGAGGCGTTTAAAATGGGCATGTCGATCATGGTTATCGATCGAGGTAATTTAGATTCATCTTCCAATATTTCTTCAGGAATTATCAATCCAGTAACTGGGAAGCGAATAGTAAAATCTTGGATGATTGATACCCTATTGCCATATGCAACCAAGACGTATTCCGAAATGGAACAACTTCTAAACGAGAAAATCATTCTAGATAATTCAATAACTCGTCTGTTGACAAGCGTTGAAGAGGAGAACATATGGATGGCAAAATGCACAGAGGAAGGAAAGGCCTATTTGTTTGAACCAGATGATGTAAGCAATGAGTTTTTAAAGTTTGATAGTATCCGCTCAACGGCTAAAATTGCACCAGCCCTGATATTGGATGTGCCTGTTTTATTGAAATCTTGGAGAGATTATTTGCTCAATAAATCTTGTCTTCATGAAATGAATATACAAGCCGATGACATCTCTAAAATTGAAGAATTTTGGCAAATCGGTAGTTATAAAACTAAGTCCATTGTTTTTGCTGATGGTGCCTCGAAATTATCTCGTTCTTGGTTTCCTGATTCTATTTACCAAGATGCAAAGGGAGAAGTTCTGGAGGTAAGCATACCTGAATTACTTACGAAAGAATCAATTCGATGTGGTGTGAACTTATTGCCTCTGAAAAATGGAAATTATTGGTTAGGTAGCAATTATGAATGGGATGCAACCGATTCCAAGCCAAGTGAAATAGGTAAAAATTTTATTGAAAAAAAATGGGCAAAAATTTGGAGCAAAGCATTTCATCTTAAAGCCCAACGTGCGGCAATAAGGGCATGCACACCCGATCGAAAGCCATACATAGGCGAGCATCCCAAGTTTAATGATCTCTATTTATTCAATGGACTTGGAACCAAAGGCTTATCTTTGACTCCATATTTTGCCAATCAATTTATTATGCATTTGCAAAATGGTACTGTACTTTCTAGTGAAATTTCTTTAGGTCGTTCTTAACACTATTCATGCGTCCAATATCCACAACATTGGCATCTTATAAATTAAACTCTAAACAATGGATTTCTTGCACAAGATATCAAGGTGGGGATTGTTCCTCTGCTGTTCAATTTTCGTTAGCCAAATTGAAAGCCAAACTGTGAGCAATTTTCCCTACGTCAATACATGGAAGAACATCAACAAGTTGGCCTTCGAAGATGGGTTACCCAAATCGGCTCTGAAAGAATTAGATAAGTTGTGGATAGCTGCCAAAAATGACAAGAATACTGGACAACAAGTCAAGTCTCTGATCTGGTGGAGTGATTTGATCAAACAGGGTAGGGATTCTGTAAATCAGGAAATGCTCAGTAAATGGAATGCGGAGCTCAATATCTCCTCGGGACCATTAAAGGCGATACTTCAGTCTTTGTTTGCTGAAATGTTGGATAAGTATAGCCAAGGCAGTTGGGATTTGCAATCTAGGGCTTATCGGCCTGGTTTGGGATTTGAAGATTTCGACACCTGGGCAACTGAAAATTTCAAACAAGAAATTAGCAAGAACTACCAAAATGCTATCGTTAATACCAATCAGGAATTGAATATTCCTATTGCCCCTATCTTTCTTGAAGACCAAGTTGATCAAAAATCTGTTATTTCTGGTGTCAATCTGTATGATATTCTAGCGCGGAGAACCTTGGATTATTTAAAGAATCAAAGTGGAGGTACTTATAAATTTTTGGATCTTAAATTATTTGGTGGCCTTGATTCCTTAGCTGTTGTCCATGATTGGAATGATGCTCAAGCCACCGATTCAAAAGTGCAGACTTTATCTATCTACAAGGTATTGATGCAGAATGCCTTGCTCAAGGGAAATGAAGAGCTTTATTTGTTTTATGCAAAAGAATGGTTGGAGTATCTAAGACAAGAGTTCAGTAACAAGAATAGGGACGACATTTACTTAAAAGCACTAGTAAGTTGGTACGCATTGAATGAAAGTAAGAAAGGCGCTTCAAGTTTTTTACTCGCTCAAGCGCAGTTTTACTTTGAAAAGGCCTCGGAATGGACAGGAACTGATAAAACTAAAGCTGAATATTTATATTTTACGACTTCCCATAAACTTGCTAAATCAATAATCGCCAAGAATGAAAGTCCGTCTATTTCAAGTCAGGCAAGTAATTTGATCAACCAAATTGAAGCGGTTGTTTTAACTGTCAATCACCCTAAAGTAATATACCCAAATGAAGAATTTTTAGTGGGTTTAAGCTTTAAAAATGCTGAATCAATCAAGTTTAATTTGTTTGCATTAAATTTGGATCAAGCCAAGCCTCTTTTGATCTCAGGTGCTAATGAGGCTTCAAAAATGGAAGGATTTAGTAAGTTAAAAGCATCAAGTTTTGAATTTGATTTACCGAAAACTTCTGATTTTAGAGATCATACCATCGAATTGCCAATGAAAGGCTTGCCTGCAGGTTATTATTTGCTTCAAATCACAAATAATCTCAGTTCCGGGACTTTAGAGGAGTCAAATTCTTATTCATTTTTTCAAGTCAATGATCTTGCATGTTCTCAAAGCGCCAACAAGCTTTTGATTACCAACTATAATTCTGGTAAATCTGTTCCGAAATCTAAAGTGCTTCTCCAAACATTTGAGTATAAATACGATTACAATCTCAATATCGGAAAATACACTGTTTCAACCTTTGAGAATCTAATAACTGATAAAGCCGGATTTATTAACTGCAATATTTCAAAGCACCCAAGGGATGGATACAATTTTGTGGCAATAATTGGGAATAGCAAAGTTCCCCTTTTATGTCAGATAAGGACTGGATTTGTTGACCAAGGGATGGGCAATCATTCCAAAGTTGATTTCTATATGGACCGTGCCATATATCGTCCAGGGCAAGTGCTGTTCTATAAGGCAATCATGTATGAAAGATTTGAAACTTCCTCCAAAATTATTGCCAATAAGAAAGTAATCATAGGTCTATACAACGCCAATGGACAACTAATAAATGAAACAATAATGACCACCAATTCATTTGGTACAGTTAATGGTAAGTTCGATATCCCTTTGGGTGGAATAACTGGTCGATATTATCTCAGAGTTGGTGACGGGATTGGTACCAAATATTTCAATGTTGAAGAGTACAAAAGACCAAGCTATGAGGTAATCCTAGATCCTGTGACGGTAGCATATAAGTTGAATGATACTATTACATTGACTGGCACAGCAAAAGCCTTTGCAGGTTATCCGGTTCAAAACGCTAAAGTCGTTTGCTCAGTTATGCGAAGAACAGTTATGCCTTATAGGGATACATACAATTGGTTGAACCAATTTGGTGAAAGTGAGGAACTATATACAAGAGTTGATCTGATAACCGACGCCAATGGAAAGTTCTCCTTTAGGATGCATTTAATTCCCGGTGAAGAAAATGATTTACGGTTCAAGCCATATTTTACCTTTGTGACTGAAGCAATTGTAACTGATCAAGGTGGCGAAATACAATCTGGTAGAATGACTTTTTCAGCAGGTACCGTCAACAAGCTGCTTACAATGAAAACATCAAGATTTCAGAGTAAAAACGAGGAACTTGCTATTGAAATTTATCTTAAAAATCTCAATGGTCTTGCATTAAAAGATGAGATTAAGTTGACTGCTACAAGGATTAATAGCTTGGGCAAAGTATATCAGGACAATAGTGGCAGGGGAATTCCTGAATTTAATTATTTGAGCAAAACAGAATTTTCAAAACGCTTTCCATTTTTGCCTTATACTGAAATTGATTTAAATGCGAGGTCAAAGAAAAGTGAAAATTTAGCAGAAGTCAGCTACTCTGGAACGGTCACAAATCTTAATCAAAAGATCAATCTTCCAGTCAAAGACTGGGTTCCAGGAGATTATGTGATAGAAGCGACAGTAATGGATGGAGCCGATACCTTAAATTATAAAGTTTTTACTTCAATTTATGGAAAGAGCCTTGCTGAGTTTAGCAATTTTCTCGGTATTGAAGTATTTACGGATAAGGCAAGCTACAAACCTGGTGATATCGCTTCGGTAACAGTTCATGGTATCGGTGGGCCTTTCTGGGTCAATTACAGCAATGGTAATATGGGACCAGATAAGATAGAAACATTTGAATTGAAGGGTGTAAAAACTATCCAAATTCCCATTACCGAGGCAGACAGAGGTGGTGTTACTCTATCATTTAGTGCCAATTTCCGAGGAGAATCTTATTTGAGTAAAAATGTTGTTTTGGAAGTGCCATGGACCAACAAAACATTAAAAATAGAATACCTGAATATTGCGAATAAATTGTATCCTGGCGAAAAATCTACGTGGAGAATCAAAGTTAGTGGCAATGATGGCGAAAGGGTGGTCGCTGAATTGTTGGCCTCAATGTACGATGCATCCTTGGATCAATTCGCCCAAAACATTTGGACAACATATTTTTTCGATAACAGACCCTTCAAGAAATCAAATTATTTTAGAGAGTTTTTACTCGGTTCTGAAAGTAGCACTTGGATGCAAAATGTAGTTTATCAGGATTTTGTCAGCTTAAACTTTCCATATCTTTCATTATGGGGAAGAGATTGGTACTTGTATTCTCAAAATAGAAGAATCATGATGAGAAACATGGCAATGGCTTCTGGTGCTGTTCCTGAAGCCATGGATGACAAGGCATCAATGGAAAATGATTACGTAAAAGGTGAAGAGGTAATGGCTAAAAAGGGAAATGATAAAATTGCACCGCCACCGCCATTGAGTTTAGAGAAGTCTGTTAAGCCTTTCAATCCTATGAGGACCAACTTGAAAGAAACAGTTTTTTTTATTCCGAACGTAATGCAGGATGACGAAGGGAATTATGTCATCGACTTTACTATGAATGAAGCATTGACCAAGTGGAACTTTATGCTTTTAGCCAATACCAAAGATATGGCAACTGCAATTGACTATAAAATGGTTGAAACGAGTAAGGATTTTATGATTCAACCAAATTTGCCTCGTTTTATGCGTCAAAATGATCAAGTTGTGATACCAGTCAGGATCATTAATACAAGTGATCGGCTCCAGGCTGGAAAGATCACAATTGAATTGGTAGATGCCATTACACGTCAAAAGGTAACGGCTTTGTTCTGTTCGAATGCTTCATCGAGCTTCAGTTCCGAAGGAAACTCAACGGTGGTTGCAAATTTTGAGTTAAAAGTCCCTAAGGATTGGGTATCTCCGATTGAATATCTGATAGTTGCATCTGATGGCGTCCGTGGTGACGGGCAACAAGGTGAATTGCCTGTATTGAGTAATAGAATTCTTGTTTATGAGACTTTGCCAATGTTCCTCAGACCAAATCAAAAGAAAAATTTTGTCTTTGAAAGCCTGAAAAAAAATCTGAGTTCCACTTCCCAGACTGTATCCTTCCAACTGGATTACACTGCTAACCCTGCATGGTTGGTCATCAAGGCTTTACCATATTTGGCAGAGAAAAATGACGATTGTTTGGATTACGTATTTTCAAGGTATTTTTCCAACAGATTAGCGGGGCATATCGCAAATAAATATCCTGAAATTGCAAAGTATTATCAGGATTGGGCTGCAAAAGAAGGTTTGTCTTCAACTCTAGAGACAAAGGCAAAGCTAACTCCTGAATTATTGGATGAAACACCATGGATTCGTCAATCAATAGCTGAGGCTGAACAAAGAAAAGCCATTTCTTCCTTATTTGACATAAAAAAAATTGAAGCTGAATCAATGAACTCTATTGACTTGATAGCCTCGCGTCAGAATTCTGATGGCTCATTTGGATGGGTAGAGGGAGGAAGACCAAATCGCTATATAACCCAACAATTGATATTCGGACTATCTCATCTTTCTAAACTCGGTTTGAATACATCAGCTTCGGAAAGGATTGTTAATAAATCAATGGATTACATAATCAACGAAACCAACAACCGATACACATTGCTCAAAGTGGCTTCCATAAGAAATAAGTTTGATCTACGATCAGAACATATTAATGGTACTGACCTACAAGCTATTATGGTTCTTGTTTTGAATAAAGCTGAAACCAGATTGAATAAGGAAGCTCACGATTGGTATTTTATGCAAATGAATAAATACTGGCTGAGCCAATCCAATTATTTTAAAGCTATGCTGATAATGATTGGCTTAGAGACCAACCAAAAGGACATGGTTGCGAAATTAATTAAATCGCTTAAAGAGACAGCTGTAAGATCAAACGAGTTAGGAATGTATTGGAAAGACAATTGGGGATATTATTGGTATCAATTACCTGTTGAAACACAAAGCATGTTGATTCAAGCATTTCATGCCAATAATTCTAATGATCAGGATATTACTGAAATGAAGGTTTGGTTGCTCAAGAACAAGCAAACTACAGCTTGGCCGACAACATCTGCAACCACAGAAGCTATTTATGCGCTTTTGCTCGGTGACACCGCTGTGCTAAGTTCTCCAAAGAATCCTTTAGTTTCAATAGCTGATAATAAACTGAATATCCCAGCAACAGAGGCTGGTACGGGATATTTTCAAACAAGTATAACACCAACAATGGTAACTTCCAAAACTGCTGATATTAGAATTGAAAATACCAACAACAACGTAGGCTGGGGTGGTGCATACTGGCAATATTTGGAGGATTTAGATAAAGTTAAGCCAGCAGTGGGAACTCCATTGCGGATCGAAAAACATTACTTTAGAACAAATGGTACCAAACGATCTTTCGAGTTGAAAACAGGGGAATCCATAAAAGCAGGAGAAAGTGTGGAGGTGCAATTGATCTTGAGAGTAGACAGAGATCTAGAATTTGTACAATTGAAAGACCTCAGAGCTGCGGGTTTAGAGCCCATAGATGTTATCAGCGGTTATAAATATGGAGAACTGGGTTATTATCAAAGTACTAAGGATATTGGAACATACTTTTATATGGATTATTTGCCCAAAGGAACACACATCATAAGTTACCGATTGCGAACCAATAATCCCGGAGTTTACTCAGGAGGAATGGCAAGTTTGATATGTTTGTATGCTCCTGAATTTTCAAGTCACTCGGAAGGAACCTTATTGAAAATCGAATAGTTTATACCAAATTGCGAACAAATGGCTTCATGTCCTGACTCGAAAAATCCTTGTTTAGGTATTTGTAATGTGCTGCCATAGCTATCATGGCAGCATTGTCTGTGCAAAATTGAAATTCTGGAATGAAGGCTTGTCTATTTGTTTGTACACAGAGCCTCCTCAGAGCCTCTCTCAATCCACTATTTGCTGACACGCCACCTGCAATTCCCAATTGGTTGATTTGATATTGATCAGCTGCTTTTTTGAGTTTGTTGATGAGTATACTGACAATACGATCTTGAATAGACGCACATGTATCGTTTCGATTTTCATGAATGAAATTTGGGTTTAAAGCCATTTCTTTTTTTATGAAGAGCATTATTGAAGTTTTCAATCCGCTAAAGCTAAAATTCAAGTCTGGAATTTTAGGCTCTGGAAACTTATAAACAGCCTCTCCAAGTTGAGCATACTTATCTATTAAAGCTCCTGCTGGGTAACCCAACCCTAGCAACTTACCAGCTTTGTCAAATGCCTCCCCAGCTGCATCGTCAATGGTTGAGCCTATCACCTTCATGTCATTCAAGGCGTTCACAAGAACGATTTGAGTATGTCCACCTGATACGGTAAGGCACAGAAATGGGAAACTAGGTTTTGGTTCATCTATGAAGTGGGCCATTACATGAGCCTCCATATGATTCACTCCGATCAAAGGCTTATCCAATGCCAATGCAATTGACTTGGCAAAATTAATTCCAACTAGCAAACTTCCCATTAATCCAGGTCCTTGGGTTACTGCTACACCATCAATATGCTCCAAAGTTGTCTCAGCCATCTTAAGAGCCATTTCTACAACTGGAAGGATGTTTGATTGATGCGCCCGCGATGCAACTTCAGGGACAACTCCACCATATTGATCGTGTTCTAATTGTGTAGAAACCATGTTGGATAAGATTCTACCATCCGAAATAACTGCTGCTGCAGTGTCATCACAAGAGGATTCAATAGCGAGTATAGTAAATGGTTTCATCCAGCAAAGGTCATAAATAATCAAACTATAGGAAATGATTTTTTCGTTTAATAAATTATCAAATTTATAAATTCCAAAACTCAAGGATTTTTGTGTCGGCAATTTTAGAGTTTATTTTAACTGAACTCCTTGTTATTCCAATGAGAATGATAAATTTGTATTACAATTCAACACCATGCGTAATAATTTGATAGAGTTAACTTTGAATTTGGATGGAGCAAATCCACAAGTATTTAGAACCCTTATGTTGCCGCTTGATCTTGATCTGCATGAATTGCACCAAATCATTCAAGGAGCATTTCTGTGGGAAGATGATTCAGCATACACTTACATGCTTGAAGGTGAAATGATTGAAGATGATGAAATAATCCCAGAGGTACTCAACAAAAAAGGGGTTGAATTACTCTATAATTATGCCAATGGTTGGAAAGTAAATGTTTTAACTGAAGGATTCCGTTATACCGAAGATTTGGCTGATTACCCACTTTGTATAAAGGGTGCAGGTGCTTCACCACCTCAAAAAATAGACTCAATTGCCATTTATAATATCGCGATTACGAACTGGCCAAAAAGTATAACTCAAGAAGCAGAAATGCTTAGGTCAATTGTGCTTGCAGATTTTATGCCTGATGAGTTTGATGTTGATTTGGTCAATCAAAGTCTCGGTAAGTATTTTGATAGTGAGGAAGGTTCCTATGGTGATCTGGACGAGCTGACAGGCTTTGGAGAATTGAATGAAGACAATTAAAAATGAATGATCCAGTCCTGGTTATTCTTTGTGCAGGTAAATCAAGCCGATTTGGTCGTCCAAAACAAATTGAACCTATTGGCCCCAAAGGAGAGTATTTTCTTGATTACAGCATCCAATATGGGATTGAAGTTGGTTTCAAGAAAATTATAATTGTTGGTAGAAGAGGAGTTTTGGTTAAGATTCGGCAACATTTAAAATGCTACCTATCTCTTTGCCAAATTGTATTGGTCACACAAAAGAATGAATTTGCAGGTACGGCTTATGCTGTTTTAGATGCCCATGAATCAGCATGTATCCTGTTTAATGGAGCAAACGATGTATTTATGCTTAATGGAGATGATTATTATGCCCGTCAGACGATTCTAAAAGGATTCGAGATGAAATACCTTCCCAAATCTTACCTTGGTGGTATAGTAGCCTATGAAGTTCAAAATTGCCTTCCACCGACAGGCATGGTCAATCGAGGCAAAATAAAAACTAATAAGCAAAACCATTTGATAGCAATAACGGAGAGCAGTTATCAGTTGCTCAATGGTTCCATATTTAATAAAGAACATGAAAGGGTCCAAGCAACTGATTTGGTGTCAATGAACGCCATATTTTTAAAGGCCGAGTTTTTATCTAAATATTTGAGGGAATTTTTGATATTGGAAATTGGAAATAATTCTAAGGAGAAGGGAATTATTGATGCTATTGAATGGTCACTCAAAATTAATTCTCTGGGATATTTTAATGTTTCCGTAGTTAGTAGCCATTGGACAGGCTTGACGCATCCTTTTGATCTTGAGTTGGTAAAATCATATCTTTTTGATAAATGATTGATGAAAAGATATTGACAATACTGTTAACAAAGGCAGATTTGGGTGAAATAACTGGTGTGCGCTCAATTCATTCTGGTCTTATCAACAAAACTATGAAGGTGATGACGACTAAGGGTAGTTTTGCCATTCAGCAAATAAATGATTTGGTCTTTGAGTCACCAAAACTTATTGGTGAAAATGAAATATTACTCTATGAATTTTGCCCTGAATTGCTGGTGCAACTCATTGCCCCAGAAAAATCAAGTTTGTGGAAACATGATAATCAGTTTTACAGAATCACCAAGTGGGAAGAAGAACTTATTTCACACAATCTGATTTGTACGATTGAAATGGCTGTTTCTGCTGCGGAATTACTGGGTAAATTTCATTTGGAAACAAGGCATGTTAAATCATCATTGTTACAGGTTATAATTCCAAAATTTCATGATTTGAACCATCGCTACAAGAAGTTTAATGAAGCTTGTATTTTGACTGAGTTGAAGGACGATAAACTAAACGAGTTGATATCTGGTCTCCGCAGTTTTTCCTTTTTGATTGGAGACTATAACGAAATGACTGCAACAGAAAAGATAATAGTATGTCATAATGACCTAAAGATAAGCAATATGCTTTTTGATGAAAGGGGAGAAGCCGTAAAAATTATTGATTTAGATACATTGATGCCAGGTTATGCTTGCACTGATTTTGGTGATTTGGTAAGAAGTGTTAGTGTAAGTTGCGGTGAATCAGAGCTGCAGATTTCTCAAGTGAAATTCGATCACCAATATATGGAAGCAATGCTTTCTGCCTATCGAAATCTTACAAACATATCCGATGAGTATCTACTAAAGGGAGTTTTATTCATGTTTTACATCATGTCTCTGCGCTTTGCAACTGATTACTTGCTTGGCAATAAATATTATTCGATCAATTTTCCAGAAGAGAATTATATAAGAGCAAGAAATCAATATATCTTGTTAGGTCAAGCGAATCAATTTATTCTAAATCATAAAATATGAAACGGAGAACCTTTGTTCAATCAAGTGCTGTAACTCTTGCTGGTATTGGTTTATTGAATCAACCGATAATAACTTCCAAAATTCATTCTAAAGATAAATTGAAAATTGGTGTCATTGGTGTTGGTATGCGTGGAAGGGATCATGTTGATCTTTTAACGCGCAGGGAAGATGTCATTTTGGTTGCAATATCAGATATTGAACAGGATAGTATTGATCTTACTTTGAAAGTAATCAGCGATAACGGCAGAGCAAAGCCAGAGGTTTATTTGGGTGGAGTTTACAATTACAAGAAGCTTCTTGACAGAAAGGATCTAGACGGTGTCATAGTTGCAACTCCTTGGGAATGGCATACCGTAATGTGTGTTGATGCCATGGAGGCCAATATTGCTGTTGGATGTGAAGTAAACGGAGCATATAATTTGGATGAATGTTGGCAGTTGATCAGAACCTTTGAAAGAACTGCCACTCCCATCATGTTTCTTGAGAATGTGTGTTACAGACGCGATGTCATGGCCATTTTTAACATGCACCGCAAGGGAATGTTTGGTGAAATGATTCATTGTGAAGGAGGTTATCAACATGATCTTCGAGCCGTAAAATTCAATGATGGCAAGCAAGCATATGGTGGTGGAGTAGAGTTTGGTTCCAAAGGATATTCTGAGGCTCGATGGAGAACCAATAACAGTGTGAATCGCAATGGAGAATTGTACCCAACTCATGGACTTGGACCTATTGCAATGTTTCTGGATTTAGAGCGCGGTAATCGCATGACCTTTCTTACCAGCATGTCATCGAAGTCAATGGGATTAAACAATTATATCGTAAATATGGCTGGTAAAGATCATCCAAATGCCAAGATAAAATTTGCACTTGGTGATGTTGTTACAACAATGATAAAGACCGCAAAGGGTGAAACTATCACTTTGACGCATGACACCAGTTTACCAAGACCATATTCATTAGGATTCAGAGTCCAAGGAACAAAAGGTATTTGGATGGATGTTAACAAAAGTGTACATATTGAAGGGCTAAGTAAGGCACACAATTGGCAAGATGCTCAAGCTTATTACGATGAATACGATCATCCACTATGGAAAAGATATGCTGCTGATGCGAAAGGTGCAGGACATGGTGGAATGGACTTTTTTGTTGTGAACTCATTTATTGAAGGCTTAAAACGAAATGAGCCATTTACAATAGATGTTTATGATTATGCTACTTGGGCTGCAGTAACTCCACTTTCTGAGCAATCAATAGTCTTGGGAAGCCAACCAGTTGTGTTTCCAGATTTTAGCGGTGGTAAATGGATCAATAAGCCAAATACTTTTGGAAGCAGTGACCTATGGTAAAAACAATCAATTGTCGACTAAAAAAGCTCTCCAATTTACACTGAAGAGCTTTTATTTTTAATCTGAAAAGACTTATCTTACGCTATTAACAATAGAAGCAAAAGTATCTGGATTGTTAAGGGCCAAATCTGCTAATGCTTTTCTGTTAAGGGTAATGTTGGCCTCGCTTAACTTATGGATAAATACTGAGTAAGTCAATCCATGTGCACGAACACCTGCATTGATACGAGCAATCCACAAGCGGCGGTAAGCACGCTTTTTAAATTTACGGTCTTTGTACATGTAAAGCATTGCTTTATCTAAAGCATTTTTTGCTACTGTGTAGACCTTACTTCTAGCTCCGAAATATCCGCGAGCTGCTTTGAGCACTTTTTTGCGCCTTGCTCTTGAGGCGACTGAGTTTACTGAACGTGGCATAGTTTATTGATTAGTGCGATACAGGGATCATAGTGACACTTTGGCCTGTATCCTCGTTAATAATATTCTTGATTAACCTACACAAAGTAGGCGCTTAGCTCTTTTTTCGTCAGCTATATTAACAGTAGTGTTGTGGCTGAGTTGCAATTTCGCTTTTTTAGATTTTTTTCTCAACAAGTGACGAGCACCCGCGTGAGCAGTTTTTACTTTACCAGTTCCTGTAAGCTTGAAACGCTTTTTGGCACTGGAATTTGTTTTCATTTTTGGCATGATCTTTTTGCTTTTCTTACGGGGTGCAAAGATATGTTTACAATATGAAAAAAGCTAATAATTGTTTTAGTTTTTCTTTTGAGATTTTTTGGAGGTGACCATTACAAGCATTTTCCTTCCCTCTAATTTTGGTAAAGATTCGGCTGCACCAACTTCATCAAGCTCTTTTAAGAATTTCAACAACAATAATTCACCTCTGTCTTGAAATACAATTGCGCGACCTCTAAACTGAACATAAGCTTTGACTTTTGACCCTTCTTCAAGAAACTTTTTGGCATGTTTTACCTTAAATTCAAAGTCATGTTCATCGGTGTTAGGTCCAAAACGAATTTCTTTTACTACAGTTTTAACTGTATTGGCTTTGATTTCCTTTTCCTTCTTTTTCTTTTCGAAGATAAATTTGTTAAAGTCAGAAATTTTGACAACTGGAGGAATAGCATTTGGTGAAATCTCAATCAGATCCATTTCTAAATCTTGAGCCCATCTTAATAATTGTCTAGTGGGGTAAACTCCAATATCAATTGCTTTGCCAGCAACCACGCTAATGGCATCGAAATCATCTCCGACTAGTCGGAGTTCATGTGCAGTGATAGACTCATTTATATTGTATTTCTGCGCGATTTTGTCGCTCTCTTTAATTCTTTTACCCAAAGTGGTTTTGTTTTATTTACACAAAAGTAAGTGCCTATTGATATTTTACACCAATAAGCACTTACGAATTTAATATTTTATTTGATAAATGATTTCAAATTCTATTTGACGTCTAATTTAGCCTCCTTGAATGTAGATATTATTAGCTCGGTTTTCTCCTCATTTAAGTTGGCTTGAAGGACTGTGCCTTTGACTGGATTCTCTCCTAAGATAAATTCTGCTAATGGATCTTCAATATATTTTTGAATTGCTCTATGCAATGGTCGTGCACCAAATTGAGGATCATATCCCTTTTCTGCTACAAAGACTTTTGCGCTTTCAGAAAGTTCTAGACCGTATTCCAAGTGGCTCAATCTTTGCAGCAACTCACTGATAGAAATATCAATAATCTTGAAGATGTGCTCTTGATCCAAAGAATTGAAGATCACAACATCATCTATTCGGTTCAAAAATTCTGGAGAGAAAGTTTTCTTCAAGGCGCTTTGAATCACAGACTTGGTATTGTCTTCTTCAGAGTCTTGTCTTGCTTTGGTTGCAAATCCAACTCCTTGGCCAAAATCTTTTAATTGTCTCACCCCTATATTTGAAGTCATGATTATCAAAGTGTTTTTGAAATCCACTTTCCTTCCCAATCCATCTGTGAGTTGTCCATCATCCAAAACTTGAAGCAAAATATTGTAAACATCAGGGTGTGCTTTTTCTATTTCGTCCAATAATACCACTGAGTATGGCTTTCTTCTGATTCTTTCGGTCAATTGTCCACCTTCTTCATACCCTACATATCCCGGAGGTGCACCTATAAGCCTTGATACTGAAAACTTCTCCATATACTCTGACATATCCATACGTATCAAAGAGTCGTTAGAATCAAATAAATATCGAGCAAGGGCTTTTGCTAATTCTGTTTTTCCAACACCAGTCGGTCCAAGGAAGATAAACGAACCAATTGGTTTTTTCGGATCTTTTAAGCCTACACGATTTCTTTGAATTGCTTTGGTCACTTTTGCGATTGCTTGATCTTGACCTATGATCATTTTTTTCAAGTCATCACTCATGCTCATCAACTTTGCACTCTCAGCTTGAGCAACCCGTTTGACTGGAATTCCTGTCATCATGGCAATTACTTCAGCAATATCGTCTTCAGTAACAGGGAATCTTTTGGTTTTGGATTCTTCTTCCCATTCCATTTTTGCAAATTCCAATTGACGAATCAATTTAGACTCGTCGTCCCTGAAATCAGCGGCTTTTTCGTACTGCTGGCTTCTTACAGCCAGATTCTTTTGTTCCTTAATTTCTTCAATCTTTTTTTCAAGATCTTCAATGTGTTTGGGAACGTGAATATTCTTCAGGTGCACTCTAGCGCCGACTTCATCTATTACGTCAATAGCTTTGTCTGGCAAAAATCGATCACTTATATACCTGGTGCTCAAATTAACTGCTGCTTTGATAATTTCATCGCTGTATGAGACATTATGGAACTCTTCGTACTTGGATTTGATATTTTGGAGAATATGAACTGCTTCTTCAGGTGAAGGTGGTTCAACCAATACTTTTTGAAATCTTCGATCCAAAGCTCCATCTTTTTCAATGTGCGAGCGGTATTCGTCTAATGTTGAAGCTCCAATGCATTGAAGTTCACCTCTGGCCAAAGCTGGTTTGAAAATATTGGATGCATCCAAAGAACCTGTTGCTCCACCTGCGCCAACTATGGTATGGATTTCATCAATGAACAAGATTACGTCTCGTGTTTTTTCCAATTCATTCATGATGGCCTTCATGCGCTCTTCAAATTGTCCTCTATATTTGGTTCCAGCTACTAAGGCTGCCAAATCCAACATGACTATGCGCTTATTGAACAAGGTTCTACTCACTTTTCGTTGCATGATACGCAGTGCAAGACCTTCAACAATTGCTGTTTTTCCAACTCCAGGCTCTCCAATTAAAATTGGGTTATTCTTTTTACGACGTGATAGGATCTGGCTAACCCGTTCGATTTCAGTTTCACGGCCAATAATTGGATCTAATTTTCCTTCTTCTGCCAGTTTGGTGACATCCCGGCCGAAGTTATCTAAAACCGGAGTTCTGCTCTTACTGCTTCCTTTTCGTTGAGATCTAGAGCTTTGGTCATCATCTTCGTCAAAGTTGTCTTCACTTTCTTGACTAGCTTCCATAAAAATTTCAGGCGCTGCTGGGTCCTGCTCTTGACGCACAAATTCCAACTCCGACTTGTAAATCTCATAGTCAATGTCAAAGTCATTCAAGATCTTTGAAGCCTCGTTGTCTTTGCTTTTCAGAATTGACAAAATGAGGTGCTCTGGAAAGATTTCATCACTTTTTAACATCTTAGCTTCGAGAAAAGTAACTTTCAATACTTTTTCTGCTTGTTTGTTCAGTGGTAAGTTGCCAACATTGAGATTCGTGTATGACTCACTTCGTTTGGGAAGAGCCGATTCAATGTTTTCTCTTAAGTCTTTTTTATTCAAGTCAAGAGAATCGAGGACTTTAACTGCAAGGCATTTGTTTTCCATAATAATACCCAACAATAGGTGTTCTGTGCCAATGTAATCTTGGCCCAACCTGATCGCTTCATTTCGACTGTTGGATATGATTTGTTTTACCTTAGGAGAGAATTTTCTATTCATGAAATTATTTAAACGGTAATTGTAGTACAAGTTTAGGGTCTTTTTATAAAGTAAACAAGTATATTGCTTATGAGTTTAGAACATAAAGGGTGCCACTAGCAAAAAAAGTGAAAATATGTCAGTTTTTGATAAATTTTAGGAAATTATGGCACCTCGATACGATGCATTATGTACCTTTGAATTATCCTTAACGCCATAAAGTGTATATGTATGAAGTTCAGTGTAGATAAAGAAGAGAAATATACTATTTTTAGAATAGATGAATCAAATTTGAATTCAGTTATTGCACCTAATCTAAAATCAGAATTTGTGCTTTTGCATAATGAAGGTGTCAATAATTTAATTTTGGATTTATCTGAAGTAAAATTTGTTGACTCAAGTGGCTTAAGTTCAATTCTTACTGCCAACAGACTGTGGAAAGAAAATGGATCGTTTTTATTGACTGGTATTGTGCACCCCAGTGTTATAAAATTAATCGATATTTCACGTCTGAATAATGTCTTGGTGATCATTCCTACATTAGAGGAAGCCGTAGAATATATTTTTATGAGTGAAATTGAGCGAGAGTTGATGTCTGAATCAGACGACTAGTTTATTGGATCCATTATTTCAGGTAACTATACTAGGCTGTAACGCAGCAATTCCGAGTAAAGAAAGGAACACGACTTCCCAGTTGGTACAATTCGCTGAAAAGTACTTCCTCCTTGACTGCGGTGAAGGAGCTTTGAAGCAAATGGTTGAAATGAATATTCCTTTCATTAGAATCAGTAGGATATTTATTTCCCATCTTCATGGTGATCATGTATTTGGTCTCATTGGTTTATTAACTACCATGAATTTATTGGGCCGAACAAACCCCTTGTATATTTACAGTCCAAATGGAATTAAGGAGTTGATTGAAATTCAATTAAGAATTTGCGGTCAGGTTGAGTTGAAGTTTACTTTAAATATACAAGAACACGACACCGAGCAAACGAAAATTGTTTTTGAGGATAAGGATCTGGTTGTTTCTAGCATTCCACTCTTACATCGGGTACCAACAACGGGATATCTTATTCAGGAAAAAGAAAGAGCTCCGAAACTAAATAAGCAGTTATTATTAGATCGAGAGCTGACATTAGAACAAATCAAATCACTTAAACGCAAAGAGGATTTAAATATTAAAGGAGAGGTATTGCCTTGGAAAGACTTTGTAATTCGACTTGGGAGTAATAGATCATATGCTTTTTGTACAGATACTGCGTATTCTCCAGCTATTTGTGATTTAATCTTCCAATCAGATTTATTATACCACGAATCTACATATTCGAATTTGGATGAACCAATTGCTATTCAATCCCTGCATTCCACATCCATCCAGGCCGCAAAAATTGCGCAACAATCAAAATGTAAATATTTGCTTCTTGGACATCTGTCAAGCAGATATAAAGACTTGAATATTTTATTGGAAGAAGCAAAACTTTTCTTTCCAAATTCAAGATTGGCTGAAGATAAGATGATTGTTCAAATTCATCGGGATATTGTCACATTTTGACAATTAAGTAATTTCTTACTATTATTTTTACTACTGTTTAATCGATAGAATGTATGATATTTTCATGCTTTGAAATTTATCGTATCATGTCACGTAATTTATATTATTGGTGAATTATCTGTAATGAGATGACTGTGACAAACAATAAAAAGATTGATTGTCAATTTCTAAAAAATAAATTATATAAATTATTGTTAAACAATAAAATGAGTATTAGAACTAATATTTATGTAAAAAATACCGTCAATAAAAGGAATATTTTATGACATTTACCAAACGATTGCAGTTACTTTTGTGGCGCAAAGCCTGTCAAAGGTATGTAATGTTCTAAAGGACTCTCCCAAAAACGCACCAAAAACTTACCCTGGTGACATATCTCGAATGAAATCGGATAAAAAACAAACAACTTAGATAACCTGAAATTACTATGAGACGAATCATTACTAAAAGCAATGTTTACAATTGTTTTAACCCTAGTAACAAGACATCAAAATCTAGTTTAGTCAAAACTCTAATATGGATTAGTTGCTCCTTGATAACAATTTCAGGGATTTCAATGGGGGTTTGGAAAAATTTGAATCGTGACCATTCTCTTTTGAAATTTGTTTCAGATGTTTCCCATCTTAATAGTCAGAAAGTGCTTCGTGACGCAGTTTTAAGAAAAGACGCTCATTCCATTAATACTGATATTGAATCTTCAACATTCCCTAAGTCGCTTTATGTTGACGAGGTGCCTGTAGAGTTATTGAATTCAATACCTAGCTTGAAAGCTAAATTTGTAAAAAGTGAATTTGAAGCCCCTTCAAATTCTTTTCCATTTGAAAGAATTTCAGAATCAATTAATTCCATGATGCCTCCTCCTGATTGCACATGTGGTCCTATTTGTACAACAGGACAATTGGGAGGAAGAGTCTGGGAGGACTACAATCAAAATGGTGCAAGGAGCACTGCTGAAAGATTTGGTGTTGGTGGAATTGTTGTTACTGCATATGATTCATTTGGTCAGGCTTATGGACCAGCTACAACAAACACTTGTGGATTTTATGCATTAACTATCCCCTCCGCTAAATACCCAGTTAGGCTAGAGTTTAGCGCAATTGGAACAGAATATCAAAATTCTTCCACCTTTAATGGAGCTAATAGTCGTACTACAGTTCAGAAAATTGCAGCTCCAACCTGCGCAGCTGATCTTGGAGTTGCTGACCCTTCAGAATATTGTCAATTAAATCCAAGGGTGGCTATTCCACTTTATACAAACGGTAACCCACAAATTACATCTCCAGGAACACCATGTTTAGGATCTACAAGTTTGCCAAGTGGAAATGCAGCCTCACTTTATTCTTTTCAATCAAATATTACAGGTAAGTTAGCTGCAGGTAACTCCACGCAACTTTCAATTAACAATAAAACCGGAGGCCTTTGGGGACTATCATACCAAAAACAATCAGGGCTTTTGTTTGGCTCCGCTATTTTAAAGCGCCATGTTGGTTTGGGACCCCAAGGACTTGGAGGCATCTATTTTGGAAGTGGTGTTGCTGCAAATGGAATGCAAAATTTCATCAATGTATCTAGTTTAGGTATTAATGTTGGAACAAGTAGTGATTATGAAAATTCTGCAGATCGTGGTTTACCAGGAGAAAGAACTTGCCCCAACGCGGATAAAGTAGGTTATGATAACGCAGGAAAAGTAGGTATTGGGGATTTGGATATTTCAGATGACGGTACTAAACTTTATTTTGTAAATCTTAATACTAGAACAGTTCATGCTCTGAATATTAGTGTGCCTGCAACTGCTGGCAATGCAACTGTTGGAGGTTCTTGGTCTTTTGCAGGAGTCAATCCCTGTGGTAATTTTGGTGATTTTAGACCTTGGGGT
>Ga0105046_10001781_pt1 | contig 33448 bp, 31 predicted proteins | sample MAT03_FD_78385 | JGI IMG/M metagenome (GOLD analysis project Ga0105046, IMG submission 78385) | Freshwater microbial communities from Lake Fryxell liftoff mats and glacier meltwater in Antarctica - MAT-03 (megahit assembly) | ecosystem: Environmental > Aquatic > Freshwater > Ice > Liftoff...
AGCAGTTGTACTTGCGCTCGCATGGGAAGCTTTACTGCATTGAGGGGGAATAAGCAGCAAGCCCGATTGCTACTCCGGACAAAGCAGTGTATAACCGCCCACGCAGTTCGCTTTTCAAGGAGGTTTACTATGTCGCGTTTCTTGCTGCTGTTGGTCGGATTGATGTTTACAGGCACTGTTGCATCGGGGGCCGATTATGAGATCGATTGCAAGCTGTGGAAAGGAGATCCGAAGGGTAGCCGGAAGGATGGCACCCAAAAACTAGCGAGCGCACCGACATTAGTGGTGGATTCCGGCGCGAAGGCTTCACTTTTGGTAGGCGGCCAGCATCTGATTGGCGGCAAACTCGTTAACGTCGGTCGAGAAGTACAGCTTATGCCGACTGATGCACGTGGGGGCTGCGTCAAAGTCAGTGTAATATTGGAGCTTCATACAGTCGTCGGAGAAGGGATCAATCGAAAGATCGAAACCAAACGGGAGCTGGCGACCTCGACAGTCAAACTCGGAGAAACGGTGCGAGTCAAGATCGCAGGCGAGGATCCCAAGAAATCCGACTGGGTTGAGGTCACAGTTCGCCAAGCGAAGTAGCCCATGAGACGCTGGCTCTTCTCTCCCTCTTCGTTTCGGTGAGTGAGTTAGTCGCCCTGTGAATGCTAACCTTTCCAAATCACCCACGGATCAAGGCCCCACGGATGAAAACCAATCGGTGGTTTTCATCCGTGGGGCCTTTTGTCTGTGAGTCCACAGCCTTCCGCACATCAACACGAGGCAGAAAATCGACCTGCCACCTCTCATAAAAATATTCCGAAAATTCCACTTGACTATACATGTGTACACTGAATATACTGGACTGTAGGTGATGTCGCACAACCCGCGACTTGGTTTCCGGAGGTGTTCTACCATGCCAAACTTTGCAACAAAAAATCCGGGAGGCCTTGCCCTCGTTGTCCGGTTTGCTTTCGGTTTCCCTCTTTCCACTGCGGGGAAGAGAGGCCAGATCGACGGCTCAATCAACCCTTGCTTTTCGAACATCGTTCGCGGATATTACTTCATCCCGCCTTTACTCCGCTTCGACTTCGTTCGAGATTCCCGCATGATAACGACCTCTCGCAAGGCTGCCCTTATTCTCGGGGTGGTCCTGGTCTTTGCTTCGTCGGCAATGCCCCATCCGATTGTTCCAGGATTCGAACGCTTTCCGGACGATTCGGGAAGTGGCACGCTATTGCTCAGCGAACTGAATTGTGCGAGTTGCCACGCGGATGAAACCAGGTCGAAGAAGCAGGCTCCGGTTCTCGACAACGTGGCCGGGCGGGCCCGCGTGAGCCATCTGCGCAAGTACATCGCGGACCCACAAGGCGTGAAGCCTGGCACGACCATGCCGAATCTGTTCGCGGGCGATCCGGAACGCGAGGCGAAGGTCGAGGCTCTCGTTCACTACCTCGCACTTACTGGTGCGACCAAGCAAGTTCGTCCGGATTTGAAGGCGGTCATTCGCGGCAAGGACACCTTCGCCAAGGTCGGCTGCGTCGCGTGTCACGGTGGCCGGGACATTGCCGGCGATCCGGCCAAGCCGCAATTTGTCTTCGCGGTGCCACTGGGTGATTTGAAAAATAAGTACACCATTCCCGGTCTAACTGGATTTCTCACGAACCCGCTGCAAGCCCGACCCGCTGGACGTATGCCGCACTTGCTGAAGCCGAATGAAGCAGCCGACGTTGCTCACTTTCTGCTTCAAGGCGTGAAGGTGAATCTTCCCACAGGCAAGGGCACCACGAAGTACAGCTACTTCGAGGGGGGTTGGGAAAAGCTTCCCGACTTCAGCAAGATGAAGCCGAAAGCCACGGGCACGGGAATCGCTTTTGAACTTGCAATGGCCAAGCAGGAATCGAACTACGGCATGCGTTTTGAAGGCTATTTCAAGGCCGAGGCCGCGGGAGAATACACTTTCACGCTTTCCAGCGACGACGGCAGCCGGCTCACGATTGATGGCCGAACTGTCGTGGATAACGATGGTGTTCATGCCACTCAGGCGAAGTCCGGCGCGATGGAGTTGACCAAAGGCGTTCACAAAATCGTGGTCGATTTCTTCCAGGGTGGCGGCGAACACGTTCTGGATGTGGAGATCGAGGGGCGAGGCCTGGGTCGACAACCGCTGGCTCCTCTGGTGGCTGCGACCGAGGCCGAACTTGAGAAGAAAGTCGAGCCGAAGCCGGCCGAGAAATACGATGACGCCCTCGCCGTTCAGCCCGACCTGGCTGCCAAAGGCAAGGCCTTGTTTGCCTCGGTGGGCTGTGCGAATTGCCATGAAATGTCGGAGAATCGGAAGCCGATCGCCAGTACGGCGATGCCGGCAACTGCCCTGCGATTGCTGAAGCCAACGGGAGGTTGCCTTTCGGATACCCTAGCTGCTGGCCTGCCGAAGTACGATCTGAGTGCGGGGCAGAAGAAGGCACTTGCTGGTGCCCTTGCGAAGCCGCAAGCGGCTTTTAAGGAACCAGCCGCTGTCATCGCCAGGACGATGGTGACCTTTAACTGCTACGCCTGCCACGAGCGATCGAAGGTCGGCGGAGCAACCGAAGCGACTCAAACCGCTTTCACTACGACCACGCCGGAGATGGGCGATGAGGGCCGCGTGCCCCCACCTCTGGATGGCGTCGGAGCGAAGTTGAACCCCGAGTACATGAAACAATTGCTCGACAAAGGTGCGGATGATCGCCCCTACATGCACACGCGGATGCCTGGCTTCGGCACGGCCAACGCTGGCCATCTGACGGAGGCATTCGCGGCCATCGACTTGCTGCCCGCGCTTCCTCCAGTGAAATTCGCTGAGACCGAAGCGAAAGCAATTTCCACGGGGCGCATGATGGTCGGAGCCCAGGCGTTTGGCTGCATTAAGTGTCACACGTTCGCCGGCAATAAGGCGGAGGGGGTGCAGGGCATCGACATGCTGCTGATGCCGAAACGTCTGAAACGCGATTGGTTTCACGGCTACTGTGTCGATCCGCAGAAAATTCGACCGGGCACGCGAATGCCGACGGCCTGGCCGAACGGAAAAAGCACGCTGCCGCAGATTCTGGATGGCAAGGCGAGCACGCAGGTCGAATCAATCTGGGCGTATCTGAACGCAAAGAACCCCGCGATCCCGGCCGGCATGGGCAAGAAGTTCATGCCGCTGATTCCGTATGACGAGGCGATCATCTATCGCAATTTCATTGAGGGGGCAGGCACGCGGGCGATTGGTGTTGGTTATCCAGAAAAACTGAACCTGGCCTTCGATGCGAACAACTTGCGTCTTGCCTTGATCTGGAAAGGCGGTTTCATCGACGCGGCCCGGCACTGGACCGATCGCGGCACCGGCTTCGAAGGCCCGCTCGGCGACGACATTTTGAGCCTCGCGGCAGGAGCGCCGTTCGCGATTCTCGAAAAGACCGACGCTGCCTGGCCGGCCGGCAACCCACGCGAGAACGGCTATAAATTTCTCGGCTACACCGTCACCAAGGATGAACGCCCGACCTTTCGTTACGAATTCAACGGCATCACCATTGAGGATTTCCCGAATCCTTCGGGCAAGGAAAGCCCAACTCTGAAACGCTCATTCAGTTTGAAGTCTGACAAGGCAGTCGAGGGGCTTTACTTCCGTGCTGCCGTCGGCAACAAGATCGAAGCAATCGGTGAAGGCTGGTTCAAGATCGATGGCTGGAAGTTGCGCATTGAAGGTGCGGAAGCCAAGATTCGCCAGGCTGGCGGCAAGAGCGAATTGCTCGTGCCCTTAAAATTCGTCGATGGCAAGGCAACGTTCACGCAAGAGTTTTCGTGGTAATTCCTTCCTCGTTTAGCGGGCGACCCAACGGGTCGCCCGAGTGATTTTTTCGAGATCAACCCATGCACACCTACCGCTCCATTCTCACCGCGTTCGTCTCGTTGACACTTGCCCTTTCCGCCCACGCGCAAAAGAAAGGCCCGGCAAAGGCCGAAGGCGAGGACGACTACTACAAGCTCCTGCGCTTCGAGCCACCGGCCGGCGAAGTTCTTGAAGCCGGTGCAATCGAAATGTTGCCCGATGGCAAAGTCGCGATTGGCACACGTCGCGGCGAAGTTTGGCTCATCGATAACGCCTACGCGGCCGATCCGAAGGAGGCGAAGTTCACGCGTTTCGCCCACGGCATGCACGAGATCCTCGGCCTGGCACAAAAGGACGGCTGGCTCTACGTCACGCAACGGCCCGATGTTTCGCGAATCAAGGACACGAACGGCGATGGCAAAGCCGACGTCTTCGAGGTCGTGAGCGATGGCTGGGAAGTCAACGGCGACTATCACGAGTACGCGTTCGGGTCTCGCTTCGACAAGAACGGCGATATCTGGATCACGCTTTGTCTAACGGGCTCGTTCGACTCGAACAGCAAGTTTCGCGGTTGGGCCGGCAAGGTTACGAAGGATGGCAAGTTCGTGCCAACCACTAGCGGCGTACGCTCCCCGGGCGGGATTGGCTTCAATGCCGAAGGAGAGGCTTTCTACACAGATAACCAAGGCCCGTGGAATGGCACTTGCGGGCTGAAGCATCTCACCGTTGGCGCGTTCGTTGGCCATCCGGGGGGCTTCAAGTGGTACACAGATCCGGCTGCAAAATATCTCGGCGAGGCACCGGCGATTCCCAAGAGCGGCAGCCGGATCATGACGGAGGCGAAGAAGATTCCGGAAATGAACCCAACGAGTGTGATGTTCCCTTACGGCAAGATGGGGCAGTCCGCGGCTGGGATTGACTGCGATCTTTCCGGCGGCAAATTTGGGCCGTTCGAGAAGCAACTCTTTGTCGGCGATCAAACACACTCGACGGTCATGCGAGTCTTCCTCGAAAAGATCGACGGCAAATATCAGGGGGTCTGCTTCCCATTTCGACAGGGTTTCGGTTCCGGCATCGTGCCGGTGCGATTCGGCAAGGATGGATCGCTCTTCGCGGGAGGCACCAATCGCGGCTGGGGATCGCGTGGGAATAAGCCATTCTCGATCGAGCGACTTGTGTGGACCGGTAAAACTCCCTTCGAGATTCACGAGATGCGTGCCAAGCCCGATGGCTTCGAATTGACGTTCACGCAGCCCGTTGATCCCGCGACCGCGAGCAAAGCCGAATCGTATGTGATGAAGACCTTCACCTACATCTACCAGGCGGCCTACGGCAGCCCCGAGGTTGATCCGACGACACCGAAAATTACCAAGGTTGTTCTTGGTCAGGACAACAAAAGCGTGCGACTCTACGTCGATGGCCTGCAGGAAGGGCACATCCACGATCTGAAGGCCGAGGGTGTTCGTTCGAATGAAGGTCTGCCGCTGCTCCACCCGCAGGCTTACTACACGCTGAATTACATTCCGAAGAAGTAAGCAAGACGCGCCCGACAAAAATCCGAGAATCGATACAGAGCCGCGCACGGAGCGCAGCGGAGTAAGCGGTTCAGCGTCTCGCGGCTTACTCCGCTGCGCTCCGTGCGCGGCTCTGATGGAATTTTGTCGGGCGCGTCAAGCAAGTAAGGTAGAGTCACATTCCGATGTCCTCATATTGAAAGAAGCGGCGGCTGACCTGCGTCTCTCTACATCGGAATTGGGAAAGCTCGCGAAGAACGGGGAATTTCCCGGCCGAGGCCGTGGGCGATGAATGGCGATTTCTGAAGGCTGCCCTGGACCGGTAACCTCAAAGAGAAAACTATCCGACAGACCTCCAAGCTGAACTTGAAAAAGATTTCGGGAACGGTTGAACGGAGCATTGAAAACCGAAGCTAAGCCCGGATCGAACGGGAGAATCCTGGCGCTGGGTGGCACGAATCCGATTTGAAGCGCCGCTTGGATGAGGTCGCGAACGGCAATGCGGAGTTGGTCCCCACGGATCAAGCATTTGCAGAGATGCTCGAAACCCATCATGCGCGAGGAACTCTTAAAAGCTCGACGGTCCATCCAGATTCGTGAGTTGTCTCACCACGCAACAATTGCGGCCTGAGTCTTTGGCTTCGCCGAGGGCGGCCGAGGCGGCATGTCGCATTTGATCGAAGCCCACCAGAGTATCCGAAAGAGCGACGACCATCCCGACACTGACGGTCAGCTTGATGGGTTCATTGCTGTAAGTCGTCTCGCCGATCTCGACCGTCCGGCGAACTCGTTCAGCGAGAGTTAGAGCCCCCTCCAGGTTGGTCTCCGGCGCGACGATCATGAACTCTTCACCACCCACTCGACCGACGGTGTCAATCGTTCGAACGGCGTTGAGCAAGGATTGGCCGAGCCAGCTGAGTACATGATCCCCGCCGGGCAATAAGAATCGTGTGTTGATGGCTTTGAAATTGTCCGCGTCCACCAGGGCTATGGCCAAGTGGGAGGGCGTTCGGGCTCGTCTAAGCACTTCGGTCTTGGCCAGGCGATCCATGGCACGCCGATTCGGCAATCCTGTTAATGCATCCGTCAGAGCCATCTTTTGCAGGATCGTGTTCCGTTGTTCCAGCTGCCGGTTCGTGTGCTCCAACTCCCGTGTGCGGTCGGCGACCCGTTCCTCGAGTTCCAGATTGAGCTTTCTCAACTCATCGAGAAGGTTTTCGTGGCTCCGTTCCAGCAAGAACGTTCTGGCGGCCTGGCGAATGAGCGCGACCAGCTGTTCGGGCCGCCAGGGTTTGAAGAGAAATCGCTGAGCCAACCCGGAATTGATGGCTTCGACCGCCTCGTCCATACTGTAGATGCCGGTCATCAAGATTCGGACCGACCTTGGAGAGTGTTCTCGGCACCACTCAAGAAACGGAATCCCTTGCAGGCCAGGGAGTTGCTGATCGGAGATGACAATATCGACCGTATTGCGAGCGAGGAGAAGCTGGGCTTCTTCGGCGCTTTCCGCGATATGGAGTTCATAGTCGGACGCAAGCAAACCGCGAGCAAGCTGGGTGAGAGCCTGTTCATCGTCCACAAATAATACGGAACATTTGAATCGTCCCACGGTTTCGTACCTACATGCCGGGGCGGTCGGCGAGTCCAGTCCTTCGGTCACCGTTGAATCCGTTATTGACAGCATAACTCATATTTTCGGCCGGGCACGATATTTTCGGAAAGGAGTGCAACTAGTGGCTGTATCGGTCGATAGGGATTGTTCGTTAGTTGGCCCTTGCGTGGATCGCACGGGTCGCTTGGCGGGGAGCGAGCGGCCAAGCGAGGATTGATCGATTGGATTCCTTGCCGAGCTAGTTATACTGAGTTATCGGTGAAAGATCATACGTGTGAAGCTGTTATGATCGCGTGAGGCGGATGAATCGCGTGCTTTGGGAGGGCTTTGCGGTTTTTTCTGGCCTTTTTTCAACTACAGACTTGCGACCGGCGAAAGGCCTTATTACAATCAGTTGTGTTTGCTGGGGAGCGAAGGTACAGGACTGGCACGGAAAGCCAGCCGCCAACCAACACAGGGAGGTGTTGTTTCGGCCTGATTGCACGAATAAGTGCCACATAATCAGGTTGCAGGCTCGCCCGGAAACTTGCGAATTCAAGTTGCCGGACCGTGCTCCCTTATCGGCCACAACCCTGTCTGCCACACCGTGTGGCGAAAATGGTGGTGGCCGCTTGTGTTGTCACCTGGGGTTATTCGATCCCTACAGGGAAGGATTGCCATGAATTCTGTGAGGAAAAAGCGGGCGTCTGTCTTAAACGACAGTGCGGCCGATGCTCCCGCCATTACGACTTTCTCGTCCGATCTCCTCACTCCTGAAGAAGAGCGGGAGTTACTCTCCAGTTTCTGGGACTGCAAGAGCGAGTTGGTTCGAATTCTATTGCGGCAATATCCGCACTTGCGAGCCAATCGGCCTCCGTTTGAACCTTGGCCCATGGCCCAGTTCATCCGCGAGTATTGCACCGACGAGTCATGTGCCGACGCACCTTCGACCCGTCGTATCCGCGATAAGTACGTTCACTTCAAGCATCGGCTGGCCTCCGCCAACATCCGCCTCGCCGCTCACGTGGCCAAGCGGTTCCGCCACCATGCTCTGAGTTATTCGGACCTCCTTCAAGAGGCCGTCTGCGGGCTCATGCAGGCGATCGATCGCTTCGATGTCTCGCACGGCACACGCCTGGCGACCTACGCGACCTGGTGGATTCGACAAACTCTACAGATTGCCGTGGCTCGTCAAAGCCACTTGGTCAGCCTCAGCCCACATCACTTGCAGGAACTCGGTCTCCTCCAGCAAGAGAGCGAAGCGCTTGCTCACGGTGGCAAGCACTTGCCGAGCCCGCAAGAACTGGCTTCTCGAACGGGCAGCTCACTCGAACACCTCACTCACTTGCAAACGGCGACCCGTACTCCGGTCTCACTGAATGCCGTCCTTGACGACGATAGCGATTTCAAGTTGACCGAAGCGATGCCGGACAACACGAGCACGACCGCTCAGACAAACAACGAGCGTCAGGAGGCGTTAGGTTTCCTCATGGAAAACTTGCGTCCTCGTGAGAAGAAGGTTCTCGATCTGCGCTTCGGCCTGACTGGCAGCGGCACTCATAGCCTCCGTCAGATCGGCCACTTGCTCCGTATTAGCAAAGAACGAGTTCGCCAGATTCAGAATCGTGCTCTCGAAAAGCTTCGTGCGAGTGCAGAACGCGTCGGTTGGGAACCGAGCCTGCTTCTCGATTGATCGTTTTGCCTTTTGCCGAATCATGCGAGGCCCGCCCGTTTTGGGCGGGCCTCTCTCTTTTCCGAGCCTGCCCATGAAGATGATTCTCGCCATCATTCAGCCGGCCAAGCTGGAGGCCGTCAAGGAAGCGCTCAACGCGGTCGAAGTTTTTCGCCTTACGGTTGTCGATGTTTACGGATTCGGCCGGCAGAAAGGACAGTCCGAAGTCTTTCGAGGCCACGAATTGGCCGTGAATCTCGTCCGCAAAGTCCAGCTTCAAATCGCCGTGAACGAAGACTTCGTGGAACCAACCGTGAACGCTATCCTCGCTGCCGGTAGAACGGGATCGGAAGGCCGAATCGGCGACGGAAAAATTTTTATCCTGCCTCTCGAAGACTGCGTCCGCATCCGCACGGGAGAACGCGGCCCGGAAGCTATCTGAAGACAGAGAACAGAGGACAGAGGACAGAGGACAGAAGTCAGAAGTCAGTAGGCAGAATGTGGGTATCGCTTGCTGTCTTCTGTCTTCTGTTCTCCGTCTTCTGTTCTCTCTCCTCTGTCCTCTGTCTTCTGTCCACTGTTCTCTGACTTCTGTCTTCTCTTCAAGGAGGATCCTCTCCACCCCGTCCATACGGGTGGCATCGGCAAATTCGCCAAAGGCCTTTTGGCACCCCGCGCCAGGGGCCATACTTTTTCACGGCGAGAATCATGTACTCGCTGCATCCCGGTTGATAAATGCATGTGGGCGGCAAGATGGGGCGGAGAATCCTCTGGTAGAGTCGAACCAGCAGGATCACACCGAACGCGAAGAGGCGGCCGATCATGCGGTCGCCTCCGGGCTCGGCTTCGCATCGCGTTCGATCTTGCGAATGGCCTGCCTGGCCAGCTTGACCAAGGAGTCTCGAAATGGTTCGAGGTTGTATTCATCGAGCGGTCGAGGGATCAGGACGATATCATAACCTATGGGTACATTTTCCTTCGAGAGACGGTACGCCTCGCGCATGAGCCTGCGAATGCGATTGCGAACCACGGCGATTCCGAATTTCTTGGAAACGGAAAGGCCTACGCGCGAGTGCGGCAGGCCGTTTTCCTTTGCATAGAGCACGAGAGTCCCATCCGCAGCCGATCGGCGGCGATCGTAGACGGCTTGGAAGTCTTGTGGACGACGAATGTGCTCGTGTGGTTGAAAGCGAGGCACGGCATTGACCCCTGGGTTCAGTATGAATTCTAGGACACTGCACCTGCGTGGAGGTTATCGAGCGTGAATCCACTCTGTCTCTTGTTGAGCGACGACCTGATCGACGCCAGCCGGGTGATGGGCGATGGGCGGGCCGCAGGGCTGACCGTTCAGCACTGCCGGGACGTGGCCAGGCTGCTCGAAGGAATGCCACGCCGGCCCGTGGTCGTCGTCATCGATTTGCACTTTCCTGGTCTTGAACTCGAAACGCTCGTGCCAACAATCCGAGGAAGTGGAGCAAAACTCATCGCCTTCGGAGCACATGTGGATGCGGCGAGATTGAAAACAGCCCGTCAGGCGGGCTGCGACGAAGTTCTCCCGAGAAGTGCGTTCTTTGCGGATCTGGAGAGTAAACTTGCGGCGTGGTCAACGGTTTGAGTTCATTCGTTGTCAGGCCCAGTGACGGCCGTCCCTGGGCTTTCGATTGCGCTTATTTCTTCCCCAATAGCCCGCGGCCCTTCAGCCACGTTTCCAATTTCGTCGGCCACTCCGCCACCTCGGGCGAGTTCTTCTTCGATGTCGCATCATTGCCAAGGCCCACGCCATGTCGGCCTTTCTCGACCACGAACAACTCCGCTGGCACATTGTTCTTCTTGAGTGCCTCGTAAAAGAGTTCGCTGTTCTTGATCTTCACGGCCGAGTCTTCCTTGGTGTGGAACAGGAACGTCGGGGGCGTATCTTTCGTGACCTGTTTCTCGTTCGAGTAGAATTCGACGAGCCCCTCATCGGGCTTACTTCCCAGCAGATTGTTCCGCGAACCACCATGGGTTACGGCCGGGTCCATTGAGATCACGGGATATGCCAGGATCGCAAAGTCCGGCCGGCAACTCACGCGATCGAGCGGATCCTCCGCATCAGCTTTCCCTGCATCAAAGTGCGTGGCTGCCGTGGAAGCGAGATGCCCACCAGCCGAGAATCCCCACACGCCGATTTTCATTGGATCGATGCCGTGATCCTTTGCCTTGGCCCGAACCGTGCGAATGGCTCGTTGAACATCCAGCATGGGCCCGGGGTGCAATGGCGGCGCGATCTGCGATTCGTTGGCTGTCCGATATTTCAGAATGAAGGCATGGACGCCGCGTTCGTTCAGCCAGGTAACAATTTGCTTGCCTTCGTGATCGATCGCTCGACCGCTGTAGCCGCCGCCGGGACAAACAACGATGGCAGTGCCGTTCGCCTTGTCGGCAGGTGCCAAGTGGGTCGTGAGCGTCGGAACATTCTTGGCATCCTTGCTGACCGGTCCGGGGATCTTGTCGCCCCATAGCGGTGCGGGCGTGGGTTCAGCGGTAATCATTACCGCGAGCATAAAGGTCGTGGAGAACATAAATCACCCGAAAGAGGTAAGAGCAATCCCACTTTCAACTTCACACTTTTGACTTTTAACTTGTTCGAAGTGGGTTGCTGCTATAATAGAGGCGTCCGACACTGGGGGCGATCTGGTATCGACCGGGTATCCTGACGTGTTCGTGGCGTGCCGTGGTTGGTCAGTTGGCCACGTAAAAAGCTGACCAAATGATAACTGCTCAACCGCAGTTCTCTCTGGCTGCGTAAGTAAAATTACGTAACCCCGTGTCCGAAGCCTTCGCCTGAAAGGTTTCGGCGTGGTAGCCAAGTCAGGCTCGCGATCGCCAGGGGTTCGTCGCTAATTGGGCGGGCCGATTCGGAGGCGGCGATTGCTAAAAAACCTGTCCGATAGCCAACCGGGTACCCTGCCGACCGGGGATCTGGAAAGCGAACATGAGTGTAGAACTCAAGCATAGTTCGGCTACGCACGTAGAAGCGGGCATCGATGTGCCACGGGACGCGGGTTCGATTCCCGCCGCCTCCACTTAAAGGCCACTCGCGATTCGTCGCAAGTGGCCTTTTTTGGTTTCACTTGCGGCCGAAATGCTGAATTCTTGCTGGTTTCCGTGCTGGCGAAGTGGCCAATAAAGCTTGACGGGTCGTGAATGATGGCGTCATAGCAGCATCTTCTTCCCCCGAAAACCGAGGGCGGTGCCATGAGTACACGAAAGAGGGAAATCCGGCCGGACAGTCAGGGGCGACGGAGAGGATCACGTCCAGAATAAAATCAAAAAATTTGCGATTCTCCACCAGGGATCATTCGCCGCCTCGATCTCAATGAGAAAACTCATGCGCGAGTTGTCGGCTGGCACGAGGCAGGATTCGGTCCCAAAAAAGTCTCCTTTTCCGAGTGCCGGTGGCCACTCTTCCTCAGTAACTCCGTGCGATCTTCATTGATTTCGGTCATGGGGAATGATTCAGGCGAATGGTAGCACTCCCATGGCCTGAATCGATGAGAATGCTTGGTTCGCTTGAGTGGGCGAATCGACCAGCACACATGAAAACTGATAGTCATAATTGCGTTGGCTGTGACCAAATGCAAACGGATCGTGGTGCATTGCGAGTTCGGCTCACGCAAAGCCGAGTCTGACTTTCCACTCATTCGCGGCATGCCTCACCGCGATCGAGCCAGTTTTTCCTTGTAGAGCGTTGCCTTGTCCTTGTCGTTCTCGCCTTCGAAGATCTTGATGAGGCGGGTCATTGCCTTCAGATGTTCGCCGCGATCTTGGTTGTAGACGACATCGACCCAGAGGTAGGACCACATGGCATCGCGCTTATTGCTCCTGGCCAAGTACACATCGCCGAGAACGTTGTAGCCGAGGGCCTTCAATCCCGGATCGGCAGCCTTGCCGATCGCTTCTTCGATCTTCTTGATCGATGCCGCCGAATCGCCTTTTGCATCCGCGGCGTCCAAACCCAATTGGTAAATGATGACTCGCTCTCTCAGGCTGACCGGCGATTTCGCATCCTCGTTCACGGCCTTGATGCGTTTCCGTCCATCGTCGTATTTCTCCGATTGAAACGCGATGTCGATCAGGGCGGCCGTCGCTTCTTGCTTGAATTCTGCCGGTATATTCGCGGCTTTCTCGATCAGTTCATAGCTTTTGGTTGCGCCCGCATAGTCGGCAGTGTCTGCTTGCAATCGCGCGAGCTGTCGAGCGGCGTTCGGGAACTCCCAGGTATCGGGATGAGCTGTTGTGAAGTCGACCAGTGCTTTAATGGCGGCCTTGAGCTGTTCGTCCCCCTCGGCGACCATGGCTTGCAGCGAGGCAACGCGATAATCGATGTAACGACGAGCAGCGGGGCCGGCCGCCTTCACCTCCGGCATGGCCTGGACCGCTTGAAAACCTTTAAGTACCATCGGGAAATCCCGAGCCGTTTCCGCCGGGGACAGCTTGCCGATTTCGAGAGTCACCTTCGCAGGCAGCTCCGAGTAAGTCATGCGAATGATCTCGTTGGACGGAACCGTTTCCTCCTTGCCGAGACCTGCCGGCTTGATTTTTACACCAGCCGAATTTTCCTCAAGGATTTTGCCGCTGATGATCGACGAGCCTCCTTTCTTGTCGCGCCGCTCGACGCGATCCTGGCCGAGTACAAACGTTTGCGAGGCGATGATACCGATCAACGCAGACAGGGCACAGAACCCGATGATTCGCTTCATGATGGCGGAAAACTCCGGAGGGTGTCTTTTCGTTGTATTGGCGAGCGTCGAAGTGTAAGCCCGACGTGTGACTCATTTCACGTCGGGCTTACGCTTCGACGCTCGCCCGAGAGAATCACGGTGTCGCTGCTTTCGGCAAAGTTGCCGTCAACTCCTCGAACTTCTTCTTAACGACCTTGTAGCGATCTTCGTTGAGGAAATCCTGTATCTTCTCTTTCACTTCGGTCGGCACGTCGTCGTTCTTGGTAACTAGGTCAAATAATCTTTGGGCAATATCGTTGAGTTTTGGGGTGATCGCTTCGGGGCCCCCCTTAACCTTAACGGCCACGGCCGGTGTCGTGTAAGCCCGAGCGCTACAGCGTTGGGCTTCGAAAAACAGGTCGAAGTAGAGCTGACGTTGCTGGTTTCTGCGCTCGGCTACTCCCGGGAAAACATTCTTTAAAGCCAGATCCACAAACCCGCTGACGGCGATGGGAACGTGAAACTTGATCAGGATACTCATGTCTGCCACTTGGCCAAAGACAACAAAGTTTTGACGTTGTCCCAGAAATTTTACCGGTTGGGGAAGTCCACCGGGTACGAATTCGTTGGTCAGTTTGACCCAATTGCTCACGGCTGGGCCGAAGAAATTCTGATCTTCCAAAAGCGCACAGTATTCTTTGCGCATCTCGATGTTGCGGTATCCCCAGCCTTGAGCAGTGCCCTTACCGATTGGATCTCCAACCACCTTTTTCATCAGGGCTGTTGCCTTGTCGAAATCGGGTTTTCCGCCACCCTGAGTTCCGGCCTGGCGGTGAGCCCGGGCTTGCAGGTACTCCATCTGGCGAACAAACGTAACATGCTTCGTTGCCGCGTCCGGATCTTTCGCGTTGGGCTCGAACGGCTTCTTGATCAGTTGTTCGAACAATTCCGCTGCCTTCGCGTTCTGATTCACAGCGCCGTAACCTTGGCCGAGGAACATGACCACTCCGTTCGGCAGCTTGCTGACATCATCGCCTTTGATTTTATCGAGGAACTCGGTGAAGCTTTGGGCGAGTTCCGTCGCTTCGGCTTTTTTGCCTTCCTTGGTTAGACTTTCGATCTGTCCCTGAATGGTCGTATTGAGCGAGCGCATGGTGGTGACGCTCTGTTCCAGGCTGCCCCCCGAGGCTTGAAGTGCATCGAGCATTTCGCTTGCCTGATCGACCTGCTTGTTCTGCACGAAAGCGGACATGGCGGCGATGAGGAAGCTGCGTTGCGCTGTCCGCATGCGCACGAAACCTGGTGTTTCCTCGGGCGGAGGAGTTTTCATTTCCTTTTTCAGTGCGTCCAGATCGGCAGCCAGCACCTCGCCGACCTTGGCGAATTCTTTGGCCCGAATGAAGTCCGCCACTCGACCTTGGAGCGAATTGTATTTCAAGCCCCGGATCGTGTAGCCAAGGTCTTTTTTCTTCGCCTCGAGCGAATCGAGTTTAGCCAGACCCGCGACTGTGGACTTCACGACGGCATCGACTTTGTCGTGATCGCCGTTCATGTTGTAAAGCTGAGCAAGCATGGTCTTGGCACCGGCCCAGGCTTCGGCTTGATAAGCCGGGGATGTGCCAGGCGGTTCTTGCAAAGCTTCGAGGGCCGCCAATGTGGCCCGGAAGTCCGCGGCTCGCTTCGTAATGTTGGCAGCAAGGGTTTCCCGATACTTCGGATCTTTTGGCTCCGGACGAATCAGATAAAACATCGCGGCCGCCATCTCGCGGCGTGCTTGATACACGTCGGAATAGCCACTGCCAATGCGACTGTGGGTCTTCCAGGCGGTTTCGTAATCTTTATCTCGGTTCGCTTGATAGAAGGCCAGCACGTGGCGAATCGCGTCGGTTGGGCCATCGTTGGGCCAGGATTTCTCGGCGAAACCGGCCAGTGATACGATTCGTTTTACGTCTGAATCCTGGGCGGCGTCGTCTCCGCCGGCTTCCTTGAGTTTCCCCAGAGCAGCGTTGTAGGCGAAGACAGCGAATGCGGCAGCCACGGCCGCCTTGGGCATCTTCGGATTGTTGCGAGCTAGGCCCTCTCCCAACACTGCGGCTTCTACAGCACGGTTTTTCTTGGTGAGAAAATTGACCAGCAACATCTGAGCATCAAAAACATCTCGGGGTGGATCTTTCGGCAAGACTCGCTGCAAGCCTCGTTCGAGGTAGTTGACGGCATTGCCGATCCGCACTTTTTCCTCCGCCTCTTGTTCCTCGGCGGACTTTCCGGAGGTTGCGAGGTTGATGATCTTGCCTTGCTGAACCTGGGCCGCGAGATAGCCCTGCTCGAGCGAGGTGATTGCCTTGAGTGGAGGATCGTCCCCCTTGCCATCGGCTTCTAACACGATGAGTTGGTTGATTAATCGGCGGCGCTGGGCTCGATCGGAGTACTCGTTGTCCGTCTCGGCGATCTCTTTGTAAATCTTGTTGGCGTCCTCAAGCAGTTGCCTGGCAGTGCCGCTGATGCCAGTGATCTTGCGGGCGGGTGGCGGAGCCTCCTTGGCCGGCTCCTTGACTTCTTCCTTGCCTTTGTCCTTCTCGCTTGTCTTCGGTTTGGGCATCGGTGGTGCGGCTTTGGGCTTTGCCAATGGAGCGAGAGTAATCCCGCTGAGGAAGGCTTGGGATTCTTTCATCAGCGCTCGGCGATAGCGGGCACCGATCCCTTCGGGTGTATTCTTGGCATCCGGATAGGTTTGCAACCAGCGTTGGGCGGCCTGCTCCGTGCGGATGTATTTGGCTCCGGGAGTCGTGTCTTTTGCTCCGTCTGCTTCGAACACATGTTCGATTCCGAAAAATCCGGCCAGGCGCACAGCGTCGGCCGCGTCGCGGTTGTTGCGGTTGGCAGCGATGAATTTCTCGATCGCGGGCACGGCCGCGGTGGATTCGCCATTTACAAACGCACATTGCCACGACCAGATGCTGGCGAGGTGGCCGATCCGAACGTTCGGATAGCGGTCCGCGATCTTGTTGAACGCCGCGCGTGCCTTGTCAACCCCTTCGCCTTTCTGTCGGAGTTCGTCCTCGCCGATGAAAGTGAGAGCCAACTCATACTGCAACACGGCCGCGTCCAACTCAGCCTGGGCTTTTGTTTGCTTCAAGACTGCATACAGCTTGTCTTTTTCGTCGAGTGTCTTCAGACGATTCTCGAGATTGGTGATAGCCCCCAGATAGCGATTGTAGGCAGTCGTGAAGTCGGGCCGCGCACGTGAAAACTGCAGAGCTTTTGCCTCGCGATTCTCGATGCGGTTAGCCTTACTGAGTTGTCCCTTGGCCTGAAGTGCAAATAATCGAGCGATTTCTACGTTAGCCTTGGCTGCCCTTGGATGAGTAGGGTTGGCCTTGATGAATTCTTCGAAGGCGGCACGAGCCTGAATAATGAGGCTGGACCGACGGGCATCATCACTTTCCCGGCTTGCTTCTTCGAGACGAATGCCCGCAAGTTCGAAAGGAATCTCTTTCGCTTCATCCGCAGTCAGCAGATTCGGGTTGGCCTTGAGTTCCTCGAGCCGTTGGAGCGCCAAATCGACCATACCAGCTGAACTCAATGCTCGCACCAGTTCCAGCTGAGACGGAAGCTCAGCGTTCGCGGATATTCCGAAAGCGAGGGAGAGGCCAAAGGCCAGGAAAGCTTGCCGCATGATGAGGCTCCGACTTGGAGTACGAATCGAAATGAAGGGCAATTCGACTGAACGGCCATTGTACGTAAGACGCAGGACAGGTGGAAATAGTTCCTTTTGCTAAGCGAGCATTCAGAGGTTCAGAATCGAAAGTTCGAGCGAGAAAATGTAATCCATCACCTACCCTTGATTATAGTGTACATAATACCACTAGTCAAGGCCGGAGCGAGAAAACAGGCAAGATAATTTTCTTTTTTCTGGCGAGTGCAGCCGAGGCGAATTTCTACTCGTCGGGTTCGTCTCGATACGTCAAGGGCGACAGGGCCTTCCGCAAGATTTCCCGCATTGCTTCCAGGTCCGGCTTTTGGCCGGTGAAGAGTTCGAACTGCATCGCGGCCTGGCGCACGAACATTTCGACACCGCTGACGACCTGGCAGCCTCGTGATTTCGCGTCTTTCAGAAGCAAGGTCTGTTCTGGGTTGTAAACCGTGTCGAAGACGACCATGCCTGGCTTCAGAAAACCCACGTGAAGCGGACTTTCATCCAGGTTCGGGTGCATACCCACAGGCGTGCAATTCACAATAATTTCGACTTCCAGGTTGTGTCGAGCGGCCCACTCAACAGCTTTTCCGTGGACTTCGGCGGCAAGCTTCTCGGTTTTGTCCGCGCTTCGACCGACGATAAAGAGTGGCGTTGCACCGGCTTGATGCAATGCATGAGCCACGGCTCGGGCCGCCCCGCCGCTCCCCAAAATCATGGCCCCACATTCCTTGATCTGTTTTCGTTTCCCTTCCTCAACCGGCATGTTTCGAGCCAAGCCCTCCAGAGCTGCCTCGTAGTCCGTGTTGAAGGCGTGATAGCCATCCGCCCGCTTGACCAGAGTGTTGGCGGCACCTGTTTCTTTCACGCGATCGTCAATTTTGACGGCCAAGTTCGCTGCCGCTTCCTTGTGCGGGATCGTCACACTGTAGCCTTCCACAGGGATGGCGTTGAAGGCTTGAAGCGAATCGTCGAGTTCTCCGCGTGGGACTCGAAACGGCAAATACAAGGCATTCAAGCCTGTCTGGCGAAACATCAGATTGTGTAAAGCAGGGCTGTAAGATTGGGAGACCGGATCGCCGATCACGCCATAAACCTTGGTTTCCGTGTTGATCCGTTCGACCTGGAAATATCGCCGTACTTCCTCGAAGGAGGGCAGTCCGGGAGCGATGCTTCGTTCCTTGTTGAAAGCGGAGTACAGGAAAGGCGCGCCATAACGAAGCGATAGAATTCGGCTTGGCAATCCCATCTCGCCCATGCAGTGTCCGACAGTCGGCCGTTTGGCGTTCTTGATGATGTTCAAGACTCGAATGCAGTCTTTCGGATGTTGGGCCATGGTCACGATCTTGAAAACGTCGGCATCTTGCTTGGCCATGTTTTCGTAGATGCCCTCAAGATCTTCAGGAGTTTCCACGAAATTGTGATAGCTGACAATACGTTTGACGTCGCGAAACCGTTTGATCTCGTCGGCCACATCGGTTTCGAGGTCGATCCAGTCGAACCCAGAAACGATGGCCTGGCGAATGATCATCCGTCGCTCTTCCTCGGTCCCCTTCCATCGGCCGCCGTCGGTATGGCGGCGCAATGTGGCGATCCAGGGACACTTCCGATGAGCGAGAAGCCGTTTGAAATCCACGGCCTTGGCCATGTAATCCAGGCGCAACTCGATGAATCGGGCCCCACGGTGGACGGCCTCGTCCAGTTCGACCTGAACCATCTTGTGGCGGGTACGGGCGATAATCACACAAACCCGATCGACTCCCAGCGACATGTCAACCGGCTCCGTGAGCGTGAGTGCCTGACGTTTATCAATGTAGGCGGGAGAGCGATTTCTCGCAAGCAGCGGAAATGGCAAGGAACTGCGAAATTTCATTGACCGGCGCGAGCGGTTTGAGATATAAAAGATAGTTATCCGGAAAGCACAACTCAGGTGGAGGCTCACTTGTCCGCAATCGGTCGACCACTCCCATTCCTACTTCGGTTTGCCCTATTGGCGATCTGCCTGGGATCCCTTGCTTGCACCCCGGCCGACAAGCCTCAGGGTCAGTCCGAAAAGAATCTGCAAGGACTGGCTGTTTTTTATGGCCGCTTCGTTAGTCAGAACAAGGGCGTCGGTCCACCGAACGAGGAAGCTTTCAAGAAGTTCATTCGCGGGATGCGCCCAGCCGAATATGAGAATTTTGGCATCGATCTGGCGAATCTTGACGCGCTGTTTACTTCACCTCGGGACAATCAGCCCTATGGCATCGCCTGGGGAATGCGTGGAGCCATGCCTGGGCCGGATGGTGCAGGCATGGTGATCTGGGAGCAAACTGGTGTAAATGGCAAGCGATTTGTAGCAGACGCAGTCGGCAAGATCGAAGAAGTCGATGAAGCAACTTGGAATCAACGCCTGCCGAAATCGAAGTCGGGAAAATAGTCCGTGTTCCGGCCCGTTTTTGGCCGGTTTTTATCTCTTTTGGAGGTTTCACGTGTCGCTCCCTCTCCGTAACCGGCGCTCGGGCTTTACGCTCATCGAGTTGCTGGTAGTCATCGCCATCATCGCGATCTTGATTGGACTGCTGTTGCCAGCCGTTCAAAAGGTCCGCGAGGCGGCCAGTCGCATGAAGTGCGGCAATCACCTGAAGCAAATCGGGCTTGCCATCCACAATTACAACGACACAAATGGACACTTGCCCGCGGGCGGCTTTAATCCATGGGAACAACATGGTAGCTGGCCCTTCCACATCTTAAGCCACCTGGAGCAGGACAATCTTGCCCGGCAAACTACGCCTAACAATGTGGATCCGCTTCGATATCGCGCAGGGCCTTCCGTGTATTTTTGCCCGACCCGACGACGATCCACGGCCTCAGGAAATCAGGGTGGACGTTATTTGATGGATTATGCCTCCGCTACCCCGGCCGATAGCGCGGGATCATGGGATCAGTATTGGAAGGGTGATGTTTGGGGTGGCGGCTGGGAGGGGCAACCGCCTTATCGAGGCATGATTGTCCGTGGCGGATTCGATTTCAACCAAGGCCGATGGCGAGGCAGTCAGTCAACAATGGGCAACATTCCCGACGGCACCTCAAACACCCTGATGATCGGCGAGAAGCAACTCAATTGGCAGGCATATGTAACGGGTGACTGGCACGACGATGCCGGATGGGCTGACGGCTGGGATCCCGACGTTGCGCGATATACCGGATTTGAACCTCGTTCGGACAAACAGTACGGACAGGTTGGTTGGGAAGGATACCGATTCGGTTCCGCTCATGCCACGGGCATGAACGGGGTGTTCGGCGATGGCTCGGTTCGCTTTATCAAGTATGGAGTCGATGCCACGTTGTTTAACAACATCGGCGGGCGCGATGATGGACAAGTTGTTGATCTTGGCGGCTTGTAAGTCAATATTGGATTTGGAAAAGCACAATCGCCCCGGCCAATCCCGGGGCGATTGTGTTGAGAAGCGTGTCTTGCACCCGAAACTGACCTTTACACAAAAACCACTTTCTGGCATGGGCTCTTCGACTTCTGGCATCGGCTCCAGATGATTTGCGCTGCCCTCGATCGGGGGGTCGAGGGCAGCGGCTTTTTTCGGGGGAACATTCCAATGCGCCATATTGGTGCTTTATTGCTCGTTTTTGGCCTCGCCACGCCTGCGTTCTCCGCGGAGACGCCGCCTGCCGAGACTCCAGCTTCCACGGTCCCTTGGTACCGTTGGTGGTTCCTAGGCGAACGGGAGAAACCCGTTCCCGCGAAGGAACCGGCAATCGCTGCAAGAGATCGTGCTCCAGGCACCGGTGCACGAACTGCTCCGGCCGTCTCTCCCAAAGAGATGGCAAAACGGCAACTGGCCGAAGAGCAGAGAATCTATCTGGAGCGGCTCCAGGCAATCAGTCGAATTCGAAAGATTGCCGACGATCAGGGGGATGATGCCCTGATGAAGAAGGCAGACGACCTGGAAACCCAGGCTGAAGAACTCTTCAAACTACGCACTGCGATGTTGCCGAAGTTGGGGGAGGGTGGAGACGACCGTGCCGCGCTGGAACGTGGCAGGGACGAACGCCCAGCGTCGGCCGCGCGGCCAGCGCAACGACGGCCATCTATGCGGGGGAACGACCGATGAAACGGATTTCTGCACTCAGCTTGATCGCTGCCCTTGCGACAGCGATCGGCTGCACGACGACATCAAGCGAAAAGAGTTACGTGGCGGACCAACCGCCGCCGCTGGAAAAGACCGCCGTCAAAGAACGGGTTTCGATGTCGTCAGCAATGCCCGAGATGAGAAAACGAGTAACGGAAGAAGAGATTAACGAGGTCAATGTCCTCGACAAGACTCGACTATTGGAAAGTGAGATGCGTCGCGACCGTTCAACCGCGATGGTGCCTCCAGGACGATAATCGCACAAAAAAAGCCCAGCGACCACCGTCGCTGGGCTTTTTGTGCTTGTTAGAAATCGCCGCCACCACCGAAGTCGCCACCTCCGCCGCCAAAATCTCCGCCGCCACCAAAGTCGCCACCACCTCCACCGAAATCGCCGCCACCGCCCGTATCGTAGTCGCCGCCGGCTTCGGCACCATCGTCCCAATTTCCGGCACCCGTATCATCCACGCCTTGGTCGCCAGCACCGCTCGAGCCGCCATCAGCCGCGTTCGCGCTGGACGAGTGGCCGCCCATGAAGTGATCGTACATCCACATGCCGGCCGCCGCCCCAAACAGGCCGCCCATCAGGCTTGGGAAGAATCCTCCACCACCCATTCCTCCGCCGCCCATACCGCCGCCACCATATCCCCCGCCGCCACCACCACCCGTGAATGCCCGTACTAGTGCCGTAACCAGCCAAATGCCCAGCATAATGCTGATGCCGATGCAGATAATACTAGTCCAGCTCCAGCCGCCACCACCCTTGTCGTCCGAGTTCTTTGTGGCGGTGCTCGTCTTGGTGTTAGCGGTCGTATCGGCCGAAGCCGGTGGGAGGTTCTTCTCAAGATACTCGACTGCCGAGAAGAGGGCCTTGTCGCGGATCTGGGTTTGCTTCTCGGGATCCTTTTCCTTCGCTGGAGCCGAGTTTTGCAGAGCCGAGACGAATGATTCTTCCAGAGCATCAACCTTACGGCCATCGAAACCCTTGCGGGTCATCTCGGCATCAGAAAGCACATGGACGTGGCCCGGACTTCGACAGATCAGAATGTACACACCGTGCCCATGATCATCTTTCGCTAATTCGCGGGCGTATCCCGACCAGTACCTGCGCTGCGCGGATTTGTCGTCCTTCGGAAGCTTGTCGTACTTGGATCGTTCCGCCTCCGGCAGCTTGGTCATCGTATGGATGGTCACTTCACGCTCGGACTTTGTGTGAAGGCGCGAGAATTCATTTTTAGCTCGTTTGATGCCATCTTCCGAGAATAGCTTGGCTTCGTCGTGAACGATCAGATGGCCATCCTTCAACGGCACCTTCTCCGCGAACGAGGTTCCGGAGAGTGCCAGAGTGCCTACGATTGTCATCAGGCCGAGATTCTTCATTATCGCTTTCATTAGGGTGATCTCCAGCGAGTTACGGAACATCCCCGCTACTTCTCATTATTCGCAAAGCGGGTCTCATTCTTCAAGCAAAATCCAACCCAACATACCTGTATTATAGCTACTGGTTTACGAAACGAGTTTGAAGGCGGTTCTCGTCCCGTCAGTCCGGGACAGCTGAAATGAGGGATTTCATGGAACGAATGCGAGCAACGACGATCTTGGCTCTGCGGCACAAAGGCAAGGCAGCTATCGGTGGAGACGGCCAAGTCACTCTCGGCAACGTCGTCATGAAGAGTGATGCCCACAAGATTCGTAAACTTTTCGATGGCAAAGTCCTGGTCGGCTTTGCGGGTGCCTCGGCCGATGCGTTTGCCTTGCTGGAACGATTCGAGGCGAAGTTACGCGATCATCAAGGCTCCGTGCCCCGGGCGGCTACCGAACTCGCCAAGGACTGGCGAACCGATCGGGCACTGCGGCGACTCGAAGCGATGATGATCGCCCTCGATCGCACGGACTTGCTTCTCGTCAGCGGCACCGGGGACGTGATTCAACCCTCGGACGGCGTGCTTGCCATCGGTTCCGGCGGTTCCTATGCTCTCGCGGCCGCACGGGCGTTAATGACTCATTCCAACTTGAGTGCCGCGGAGATCGTCAAGACTGCCCTCGGCATCGCGGCGGAGATCTGCATCTACACGAACCGGAATATCGACGTGGTGGAGGTGGGATGAACTGGATCGGCGACTATGCTTAAGATGGGACCTCAAGGAGGAAAGAGGATGCCGAAAGATCAATCTGTTGCGATCGTTCTGGCGGGAATAAACGGTGCTGGGAAAACTACTTCGTCGCAAGCCTTACTTGCTGATCGCTTGTCTGTCATGAGTTTCGTCAACGCCGACACGATTGCTCGCGGATTGAATGCTTTCGCAGTTGAGGCAGTGGCTTTGCAAGCTGGCCGGGTAATGCTGCAGCGATTGGCCGAGCTTGCCGAGGAGCGGGTCGATTTCGCTTTCGAGACGACCTTGGCCGGCCGGACTTACCTTTCATTCTTGAGGACTCTCCGCGAGAAGGGATATTTGGTCGAGTTGTACTATTTTTGGCTAAGGTCTCCTGACATGGCCGTCAATCGTGTTCGAATTCGAGTACAGTCCGGAGGGCACGATATTCCCGAAGCGACGATTCGCCAGCGTTACGGAGGGAGCCTGAAGAATTTTTGGACGGCTTATCGACATCTGGCTGATTCGTGGTACGTGTACGACAATAGTTCCTCCGCCCCGAATTTGGTTGCTGCCGGATGTCAAAGCAACGAGGCATTGGTTGCCGATGAGGAGATCTGGAAACTTTTCCAAGACGAGGTATCCCATGCGTAAGAACGTCACTCTCGAAGAAAAAACAGAAGCTATTCGATCTAGTGTCCGTTCGGCGCTTCGCGAGCATGCTCTCCTCGGGCGATCCGTGTGCATCTGGCGAGATAACAAAGTCGTATGGCTGACCCCTCCTGAAATCTTCGAAGAACTCAAACGTAATACACCACCATCCCTGAACGGAACCACTTCCGAAAATCATGAGTGAAAACCTGACCCCTCGCGAGATCGTCGCGGAACTTGATCGCTATATCGTCGGCCAGGGTGCCGCTAAGCGGGCTGTCGCGGTCGCCATCCGCAACCGCTGGCGCCGGCTGCAACTCCCGCCGGAAATGCGCAAGGATGTTACGCCGAAAAACATCATCATGATCGGTCCAACGGGTGTTGGCAAAACCGAGATCGCCCGGCGACTCGCCCAACTCGTCGGCGCTCCGTTCATCAAGATCGAGGCCACGAAGTACACCGAAGTCGGCTACGTCGGCCGTGATGTCGAGAGCATGATCCGCGATTTGACCGAGGCCGCCGTCGGCCTAATCAAGCAAAAGCAACGCGAACAGGTGATCGAAAAGGCCAAGGAACGCGTGACTGAACGGTTGCTAGATCTGCTCGTTCCTTCCAAGGGCTGGACCCCGGATGAGAATGCCGAGGAGACTGCGAGCAAGAAGCGAACCCGCGATAAGTTCAAAGTGAAACTCGAAGCGGGCGAGATGGAAGAGAAGAAGGTTGAACTGCCTCCGGAACAGAAGCAAGGCCCACAGGTCCAAATGCTCTCCGCGTTCAGCATGGAAAACATGCAAATGGATTTGCAGAGCATGTTGGAGAACATGATCCCGAAGCCCGCCGGGCCGCGCATGGTGTCGATCGCGGAAGCACGCAAAGTGCTCATGGAGATCGAAACGGAAGCTCTCATCGACCGGGCCGCCGTCGTCGAGCAAGCCATCGACCTAGTCGAGAATTCGGGAATCATCTTCCTGGACGAACTCGACAAAGTGTGCGGGCCATCCTCCGGGCACGGGCCGGATGTTTCTCGTCAAGGCGTACAACGCGACTTGTTGCCCGTGGTCGAGGGTACAACCGTCAACACGAAGTATGGGTCGGTGCGAACCGATCACATTTTGTTTATCGCGGCCGGTGCATTTCACCTGTCGAAACCCTCGGACTTAATGCCGGAATTGCAGGGCCGATTTCCCATTCGCGTCGAGTTGAACGATCTAACCCGCGATGATTTCCTGCGCATTCTCACGGAGCCGAAACACGCTCTCACGAAGCAATACGCGGAGTTGATGGCCACGGAAGGCGTGACCATTGACTTCACGAAAGACGGCATCGAAGCCCTCGCCGACATTGCGTTTGAAGTCAATCGCACGGCCCAGAACATTGGTGCCCGCCGCTTACACACGATCCTGGAACGAGTGGTCGAAGAAGTGAGCTTCGAAGGGCCTGATCTCAAGAAGAAAAAAGTCAAAATTGACGGCAAATACGTCCGCGAGAAGCTCACGGCCATCTTGCAGAAGGAAGATTTGAGCAAGTACATTCTTTAGGAAACGATTCACCAAAAAAGCATAGCGCGGTTTAGCCGCAATCGAGGCCCAGACCAAAAGGCAATGGAACACGGATGACTCGGATGACACGGATTTGCGCGGATCAAAGGCAGTTGATTCATGGATCATGGATCTAATCCGTTTGAATCCGCTCAATCCGCGTCATCCGTGTTCCATTGTCTTTTCAGACCACCCTAAATCATCACGCCAAACGTAGAAGTAGAACAGATAGTAGTACGGAGCGCACAAAGAAGACAAGATTCAGACCTTCTTCTTTGTGCTCTCGGTGTCTTTGCAGTGAACTATTTTGGTCGAGTGTCTTCAAAGAACTTAAACACATCCGCAGCCGCCTCACGGACAATCAGCAAGTGCTCGATGTCATCGTATTCCTTCAATGTGACAGGCACTTTGGCATCGTCAAGCGATTTGTGCAGAGACTTCGCCCCGTTCAACGCGAAGTCCATCTTGCCGCAACCGACGAAGAACCGGCCCTTCAGCGTGTCGGCCTTGGCGACTCGCCCCCCTCCTCCCAGTGCCGCGATGGCCGCGTAACGCTCGGGGTCTTTCTGTGCCAGTTGCAGAGCGTGACCCGCACCCATCGAGTGGCCGACCAAGTAAACCCGTTTCGGATCGATCGGGTAACGCTTTGCCAGTTCATCGAGAATCTCCGACACTTTCGGAGCCGGCCCAGAGCCGAGCAAGCCTTCCACCCGAGGTGCGACCACAATCCAGCCACGTTCGGTCGCGAGCCGCGGCACGATGCCGTCGCCATAAGAATCGAAAAACAGGTTCTCGCTGCCACCCATGCCGTGCAGGGCAAAAAGAATTGGAACCGGCGTTTTCTTTTCTTCTAGTTTCGCGGGAATCCGGATGCGGACGACTGACACCGTCTTGCCCGTCGGGATGCTCAGCCAGAATTCGCCCGGCCGCTTGGAAGTGTAGTAGGGCTCCTTCACCGTCGAAAGCCTCTCGGCCCCAAAGATCAATCGCGAGGCGGGAAGATCGGTTTCCGGCACGCTCTTCTTCGCGAGCGATTCGAGTTGCTTCACGATCAGCAGCAATGTGGCCTGCTCGATCGTCATCGGTGGGTTTGGCACATCGGCAGACGCTTTCTTGACGACCGCCAATCGTTCCTCGAACTTCTCGATTCGCGATACGCGGGTTTCCTTGCGAGCCAGGACTTTTCCATCGACGACAATCTCGACCACGAGCGTAAAGTCAGCCGATGGCGTTCCCGGAACACTTTTCACGGGCACCTTGATCGTGGCTGGAAGCTTGTCGAGTGTCACTTCCACCGGCTTGCCGGCACCAAGTTTCGCCCGGGCGATTGCTCCCTTCGGTGCCTCTCCGTCAACCTTGTAAAACGACTTCACGGCCACAGTTACGTCCTCGGTTGTCGAGTCCACGACCCGCGTTTCTGGAACGATTTGCAACGCCTCCGACCAGCGAACCGAAGCCGATGCGGCTTCGGGTGCTTCCAGTGCATTGCGAGCTTCGTCGATGAACTTGCTGGCATTCGAAAGGTTCAACTGAAAGAAGCTCTGGACCGCCCTGTTGATGATCGGTGCCGCCCGTTTTTTGGCGGCAGCATCGTCGGCCTTTTCGTCCCACGCCTTTTCGAATGCGATCACTCGCCGCCCCAGCTCGTAGCGGTCGGGCTGTGCGAAAGCGGGCGAAGCCAAGAGCAACAAGGCCAGACAGAAACGACGCATAGAGAGTCCTCATGGGGAAGTTCAGTCATCCCTACTTATAGTCCGCAAGACTGGTTACGCCAGCGAGTGGCTCGTACAACGTTCGCAAGCTTCCACGAAGGGACTCGGACATGATTCGTACTCTGCTTGCATCAATCTTTGCCTTAGCCAGCGTTCAGATTGCCGTTGGCCAGTGCCAGCAATGGTATTCGCCCCCGCCGATCGTGATCTATGTCCCCGTCTACCCTGTACGTCCTGAGCCACGCATTGCTCCATCCGTTCCCAAAAAAGGGGTGGTGAAGGAGGTGGAATCCAAGCCTCCGCCGTTCGAACGGCCCAAGAAAGAGATCGAGCCGAAAGAATCGTCCAAGATCCCAAAACTCAAGCTGCCGCTGCCGGATGATGCAGATTTCAAGGAAGTGCCCCTCCCGGCCAAAAAGGAGCCCGTGGCGGACGATCCCAAATCTTTCGATCAGTATGTCGTTCCAGCGGACGAGAGATCTGCGAAACCTGGTCCGCAAGTGCGGGTGGGGTTCTTTAATCACAGCGAACGTCAAATCGTCCTCGAGGTAAACGGCGAGCAACTCAAGATTCCCAGCGGCCAATATGTCACACTGCGTTTGCCACGCACGTTTGCCTGGGCTGAGAAGGACCGGAAAGCCAAGGACGTTGTCGTGCCCCCGGACGCGGATGGGATTGAGATTGTATTTCGAAAATAAACAGAACTAGGGCTACCTTCTACTCACTTTTGGACCGAATAGTGACAGAGATGTAGGGAAATTCTCTAGGACCGATTTGCCTCTGTCGCCGAGTCAGGCCATATGGCGGAAACGCGATGGCACGCTCCGCCATATTGGCCCCGGAAATATAGGGCAATGGTCGCTTTTGTCGTCTTCAAGCACGTTCATGGATTAGCACAGCAAATTTAGGCTTCAAACCGTCGCCAAGCTCAGAGCGACTTTCTCCGCGTCCTCGGCCAGTTTTCGCACGTCTTGCGTAATCCGCATGGAGCAGAATTTCGGCCCGCACATGCTGCAAAATTTCGCGCTCTTGAACACGTCGTTCGGCAGCGTCTCGTCGTGCATGGCGCGGGCGGTTTGCGGATCGAGTGATAACTCGAACTGCTTGTTCCAGTCGAACTCGAAGCGGGCTTTGCTCAACGCATCATCGCGATCGCGGGCTCCCTTTCGGCCACGAGCGATGTCCCCGGCATGGGCCGCGATCTTGTAGGCGATCACGCCTTGCCGCACGTCGTCCTTGTTCGGCAGGCCCAGGTGTTCCTTCGGCGTCACATAACACAACATCGCCGCACCGGCCTCGGCAGCGATGGCGGCACCGATTGCGCTCGTGATGTGGTCGTAACCCGGCGCGATGTCCGTGACCAACGGCCCCAGAAGGTAGAAGGGGGCCTCGTGGCACAACTCGCGTTCCTTCTCGACGTTCATTTTCACAAGGTGCATCGGAATGTGGCCCGGCCCTTCGACCATCACCTGGCAGCCATGCTCCCAGGCCTTCAACGTCAGGTCGCCGAGAGTCTTCAACTCCGCGAATTGTGCCTCGTCGTTGGCGTCGGCCAACGAACCGGGGCGAAGTCCGTCGCCCAGCGAGAAGGTCACGTCGTACTGCTTCATGATCTCGCACAGTTCATCGAAGTGCGTGTACCAAGCATTCTGCTTGTGGTGGGCGATCATCCATTGTGCCATCAACGCCCCGCCACGGCTCACGATGCCGGTCACGCGGTTCTTCGTGAGTGGCACGTATTCGATCAGCACGCCCGCGTGGATGGTCATGTAGTCCACGCCCTGTTTCGCCTGATGTTCGACCATGTCGAGCATCTGTTGTGGCGTTAGGTCGGTGGGGTCTTTCACGTCTTGAATCAACTGATAAATCGGCACCGTTCCAATCGGAACCGGCGAGGCGTCAATGATCGCCTGGCGAATGCCGTCGATGTTGCCGCCGGTGCTCAGGTCCATTACCGTGTCGGAGCCGAGATGCACGGCGGTGTGCAGCTTTTCGAGTTCGTCCTCAACCTTGCCCGTGACGGCCGAGTTGCCGATGTTCGCGTTGATCTTGCACACGGAAGCCACGCCGATGGCCATTGGCTCCAGGCCTTTTTGAAGGTGAAACACATTCGCGGGAATGACCATGCGGCCACGCGCAACCTCGGAGCGGATGAGTTCCGGCTCCAGGTCTTCGCGCTTTGCGACGTAATGCATCTCGGGGGTAATGATGCCCTTGCGGGCGGATTCCAACTGGGTCATGGTGATTGCCTGGTGAAGTTCGGCAGGCGGAAGGGTTCGCTTCCCCACGCCGGTACTAGCCGGATCGGGTGCAAAATAGGGTTTGTTCTCAGCCCCGACATCCGGCCGGGGCACCCCTAGCGACAAAGTGATTGTATGAGGAATCTTCGTTTTGAATCTTCGTTTAGCGTTCGAGCCAACGGCTCGAACGTCAAACCACGCCGCCATTCACGCGAATGATCTGCCCCGTAATAAACGCGGCCTGCGGCGAAGCCAGCCAGCGAGCGGCCGCAGCGACATCTTCCGGAAGTCCCCAACGACCCAAGGGCGTCTCGTCGGCCACGCGTTGCTGCCAGGTGGCAGAAGCCCCTTCGCCCCATGCAGTCTTGATCCACCCGGGTGCCAGGCAATTCACACGAACTCGTGGGGCCAAGTTTCGAGCCAGGCTTCTCGTGAAGGCCATCACGGCCCCTTTCGTGGTGCCGAACAGCAATCCACTCTCGGCATCAAAGCCCGTCTCCGCTTGATCCCAGCCAATGGTTAGAATCGTTCCGCCGCTGCCTACCTTCATGAGTTCGCCAACAGCTCGGCACATTCTCACGGTCGCCGTGACATCAACGGCGAGCAACGCTTCAAGTTTCTGGTCGAACGACCACTCCGCGGCCTCGCCAGTCACGAGATCGACTCCGGCATTCTGAACAAACACGTCGATTCCGCCCCAGAGATTCCAAGCATTTTCGACCATTCGATCGCAAGCATCCGGTTTGGTCAAGTCGGCCATGAAGATGCCGGCCTGCGAACCAAGGGAGCGAATTTGCTCGGCAGCTTGTGAAGCTTCGTCCACCGACTTGCGGCCATGAACAATCACATCCGCGCCGCCGCGAGCCAGCTCGATCGCAATGGCCCGGCCGATCCCGCTGGTCGAACCGGTGACGAATGCGCGTAGTCCCTCGAGTTCGCGACCGGATGCGGCCTCGGCTTTCGGAAAGAGTTTCGGTGGCTGAGGATCGTTTGCAAGTACCTCGAGTAGTTCGCGGATTGTCCGCTTAAGAATCGGATGTCGCACATCAGGTGCGATGTCCGCCAGCGGCTGTAAGACGAATCGGCGTTCGTGCAAACGCGGATGTGGCACGATCGGATCGGGGCTCGTTCGCACCAGATCGCCGTACAAAATCAGATCGAGGTCGAGCGTACGCGGAGCATTCAGTTCCGCTCGAATACGGCCGAACGTGACTTCAATTTCGAGCAGTGTGGCAAGGAGTTGTTCAGGCGAAAGGGTCGTCTCGACCTCGACTGCCGCGTTGAGATAAGCACCGGAAGTTGCCGGACCGCCGACGGGAGCCGTTTCGTAGTAGGGCGAAGCTCGACGAACGCTCATGCCGGGAACGGCTCGCAGACGAAGAATCGCCCGATCGAGAAAACGTTGTCGATCGCGGAGATTGGAACCGAGTGCGAGATAGGCGATCGGCATACGAATGGGCGAATCCCGAACGACACCGTTGGCCGCCCGGGATCCGATGAATGTAAGTTACTTCTTGGCACCACCGGCGGCTGGCTTGGCGGCTTCGTCACCCTCGGCCTTTTCTTTCTTGGCCTTCTTCAGGACAATCTTGATGACGCGAACCTTCGGCAAGCCGAACGGGCTGCGTCCTTCGACCCACTTCTCGCCTTCTTGAAGCGTCTTGATCCGCTCCGCCCGCGTCAACACGCTGCGATTCGAGGAGCCGGTCCGGCTTCGCTTCAAGGATTTATCGATCGACATGTTCGGTAGGGGTCAGTGGTTAGTGAATAATGGCCAGCGGGCAACGGATGCCGAGGGCAATGCGAATAGATGATACTATAACTTGAAAGACGACTCGACAACCATGTCATCCAGACACGCCGCCGCGACTACCATCGAATGACTCATGGCTATGGAACTGTTGCTCGCACCCGAAGCGACGGGTGCGAGCCCATCGCGATCACTTCTCGTTCGCATAGCTGAATAATGGCGTTCTCGCCTTCGAGCACTTCGCGCGAGATCGCCTGTCTTAGCTCTTCGAATTCGGGTCGGACGTCTTCAATCCTGAAATAACCGGCAACAAAGAATGAGACCAGATAGTCGTCATCCTTTTTCGACAGAATCATCGTTACCGTGTCGGGCCTGCGGAAGAAGCCACGCCGCTCGAATAGCGAGCCAAGCTTTAGCGCCTGCTCCTTCGTGACGTGCCCGGAATAGTAAACCCCCGAGTACACTTCCTGAGGCGTTTCGTTCCGATAGGTCAGCATCTCCCAGGCGTCTTTCGAACGAAACAGAATGTAGTAGCCGCAAGCTTCCTCCAGGATCAAGATTGCGGCGAAGGAAGCTACAAACAGCGCAACGATCAGGATGACAAGTCGCTTGAGGAGCCGGTTTGTTCGCTCGCGTTTGATCCGTTGGGATTCGTAACTCGGTTTCTCCGAGTGGTACTCGTCGTATTCGTCGGGCATCGGTGCGACCTCAAATGGCTGCCAGTCGATTTCACGAAGGACTTTTGCTGGGCTGACCTAACGCCTTCCCCGACTATAACAATACAGAAGAAAAATTCTCCGCGAGGTTTTGTCTCGAAATGATTTGTCCTTCCTGTGGCCAGGTGAACGTGCCGGGAAACGACGAGTGCTCTCGTTGCTTGTTTTCCCTCGCGTCCATCGATGCCCAGGCAGGGGGCATGGATGCGGTCGAATCGAGCGTCCTATTGGATCCGGTTCGCACCCTCAAGTTTCGGATACCGGTAACGATCCCCGTTGATGCGAAATTAGGCCTGGCCCTCGATCGCATGGTCGAGCAAAGCGTTGGCGCACTGCTGGTCGTCGATGTGGAAGGCCGATTGGTCGGCATTCTCACTGAACGGGATTATCTGTGCAAGATTATCGGCCTGGTGGAAGACTATGCCCACCAGCCGCTCCGGGACTACATGACGCCGGACCCGGAGACCCTTGGTCCAGAAGATCGCATCGCCATGGCCTTGCAAAAAATGGACGTTGGCGGTTATCGTCATTTACCCGTCGTCGAGGAAGACGGCAAGCCTGTTGGGCTCGTCTCGGTTCGAGACGTGATTCGACACATCACCAAACTGTGCGGCAGCGGTCGCTAATTAGGCGAGCGGAGCACCGTCAGGTGCCCGATGTTGTTCACCAAAGGACATTTGAAATGGGCATTCGCGGAATCGTACTCGCAGGCGGCAAAGGCACGCGTCTCGGAGAACTCACTCGGGTCACGAACAAGCACCTTCTACCGGTCGGGCCGGTGCCGATGGTGTATCACCCGATACAGAAGATCGTCGGCGCGGGTATCAAGGATGTGTTGCTCGTCTCAGGCACGGAACACATGGGCGACTTTGTCGAACTGCTCGGCTCGGGCAAGGAACACCAATGCTCGCTAACGTATCGAGTGCAAGATGAGGCGGGAGGCATTGCGCAAGCCCTTGGGCTGGCCGAGACTTACTGTGCGGGTCATCGCTGCCTGGTCATTCTCGGTGACAACATCTTTCTCGCGTCCGTGAAACCCATGCTCGCAGAAGCCGACAAGCATCCAGATTGGGCGTGGGTCGGGTTGAAGCAGGTTCCGGATCCCGGACGATTCGGTGTGGCGGAACTCAATGGGAACCAGGTCGTTGGCATCGAGGAGAAACCGTCTCGACCGAAAAGCGACTTTGCCGTGGTCGGCGTATACATCTACCCGGCCGATGTATTTCAAGTCATTAAGACATTGAAGCCAAGCGGCCGAGGCGAACTCGAAATCACGGACGTAAATAATTATTACTTGAAGGCGGGGCGATTGGGTTGCAGCAAGATCGAGGGCTATTGGACCGACGCGGGCACGCTGGATTCTTTGGCCTTTGCCAATCAACTGGTACGAGAGAATCCACCGGAGTTTTGAGGAAATCAGGCGAGCGGAGCCGCGTAAGCGGCCCGATGATGTCTCTCTTGGCATCATCGGGCCGCTTACGCGGCTCCGCTCGGTGCGTCGTGATAGTCGTGTCACCACAGTGGGAGTTAGTCCCACCGGGCAACTGTCGTTCTAGCCCGTAGCAACCGGAACGGCTGGGGAGGCAACGAACCAGTCGGAGCTTTC
>Ga0105046_10001782_pt1 | contig 33426 bp, 30 predicted proteins | sample MAT03_FD_78385 | JGI IMG/M metagenome (GOLD analysis project Ga0105046, IMG submission 78385) | Freshwater microbial communities from Lake Fryxell liftoff mats and glacier meltwater in Antarctica - MAT-03 (megahit assembly) | ecosystem: Environmental > Aquatic > Freshwater > Ice > Liftoff...
ACTATTAAAACGATTTATTTCAATGTTCGGGATAAACCCCGAACTTGAGAAAAATAAATCGAAAATTAAGCTATTCTTAGATTTTGGAAAGATTGCGGCTTGAAGTTTTTAGCGAAGTATTGATCATATAGATGTGTCGTTTAAGGTCTTGGAACACACTTATGGTTTTGACAACGGAACACAAACCGACCAAAAAACCAAAATAGCAACAGCTGCCGGCGGAAACAAATAATACACGGCGACAACTTGGAAGCCCTGAAAGCCCTTTTGCCCGAGTACATATACGGTAATAGGCTGTGCTATGAAAGTACACAATACATTGGGTAATGGCTTTCAAGAAGTTATTTATCAAAGATGCCTTGCAATAGAATTACAAAAGGCAGGCCTAAATTTTGGAAGAGAAATAGAGCAAACCATTTATTATGAGGGAGTAGATGTAGGCACAAGAAGAGCAGATTTTGTGGTAGAAAATAAAATTATAGTTGAACTTAAAGCAGTGATAAACTTGGAAGATGTGCATTTGGCACAGGCAAAAAACTATGTAGTTGCTTACGATTTTGCGAAAGGCTTGCTAATAAATTTCGGAGCAATTAGTTTGCAGTATAAGCTCATATTTAATCCGAAATATAATTTAGTGGGTAATTCTGCTAATTCTAAAATTAAATAAATTCTGATATAGACAAATGGAAAAATTAATAAAACCAGAACACTTCGAGCAGTGGCAATCTATGTTAGATATAGATATTCAGGCAGCGTTTTTAGCTATTGAGCAAATAAAATTAGAATCACATAGTTTTACTTTTTATACTTCTGTTTCGGTTATGTCATCATCAAGAATTGAAGGAGAGCAAATGGAGGTGGATAGTTATGTGAAGCACAAAATGCTTCATGTAGAATACCTGCCCGAACTAACCGAAAAGCCAAATGATTTATATCAAGCGTACTTGTTTGCAAAAGAAAATAAGTTGACACAAAAGAATTTTTTGAAAGCACATCTATTCATTGCGGCTCACTTATTGCCCAAAGTACAACAAGGAGCTATACGAAAAACAGAGATGTTGGTAATGGAGCACAAAACAGGAAGAATACAATACGAAGCAGCACCTTTGGTAATTGTAAAAGAACGATATAGCCAATTGTGGAAAGAAATAGAAACGCTTTTGAAAAAAGAATTAACCATTGTAGAAGTTTTTTATTACGCGGCATTCATTCATTTGGCGTTTGTAAATATCCATCCTTTTGGCGATGGCAACGGAAGAATAGCACGACTGCTGGAAAAGTGGTTTTTAGCTGAAAAATTAGGTGAACGAGCGTGGTTTATCAAATCTGAAAAATATTATTATAAGCATGTAAACGACTATTATAAAAACTTGGCAAGACTGGGCTTGTTTTATGAAGCATTGGACTACAAAAAATCAATTCCGTTTTTGTTAATGCTTCCCAATTCTCTAACATTTGAAAAATAAGCAATGGAGCTAAAACCCTATCAACAGCAAGTAATCAACGACCTTTCATTGTTTTTGGAGCAAGTGCAAGAAACCAAAGACGTGAGAGATGCTTTTTATAATTTTTGGTCAAAGCACCCCAAAACACCTTTGTTCCCATTTGTAGGCACCGCCATAGAACCCTACAAAAACAACGTGCCACGCGTGTATTAGAAACCAAAGGCGACCCCATTTAGACGCCGAACCTAAAATAAGACTTGGCAGACTTTGGGCTGGTAAAGCAGGAAACAATTACCGCTACTTCCTGATTTATGAAAAACGGACAGTGGACGGAGCTTATAAACTGGAAGACTTTATCAATATTATCAAAGACATTTAGCCAACGCATTTGGTAGCCCATTTGGGCAGTATTCGCCCAAAGCAATCTGAGTAAATACGGCACCCAAAATCGCTGTATTATTGGGTATCAGATTCCCATATTTCTTGGATTACGCCCAGCAACGCGGCGTGAATACCACAAGCGGCAATGACATTGCCCCCAAAAAGGTACTCCTCGCCACCCGCAAAATCAGAAACTTGACCACCTGCTTCTTTGATGAGTAGCACGCCCGCCGCCATGTCCCACGAGTTGAGGTTGTACTCGTAAAAGCCCTCAAACCGTCCCGCCGCTACGTAGGCCAAGTCAATGGCCGCCGCGCCCATGCGTCGTAGTCCGTGCGTGCGCTGCATGAGTAGCTCCAATATTTTGAGGTATTCGGCTTGTTTTTCAAATTTATAATACGGAAAACCAGTGGCCAACAGGCTCTCATCAAGGTTTTTGGCAGGCGAAACGTGCAGTTTTTTTACAATGGGTGATTGTTTGCCAGTTTCAGACTCAATAGTGCCCAACCAAGCTCCTCCACCTTGCCAGCCATAAAAAAGTTCGTTGGTTCCCAAATGCAAAATAACGCCCAGCAGTGGCTCTTTGCCCCGCGCCAAGCCCACGCTCACGCAGTAAACGGGTAAGCCGTGGATAAAATTGGTCGTGCCGTCGAGCGGGTCAATAATCCAGTTGAGGGCCTCAAAGTCGGGAACTTGACCCGTCGTATCTTCTTCGGTAATAAATCCGGCTTGGGGCAATGCCTGACGCAACCCACTGACTATCAATCGTTCGGCTTCTTTGTCCACGTAGCTCACCAGGTTGTTGGCAGCCTTGTATTCGATGTTCTCGCGGCCAAAACGGGCAGCCTCGGTTTTGATAAAAGCCCCTGCTTGCTGCACGACCGCAATGGTTGCTTGGGTAATTTGGGATAAATTCATAGACTGGGTTTTAGACGTTGCCTCAGGGCGTTCAAACGGTTGAGTAGCAACGGAAATATAAAAAGAATATTGAACGGAATCCACTGCGTGGCTTGCAAAAATCCTGCAAGCCCCAATACAAGCGCCGCGCCCGTTAAACACAAAGAAGCCAGCACATAACGATGAAGCAGGGCGTTGTATTTGGGATTACCCAGCAATAGCGCAAAAGGCAGGTGCAGCGGCATGAGCCACAGCAGGTTTTGGTTCCAGGCCGTTACGCCGTGGTCGGTGCCTACCCAGAGTAGTAGCACAAAGCAGCCCCAAAAACCAACGAAGCCAAAAAATATTTTATCAAACCGAAACGAGGCATTGAGAAGCGCGGGTTTTTTGAGCTGTATCCACAATATTGCGCACAAAATCCCAAAACCAATCATGTTGGGCGACCCCAATACCTGCAATAATTTCACCCAAAAAGGTACTTCTTCGGGTGGTGTTGGCTCAAAAATCACCGTTGTTTGTTTGACCAGCGGCTTGCCGCCCAGCAGGGCTTTGTCGAAGTGCTTCATGAGGTTGTTGGGCACGTACATCTCTTGCTGCGGACTGGCCATTTGGTCGGCGGGCGCACCGATGGCGGCATTCATGCCAAACTGCGCCCAGATTTTGCCGCCCAAGTAGTCGTTCATCCAATCGCGGTAGCTTTTGGCAGTACCGTCAATGGGTTTGTTTGCATATTGCAAACTATCGCCGCAGGCCGCTTGGAGCATATCGCGCAGGCGCGTTGAGCAGTTGTCATAAAAAAACTTGTAGCTGTACTGCCTATTTTCGGGCAGGTAGTTGGTTTCGAGCAACTGAAAAAGTTTTTGACGTTGCGTAGCTGACAGGTTGAGTACCTGCTCTGTTACGCGGCGGTTGTCGGCTTGCCAATAAGGAAACTCCAACGACAATGGATAAACGGCAATTTGGTAAGGCAGCGTACCGCGCAGAAATTTTAAATAAAAATTGCCGGTTTTAAAATAAAACGTTCCGTAGTTGTAGTTGCGGTCTAAACCCGTGGCGGGGTCAGAAATCCAGATGGCACTGTGGCCAAAACTACTGTAAATCTCCGCGCTTGGCCCAATCGTAATCAAACTTACTTTGGGGGCTTGGCAGTGGGCACTAAAAAACAAGCCCTGGAAAATAAGCAACGACGGCCAAAAAACGAGGTACGAAAAATAGGTAATGTAGCGGGGTCTATTATTGGTAATCGTGGGCATATTTAGAGCATTATTTGGTTTTCAAAAATGGCTTTGAGGCGTTGGTCGTGCGTAACAATGACCAGACTTGCGCCAATTTGCTCCGATTGGTATTTGAGCAGTTTTATCACATTTTCGCAGTTGGCATCGTCCAAACTTGACGTAGGCTCGTCGGCCAAAATGACGTTGGGGGTGTTCATCAATGCCCGTGCAATGCTCACGCGTTGCTGTTCACCTTGGCTCAATTGATTGGTTTTTTTGGATAAATGCTCCGAAAATCCGAGTTGTTCGGCCAGTTGCCTGGCCCGCGTTGGGCTGGTTGGTTGGTTGGCCAAATAGTTGGCCACAAGCAGGTTGTCCATTACACTCAACGACGCTATGAAGTGCGCCCGCTGATACACCAGCCCAATCTGGCTGCCCCGCACTGCTGCGGCTTGCGCCGCCGACAGTGGCACAATGTCTTGGTTGTTGATAAAAATATGGCCTTTCTCGGGCCGCAGCAGCAGGGCCAGCAGGTGCAGCAGGGTGGTTTTGCCCCTACCCGACTGTCCCAAAATCAACAATGCTTCACGGTCGTTGCATTGCAGGTTTGGAAAAGTAAACGTTCGCTGCGAATTGTACGAAAAACCAAGGTCTTGGCAAGCAATCATGGCGGTTTTAGGCTTGATTTACAACCAGTTTTACCGCTACATTGCCCCTAATGGCTTTTGAGTAAGGGCAAATCTGGTGGGCTTTTTCGATTACCTCGGTGGCTTCTTCGAGCGACAAATGGGGGAGCTGGACGTGCAACTCAACGGCAATGCCAAAGCCGCCGGTTTCGTCTTTTCCCAGTAGCACTTTGGCCGTAACTTCGCCATCGCGGAGGTTTTTGCCCTTGCCCGCTGCGGCCAACGCCCCGCCAAAGCACGACGAATAGGTGGCACCAAAGAGTTGTTCGGGATTGGTGTAGCGCGGCTCTTTTGGGCCGCCCAGTTCGGCAGGTTGGCGTACTTGCAGCTCTAAAGCCCCATCGGCCGACTTGACAGCCCCCGTGCGGGCACCCACATTGGTAACTTCGGTAGTGTAAACGATTTCGGTAAGCATTGTTTTTATAAAGGGGGGGAGGGTAAGTTTGTTTTATTTCCCAAATCTTCTTTTTACTACGTCCAACAAATCTACGACGGCCTCGCTGCTGGTTTCCCATTTGTTTTGGGTCGTAAAGTTGCGAATCAAGTTGAGCGCCGCTGCGTAGTCGGGGGCTTGGTCGAGGGCTTGAATAGCGGCATCGTAGGCGCTGTTGCTCGAATCAAACAATTGCTGAATAAACATAAACTTCTGACCCAACGGAATACTCTGGGCAATGTTGGCAATGGCCTGTTTTTGCATCACGTCGGCCATGCTGTCGGTGTCGTTTTTGAAGCTATCATTCAGCGACTCGGCAGGCAATACTTGGCTATTCACGTTGGCAACGGTGGCAGCAGACCCATTGGGTGGCGGTGTATCTGTGGTAGTGATAGCCCCTTCTTTCGCTGCTGCGGCTGGTGGGCTGGCTACTGCGTCAAAAAAAGATTTTCCGCTGGCAATATCGGGTACAGAAGGCGTGGTGGTGGTTCGGTGATTTTTTTTGAAAATATCGGCCACTTCGAGCGGCACTATCGCCGAGAAGGCACTCACCCATTTTTCGATCGGCTCGATTTTGTCAGGGTTTTGTTTGAGAACATCTTCCATCCAATCAATGGCCTGATTGACAAACACCGTGGGGCGGTCGGCCATGCGCTCGGCAATGGCTTGCGGCACAAACTGGTTGATGCGGGTGTATTTTTGCAATTGCTTGACCACCTCGGCCTTGACCAAAAACTCGGGCTGGTCGCGCAGCAACTCGTTAAAATACTGTTTGGGGTCGAGTAGCAGCACGAGGGTATTTTGGGTGGCTTCTACCAAATAGGGTTCTAATATTTCGCGTTTTACAGAAATATGCTGCGACACCACATTCATAAAAACCTGTAATGCTTGCTGTACGTCGGGCTGCTCAAAGTTAAAAAAAGGGCTTTTGAAGGCTTCTGATTCGGCCTTCCATTTTTCATACAAACTACTGACTACAAACAGATTGACCTGCGGAATGTAGGTAAATTGCAAAAGCTGGGCACCCGTGGCAGTATTGTTTTTGGCAAAAAAATCATCGCAAATTTGGCGGGCAAACGACTGACTGTATTGACTAAGCATTGAAGCGTTAAATTTGTGATACATTCCAAAAAGTGTTTGATTTGTAAAGTTAGTGGACGCAGGGCGTTAATTGGCTATGTGTTGTTCAAAAAATTTTAAAATATGTTTATTGAACTTACCCCTCACTCCAAACACCGGCAGCCGCACACGGGTTGGATTGAAGTAATCTGTGGCTCTATGTTTTCGGGCAAAACCGAAGAGCTTATTCGTCGCCTCAACCGCGCCAAAATAGCGCGTCAGAGCGTAGAGATTTTTAAGCCGTCGTTGGATAAACGCTACCACGACCAAGACATTGTTTCGCACAACGAAAATTCGATTCGTTCTACGCCCGTCAATAGTGCCGAAGAAATATTGCTTTTTGCGGGCAACTGCGACGTGGTGGGCATTGATGAAGCCCAATTTTTTGACGCTTCGCTCGTTGAAGTGTGTAATAAACTGGCCAACGGCGGCAAGCGCGTTGTCATTGCGGGCCTCGACATGGATTTTCAGGGAAACCCCTTTGGTGGTATGCCCCAGCTTATGGCCCAAGCCGAGTTTGTTACAAAAGTTCACGCTATTTGCATGGTGTGCGGCGAAGTGGCGCAGTATTCGTACCGCAAAGTAGCGTCCAAAGACAAGTTTTTGCTGGGCGAAACCGACAGCTACGAAGCCCGCTGCCGCCGCTGCTATAACCAAGGCGACAAAGTGCAATGATGTATGATATATGCTATTAAATGTATGCGCTATTTTAGTTTTTTTTCAATTTTTTTGTGTTTAACGAGTCATGCTGTGCGAGCTCAGGGCTATTTGACCCTCTCGGGCAAGATTATAGACAAACAGACCCAACGCGCCGTGCCACACGCTTACGTAGGCATTATGGCCAAAGGCACGGGCACAGTCGCCAATGACGACGGCCAGTTTTTTTACCGTTTTCCGCGCATTACCGCCGACTCAAATTTGGTGGTGGCGGTTTTGGGTTATAAAATGTTTGTCAAAAAAGCTTCCAGCTACCCATTCAATCAAAAAGACGTGGTTATCGAGCTCGAAAAAGCCCGCCCGCAGGTTGTGGACAGTTCGTTTATCAGGCGTTTTGAAGCGCTGGACTTAGTACGGGAGGCATTGGGCAAAATCAAAAAAAATTACCCACAAGCGCCCTATTTATTGAACGGGTTTTATCAAGAAACCCTCCAACAAGACGGAGTGTATGTTGATATCAAAGAAGCCAGCGTGCAAACCGAAAAAGACCCGCGTCCCAAAGTTCAAATTCCCGAAAAAGTGCGGGCCGTCAGGGGGCGGGTCTTTGTAAGCGAAAACCGCGCCAAAAGCACCGAAAATTACGCTTTCCCCAACGGAGCGGTCATTGTAACGCACTCCTTAGAAATAAAAACCCCCGAATATTTAGACGGCAACAACCTCGGCGACTATGCGTTTCAAATAGATGACACCATCAGTTATTACTTGGATAAGCCGGTGTATCAGGTGCGGTTTTCGCCCGTGCGGCCAAACATTACGGCGGCCCGCAATGGCCTGATTTGCATCAATGCAGCCGACAGTGCCATTGTGAAAATTGAGTACGAAATGACCCCCGAAGGCGTAAAAGATGTGATGAAAACCAGCAACTCGGACAAACTGTTTGGCAAAACCAAACGGGAACCCAAACGGCTTTATACCCAAATCAACTACAAACCATTTGCGGGCAAATATCACCTGCAAGATTATCAACTGCGGCTCGACACGGAGTTTGAGCAAAACAAAAATAAAATTGTTGGCAGCATCAGGCTGCATTTTGTAACTACCGATATTCTGAAAAGCAACGGCTCGCGCATACCCGAAACCGATATTTTAATCAATACCGATGCTTTTGCTCCCCAGTTTATTCCCAAATACGAAGATAGCTTGTGGGGCATCAACAACTACATTGTGCCAACGGCAGCCATGCGGCAAATTACCGAAACACTGCAAAAATAAACGGATAGAAAGGCAGCGGCGGCAATAAAATCTGCCCAATTGGATGATTTACGAAAATATTCGTAGAAATAATTGGAAGTACGAAAACAATCGTACATATTTACTACGAAACAATTCGTAATCAAATGAAACCAACCGATTCTGAACTCGAAATTCTGCAAGTACTCTGGCAAAACGGCCCCGTTACGGTGCGTTATGTGCATGAGCAACTGGCCAAAAACAAAGACGTGGGCTACACTACCACGCTCAAGCTCCTGCAAATAATGCAAGAAAAAGGCTTCGTGAGCCGCACCGAAGAGAGCCGCTCGCACTTGTACACGGCCGCCGTGGGCCAAACCGAAACCCAACAAACGCTCCTCAGCCGTTTTGTTGACAATACTTTTGGCGGCTCTACCACGCAATTGGTAATGCAAGCCTTGGGCAACCACCGCGCCTCTGCCGACGAACTCCAACAAATCCGTGAACTCTTAAACCAAATTGAACAACAGCCATGAAAACTTTTCTTTCTTTTCTTGCCCAACCCGCCGCCGCCGCCTTCGGCTGGACACTTTTGCACGCCCTTTGGCAGGGCATAATCGTAGCTTTTGGTGCCGCGTTGTTTTTTTATGTTGCCCGCCAGCACGCAAGCCGTCTGCGCTATTGGGTTGGAGTGGGCGCATTGGGGCTGCAAGCGGCAGCTTCCGTAGCCACTTTTTGGGTTTGCTATCGCCCTGCGGCGCTGGCACCGTCGGCTTTGCCACTACGGGCATTTGTTGTTTGGCCAAACTCCGAGATAACCCACACTTTGGCGGCTCTGCCGTGGCATAAACAAGTGTTTTTGTTTTTGCAAACAAACCTACCCAGTGTCGTTATTTTTTGGCTCATTGGGGCATCAGTTTTGTTGGTTAGATTGATTTTCAACTGGATTTACGCCCAACAAATCAAAACCAGCAGTACACCCACTGCTCCGCAAAATGTGGTTGAAGCGTTTTTGAGGATTTCACACAGCCTTCATATCAAGCAATCGGTGCGCTTGTTAGAATCGTTGGCGGTGGCCACGCCGATGGTTATTGGCTGGTTTAAGCCAGTTGTCTTGCTGCCAGTTGGACTTACTTCCAAGCAGTTGGAGGCAGTATTGGCGCACGAATTGGCCCACATCAAACGCCACGACTACGCAGTTAATTTGTTGCAATCGTTGGTCGAAACCATTTACTTTTTTCATCCTGCTTTGTGGTGGCTTTCGGAGCGGGTGCGGGCCGAGCGCGAAAACTGCTGCGACGACTTGGCCGTGGGCGTATGCGGGAGTAGGTTGGCACTGGCACAAGCACTTGCGCTGGTAGAACAGCACCGACAAATGCCCACTTTGGCGATGGGATTGGGTGCCAACAAAATGGCATTGCTGCAACGAATAAAGCGAATTTTGGGCGTTTCGGAGTCATCTAAGCGCCAAAAAAGCAACGTTTCGGGCTTACTTTTAGTGGTTTTTCTGTTGGTAGGCGCATCAGTATATGGCCTTCAAGAAGTAGGCAAGGAAAAAACACCAAAAGCAAAAAAAGCGATTATAACCAAATCACTACTGCCCCAATCTGCGCCAGCAGTGTACTGGGGTGCGCTGGTGCCGTCCGAAAAAGAATTGCAGCAGATAGTGGACAAAGCGCTGTCTGAGGCGCAACCGACAGTAGATGCCATCATGGCCGCCGTCGCGCTGTCTGACACGGCCAAAGAGCGCGACATGACTTACCACAGCCTAAAAATAGACAGTTTGAGCCGTTTGATGAGTGCCACAAACCAAAAATCGGAAGCGTTGCAGTTGGAAATGGAGCAGTACCGTTTTAAGGTAGAAGAACTGGAACGCAAGCCTGAAACCATCGAATGGAAAAAGCAGCGGGTGCAGGAAGAGCGCAGTAAAGTACTCGAAAAACGCAACCGTACGATGTATCCCGAAAACCAAAAAATCAAAAAAAACGAAGCCGAAGTTGAAAAAGAACTTGCCGACTACGAGCAGCAAATCAAAACGCAAGAGCAGCAACTCACCGAGCTGAACCGCCAAAAAGCCGAGCTGAACGCCCAAATAGAAACGGCACAGCAGCCGCTCGATAAATTGGAACTACAAATAGAAAAAATCAACCAAGAAAATGGGCGTTTGTCAGAACAAATGTCCCAACACGGTATTGGTATTTCAGGACCAATAGAGATCTCAATGCAAATGTCTCAACAAGGTATTGGTATTTCAAAACAAATAAAGGTCTCACTTCATGATTTTAAATACATACCTGCGCCTCGCGCGGCAAAAAAAGCAGCTCCCCCAAAACCTGCCGTAGCACCCGCCGCGCCGCCGCGCCCGCCCAAACCCCAGAAATAGGATTCATTCGCCCGTGCCAGCCCCAACAAGCTGCGCGGGCGCGTTTTCAATAATTTTGCGTACCATTAAAAATACAAAATAAAAGGTTGGAACAGCGGATATTAAGACTTACAAGTTGTTGGAACAAGACGGACAAACTTTCACTTTCACAAAAAATTAACGGCACACAGCACGGGGTTTTGTGCAAGTGGCGGGCTGGCAGTGGCCGAGCTGACGGAGTTCTAATACCCTTCTTCGCCAATACCCAAAATGACCAATGATACACAGCCAGTAAATAAAAAAGACTACGTTCGTTTGGGTAGTGTCTAAAAATGCGCTTATTTTGTCCCTTCACCACCTCGTAGATACATCTTGTGAAGAACAAAACACCCCTTTTTAACCCCAAAGACATCATCGTTTATTTTTTGATTGCAGGCACAGGGGCAGCGGTTCAGTTTGCGTCGGGCAGCCTTTTTCGCAATTATTACAACTATTTTACATCAATTTCCTTGGGTTATGTGGTGTCGTTTGTGGTGGGTTTTTTTCTAACCAAGGCTTTTGCTTTTGACGCGCGAAACACCAACAAAACGCGCCGTGAAATGGTAAAATTTGGCATGGTAGCCCTGATTTCTTACGGTATAACGGTAGGCTTGGCGGCCGTCAGCCTCAATATTTGGCACGGCTCAAATCCAAAAGACGTAATTTATAACATACCTTTTACGTTCATTCCTCAAAAATACCGCGAAATAAACATTACGGAGGCATCTTCTACGCTGGTAGGTATGGGTTTTAGTTTTATGAGCAACTATATCTTGCACAAAACTTTTACCTTCAAAAGCACGGGTTTCTACGACCGTGCCAAGACAATTCTTGAATTCAAATAATGCCTACGGGGCTAAATTTGCGCGCAAAAAAAATTGTTAAATCTACAACTTATCAGATTTAACCGTAATTTTCCCACTCAAATTTAAGCCCTTATGAAATTTCATTCGTATTTGCCGCGTGCCGTTTTTCACATTTTCCTTTTGCCCCTATTGTTTTTGGTTTTTCACGCTTCACTGGCGCAACAGGCCATTACGCCGCCTTTTCTGCAAAATCCCAACCAACGCTGGATAGATTCGGTTTTTAACAGTCTTACACCCGACGAACGCATCGCGCAACTCATTATGGTGGCCGCACACGGGCATCCTGCAAATACCAAGCGCGTTATTATTGATACCACCTTTACCAACCCGCGCGTGGTGGCGCAGTACATTCGCGATTATAAAGTGGGCGGCGTTATTTTTTTTCAGGGCGGCCCGGTGCAGCAAGCCCAACTCACTAATTATTACAATACCATTTCCAAAGTGCCGCTTTTGATAGCCATGGACTCGGAGTGGGGCTTGGCCATGCGGCTCGATAGCGCGGTGCGGTTTCCGTACCAAATGACGATGGGCGCTGTGCAAGGCAACGACGACTTGATTTACAAAATGGGCCGCGCCATTGCCGCCCAAAAACGTCGGCTGGGCGTTCACGTCAATTTTGCGCCTTCGGTGGACGTGAACAACAACGCCAATAACCCCGTCATTAACTTCCGTTCGTTTGGCGAAAACCCGCAAAAAGTCTATGAAAAAGCCTACGCTTACATGAAAGGTATGCAAGACGGCGGCATTTTGAGCGCTATCAAACACTTTCCGGGCCACGGCGATACGGGCGTGGACTCGCACTACGATTTGCCCGTGATTCCTTACAATCGGGCGCGACTGGATTCGGTCGAGTTGTATCCGTTTCGTAAACTCATCGAAAAAGGAGCCGACGGCGTGATGATGGCCCATTTGGCCATTCCAGCGCTGGACACGGCCAAAAACGTACCTTCGACGCTGTCAAAGCCCATCGTAACCGACTTGTTGCGCAATCAGCTCAAATTCAACGGCTTGATTTATTCTGATGCCATGAACATGAAGGGTTTGGTTAAATACTTTCCCAACGGCACGGGCGATGCCAAAGGCTTGGAAGCGGGCATGGATATTTTAGAATTTAGCCCCGACGTGCCAGCAGCCATTGCCCAAATCAAAAAAGCCGTGGCCGAAGGTCGCATCAGTCAGGCCGAAATAGATGCCCGCGTTAAGAAGGTTTTGGCGGCCAAAGCCTGGGTAGGTTTGGATAAATACAAACCCATTGACACCCAAAATCTCGTTGACAACATCAACGACAAGCAGTCGGAACTTATCAATCGGCAACTGACCGAAAATGCTTTGACGGTATTGAAAAATGAGAATAACTTATTGCCAATCAGAAACTTAGACAAGATAAAAATTGCGTCGGTTTCTTTGATTGATGCGCCGGCGGCGGCGATAATTACCAAAGATGGGGTGGTGGCCTTGGGCACGCGCAACGAAACCGCCTTTACCGGCGACTTTACCACTTTCCAAAAAACGCTTTCGCTTTATGCCGATGTGACGCATTTTACGGTTCACCCCAAGATTTCGGATAGCCTGCAAAATAGCATAAAAGCCAAACTCAAAGAATACGACATTGTGTTGGTGGGGGCGCACCTGAACAACATTCGCCCTGGCACCAACTACGGCATTCAGCCCACCACTGCCGCTTGGATAAAAGCACTTTCGACCAACGGCAAAGCCATCATTACGGTTTTTGGCAACGTCTATTCCATCAATAAATTGGAAGGACTCAACGAGGCGCAGCACCTCATCATGGCCTATCAGCTTACGCCTTTTACCGAAGACTTGGCGGCACAATTGATTTTTGGGGCAATTCCTGCCAAAGGCAAACTGCCCGTAACGGTCAATGCCTACTTTAAATACGGCGCGGGCATCGAAACGCCCGCCATTGGCCGCCTCAAATACACCATTCCCGAAGAAGTGGGCTTGGACAGCAAATGGCTGAGCTTTAAAATAGACTCCTTGGCCAACAACGCCATTGCCCAAAAAGCCACGCCCAGTATTGTGGTGCAATTGGCCAAAGATGGCAAGGTGTTTTATCGGAAGAGTTACGGAACGCCCACCTACAGCCCAGCCCCCCAACCGTCCAGAGGGGGAGTAATTGTAGCTCCCCCTCTGGACGGTACGCCGCGCGGGGCTGGGGGGCTGTACGATTTGGCCTCGGTTACCAAAATTGCCGCCTCGACCATGGCTTTGGCGCGGCTGCACAGCGAAGGCAAGTTCAATCTGGACGGCACCATGAAAGACTACTTGCCCAGTTTCAAGCATTCAAACAAAGCCGATTTGGTATGGCGCAACGTATTGACCCACCATGCCCGCCTCAAATCGTGGATTCCGTTTTGGCGCGCGTGTAAAAATGAAGATGGCACTTGGAAAAAGAAAACGTTTCGTTGGGGGAAAGCCCCACAAGGTGCTTATAATGTGCAAGTTACAGACAGCCTTTGGCTGCATAAAAATTACCACAAAAAGATTTTTAAGGCCATCAAAGATTCGCCCCTCAACCCACCCGCCGACGCGCCCGAAAAAGATTACGTTTACAGCGATTTGTCGTTTATACTGTACCCGCAAATCGTGCAGCGACTGACGGGCATGCCATTTGAAGAATATTTAAAAACCAACGTTTATCAAAAAATTGGGGCCAACTCGCTGACTTTCAATCCACGTCGTTTTTATGAATTGGACAAAATTATACCCACCGAGCGTGATACGTTTTTTCGCCAAACGCTCATTCACGGGCGCGTACACGACGAGGGCGCGGCCATGCTCAACGGCATCAGCGGCCACGCGGGCTTGTTCGGCAACGCCAACGACCTCATGAAAGTTACGCAGCTCTACCTCCAAAAAGGCAGCTACGGCGGCGAACAGTTTATTTCCGAAAAAACCATGAACGAGTTTACCAGCTACCAGTTTCTGTATTCGCGGCGTGGCATTGGCTTCGACAAACCCTGCCGCGAATATTGCGGCAACGCCCCCAAAAGTGCCAGTTCGCAGAGTTACGGGCACACGGGTTTTACGGGCATTATGTTTTGGAACGACCCCGCTTACAACCTGAACTACGTTTTTCTGTCCAACCGCGTTTATCCCACCCGCGACAACAACAAAATCTCAACGCTCAACGTGCGCACGGCCATTATGCAGGTAGTTTATGAGGGCTTGGGCGTGAAGTAGCGCGGACTCACTTGCTAAAAAAACAGGATTTACAATTTAAAGACTAAATCATGTCGCAATTTATAACATTAAATACAATCATAGGCAATGGAAAGTCTTATCAAGTACCCATTTTTCAAAGAGATTATTCTTGGGACAAAGATGACTGGGAAGATTTATGGAATGATATAGAAGAAATTCCCAATGATAAAACGCATTATTTGGGATATTTGGTACTTCAACCCATTGCCGAAAGAGCAGAATCGTATTGGGTAATTGATGGGCAGCAACGGATAACAACTTTGTCAATTTTATCATTGGCGGTAACCGCTCTTTTTGAGAAATGGACAAAAGATAATATTGATGCAAATGATAATAAAATCAGAAAAGAAGAACTTACGAAAAGGTACATTGGGAATTATTCATTATCCAAACTTTCTATAAGCCCCAAGATAACCCTCAATAGAAATAACGATGATTATTACAAAAGTTGGTTGTGAAATTACAGAACTCCCACCACTTTGGCAAAACTAAAACCATCTCAAAGATTACTACAAAAAGCGTTTAACTATTTCTTTGACCAGTTAAAAGAAAAATTTAAAGACAATACTTCGGGGGCAGATTTGGCAGATTATCTTGAAAAAATTGTTGGGAATGGAATCGTATTTACGCAAATAGTAGTAACCAATGATTTGGATGCATTCAAAGTATTTGAAACCTTAAATGCGAGAGGAGTAAAATTATCAACTGCTGATTTACTAAAAAAACTACCTGTTCAAATTAACCCAACAACTGGGAGATTTAGACTTAGAAGAAGCTGAAAGAAGATGGCAGAACATGAATGATACAATTAGAGCCAATGATTTAACTACTTTTATTAGGCATTATTGGAATAATAAATATAAACTCGAAAGGCAATCGACCCTATTTAAAGCCATAAAACGCGAAATCAAAACGCCACAGATCGCATTTGAATTTTTGGACAAGCTCGAAAAAATCAGCCAATACTACACAGCATTTAACAATGCCAACGATGAACTTTGGGATAAAGAAGAAAAAGGGCACCTTAAGGTTTTAGATTTATTAAATGTTACGACTTGCTATTCTTTGATGTTGTCAGCATTAGATTGTCTGCCGAGAACTGAATTCAAAATATTGACTCGTGAATTGGCAATTATCATGTTTAGATACCACCTAAGCGATTTAAATCCCAATGAAGCAGAAAGAGTATTTAGCAAAGTTGCCAATGATATTGCAAATAAGGTAATCGTAACCGCCAAAGAAGCTACCCTTGCACTCAAGAATATTTATGTTGCAGATGATAATTTTGAACAAGCATTTTCTACTGTGATAGTCAATACAAAGAGAAAAAAAGAGCTTGCTAAATACATTTTGGTAAAAATAGAAAACCAAATAGCCAATAAAGATTATCAACCCGAAGAAGCCAAAGCCACTATTGAGCATATTTTGCCTGAAAATCCTGGGGGTGTTTGGAATGAGAACTTTCCCGTTGACATTCAGGAAGATTACATCTACCGATTGGGTAATTACAGCTTACTCGAAGCGAGTATTAACCATAAATTAGACAACAATATGCCCTTTGCCGATAAATTATTAGAATACAAAAAATCAAGCTACAAACTAAGCAATGAGTATTGTGATTACGAAAAATTTGAACCCAAAGTAATAGCACTACGACAAGACAGTATGGCTAATAGTAGCCAAAAGTATTTGGAAAAGTAGTTTTATAAAATCTTTAATTTAACTGGAATACTGAACCGATTATCACCAGCAAAAAGGAAAAATGACATCATTCCTGCTTATGCCAAATGCTGACCGATGAAGGATAAATCGTCTGCACGGCCATTATGCAGGGCTTAGACTACTTAAAAAAAAATGTTTGCAATCATTGACGTAGAAACAACGGGTGGCTCCGCCACGTACGGACGCATCACCGAAATAGCCATTGTGCGCCACAACGGGCAGCAAATAGTAGAAACTTATCAGTCGCTTATCAATCCGTGTTGCGCCATACCTTACTACATTACCCAGTTTACGGGCATCAGCAACGCCATGGTGCGGCAAGCACCTACCTTTGAAGAAATAGCCAACGAGGTGCGGCGCATGACCCAAAATGCCGTGTTTGTAGCCCACAATGTGAGCTTCGATTACGGCTTTGTGAGCCGCGAATTTGGGCGCATAGACGAGCATTTTGGGCGCGACAAACTCTGCACGGTGCAACTCAGCCGCAAAATATTCCCTGGCTTCCCGTCTTATAGCTTGGGCAATTTGTGCGCTTCGCTCCGTATTCCGCTTAGCAGCCACCACCGCGCTGCCGCCGATGTTACTGCCACCACACAACTCTTTGAAATGCTGTTGGCCAACGACCAAAGTGGTCTTTTGGCACAATGGCACTAACACCTCACCGCCACCGGGTGGCACAATATTGTAACAGGGGGGTTATTATTCAATCACCACACATTGGCCACTTGCTACGTCGTTTTCTACTTTTTTGTATTTTACATCTTTCAGCACATGTCCGTCGCGGTATTGTACCGTTACTTTTTGGTTGCGGTCGGCTATTTTGATGGCCTTTACGGGGGTTTGTCGTTCGGCTGTCATTTGGCGGGCGTAGGCACCAGGGCCGCCTTGGGGGGTTTCGTATTCGTCGTCGTCGTTGCGGTTGGTTTGCAGTTTGGGTTGTGGTTGGGGGCGGCGCGCGGGCTGCTGCACCACTTGGGGCGTGGCTTCTTCTTGCGGAATGTGCGCTTTCATCAAAAACCCAATGGTGTCAAAATTGACCTTACTCATAAACCGTCGGAACAATTCTACGGCTTCAAATTTATAAATCAAGAGCGGGTCTTTTTGTTCGTAAGCTGCATTTTGTACCGACTGCTTGAGGTCGTCCATGTCGCGGAGGTGTTCTTTCCATTCTTGGTCAATCAACGACAGTGCCACAAATTTTTCCATTTCGCGGGTTAGTTCGCGGCCTTCTGTTTCGACGGCTTTTTGGAGGCTTACGCTCACCTGCGTCATGCGCAGGCCATCGCTGAATGGCACTACAATATCTTGCACTTGTGCGCCTCTTTCGGCCTGAATAGACCGCAAGACGGGGGCCGTTTGCTGCGACAACTGCTTGTTTTTGGTTACATAGTGCTGCTCGGCGGCATCGTAAAGTCGCTTGGTGCGCTGCTCATTTTTGAAGCGTGCATACTCCTCGCGGTTGTAGGGTAGCTCCATGCCGAGGGTCTTTATTGTTTCCAATTCAAGTGCTTCGTAGCTACCTTCGGTGTTGGTGATGAGGTCGGTACAAACGTCGTACAGCGTATCGGCAATATCAATGGCAAGGCGGTCGCCGAAGAGCGCGTTTTTGCGACGTTTATAGATAGTTTCTCGCTGAATATTCATCACGTCGTCGTATTCCAAAAGCCTTTTGCGGGTACCAAAGTTGTTTTCTTCGACTTTGGTTTGGGCGCGTTCAATAGACTTTGTTACCATCGAGTGCTGAATCACCTCGCCTTCTTCTAAGCCCATTTTGTCCATTACTTTGGCAATGCGGTCGGAGCCAAACATGCGCATGAGGCCATCTTCCAATGACACAAAAAACTGCGATGTGCCTGGGTCGCCTTGGCGGCCTGCGCGGCCCCGTAGCTGCCTGTCCACGCGGCGGCTTTCGTGGCGTTCGGTACCAATGATAGCCAGCCCACCCGCCTTTTTTGAGTCGGGGGTGAGTTTAATGTCGGTACCACGCCCTGCCATGTTGGTTGCGATTGTTACGGCACCCGGCTTGCCCGCGTCGGCCACAATTTCGGCCTCTCGCTGGTGTTGTTTGGCGTTCAGTACTTGGTGCGGCACTTTGCGCAGCGTGAGCATGCGGCTCAACAACTCCGAGTTTTCGACCGAGGTAGTACCTACCAGTACAGGTCGCCCCGCAGCCACCAATTTGCCTATTTCGTCCACCACGGCGTTGTATTTTTCGCGTACTGACCGGTACACCAAATCTTCTTCGTCTTTTCGGGTTACAGACACGTTGGTTGGAATGCGGACTACGTCGAGTTTATAAATTTGCCAAAATTCCCCTGCTTCGGTTTCGGCGGTGCCCGTCATGCCACAAAGCTTATGGTACATTCTAAAATAGTTTTGGAGCGTTACGGTGGCGTAGGTTTGGGTGGCATCTTCCACCTTTACGTTTTCTTTGGCTTCTACGGCTTGGTGCAGCCCGTCCGACCAGCGTCGGCCTTCCATGATACGCCCCGTTTGTTCGTCCACAATCTTTACTTTGTTATCCATAATGACATACTCTACGTCGCGTTCAAACAGCGTATAAGCTTTTAACAACTGCTGCACCGTGTGCACTCGTTGGGTTTTTATGGAATAATCTCGGATAGTTTCTTCTTTTTTGAGCAGTTTTTGCTGGTCGGTTAGGCTGGTATTTTGCTCGGTAGCGTTGAGGTCAATGGCCAGGTCGGGCAAGATAAAAAACTGCGGGTCTTCGCCTTCTCCAGTGATATAATCGAGCCCTTTTTCGGTCAAATCAACGCTGTTGTTTTTTTCTTCTATCACAAACAACAGCGGCGCGTCGGCTTCGGGCATCAATTTTTGGTTTTCGGCCAAGTAAATTTTTTCGGTTTCGTTCATGATTGTTTTCATGCCCGTTTCGCTCAAAAACTTAATAAGTGGCTTGTATTTTGGCAAGCCACGGTGCGCCCTAAACAGCGATACGCCGCCCTCTTTGGTATCGCCAGCGGTAATCTTTCTTTTGGCATCGTTGAGAAAATCGGTTATGAGCCGCTTTTGAGCTTCTACAATTCTGGACACGCGGGGTTTGAGCTCGGCAAAGTCTTGCTCGTCGCCACGCGGAATGGGCCCACTGATGATAAGCGGCGTGCGGGCATCGTCAATGAGCACGGAGTCCACCTCGTCCACCATTGCAAAGTGGTGTTTGCGCTGCACGAGTTCTTCGGGCGTGTGGGCCATGTTGTCGCGCAGGTAATCGAAGCCAAACTCGTTGTTGGTGCCGTAGGTAATATCGGCCAAGTATGCCTGCCTACGGGCGTGGGTATTGGGCTGATGTCGGTCTATGCAGTCTATTTTTAGGCCATGAAATTCAAACAGCGGTGCGTTCCACTCAGAGTCGCGCTTGGCGAGGTAGTCGTTTACGGTAACAATGTGCACGCCTTGCCCCGCGATTGCGTTCAAGAATGCAGGCAGCGTGGCCACCAGTGTTTTGCCTTCGCCCGTGGCCATTTCGGCTATTTTGCCCATGTGCAGCACAGCCCCGCCGATGAGCTGCACGTCATAATGCACCATGTTCCATTTGATAGGGTGGCCTGCCACGTCCCAGGTACTGCTCCAAGTGGCGGTGTCGCCATTGATGGTGATGTGCTTTTTGGTAGCCGCCAGTTCGCGGTCTGTATAAGTAGCTATTACTGTCAGCGACTCGTTTTCGGTAAAGCGGCGAGCCGTTTCTTTGACAATGGCAAAAGCGGCGGGTAAAACATCAAGCAGCACTTTTTCAAGTTCTTTGTCGCGCTCGGTGCCAAAGCTGTCTATTTCTTTAAAAATCACCTCTTTGGAATCTACGTCCAGGTCGGGATTGAGGTCAATGCGCTCGCGCAAGGCCGCTATTTGGTCGTCAATGGCTTGAAGTTGCCCTGCAATGTACGTTTTGAGTTCGGCGGTTTTGCCGCGTAATTCGTCATTAGATAGATTTTTGAGTTTGGCAAATTCGGCGTTTACTTTGGCTACGTAGGGGGTTAGTTCTTTCAAATCGCGTTCTGATTTGGTGCCAAACAGCCCCGTTATGCTTTTTGTGAGGAATTTTATCATTGGAATAAGTTCTTAATTCTGTTGGTTTATTAGACGCTGCTATTTTGTTGATTTTGAACACAGTACCCACACAGGGTGGTATTTGTACAGTACTACGCCAATTAATTCGCAAAGTTAGCCTTTTAGGCTTAGTTTATTAACAAAAATCGGGCAACAATCGTATTTTCGGTCAAAATGGCAGGTAGCGTTGTTACAATGCCCACAGCCGCAAGCCAATCCAGCCGTTTATCAGCAAATACGCCACCAGATAAGACATTAGCAGGTAGGTAGTGAGCAAAAATCCGCGTAGCCAGCCGCTTTTATAACTACTATATTGGCGGTTGAGGCGATAAAACCCTACCACTGTACATACCCCAAACAGGAGCGTTCCCAAAAAAATCGCAATTGTTTGGGCATTTATCGTGGCCATTGCGGGTATGTTTTGTGCCAAAACCGCCAGCACAATCAGTGCCGCTATCAAAGCCAACGTAGCCAGAGCGGGCAGCAACCGCACCCAAGCATCGTTGCGCGTAACAGACCGCCGAACGGCAAAGATAGACCACACCACACCTGCCAACAACGTACCCACCATGCAGGCCAAGGCCGCAAACAACAAACCAACGCGCAGCCACGTCCAGGCCAGCGAGGCCGACTCAAAATAGTTGCCCTCTTGCATCAAAACTGCCGTTCCTTCGCTATTTTTGGCAAATACGTATGTGGCCACCTGGTGATTTTTTTTGCGAAAAGTAAGCGGTGCGGTTTGGATAAGGGTATCGGACTTGTCGCCAAACAAACTGCTAATTATCAAATGCTTGTCTAAAATTTTTGCATTTTTTCCGTTGAACAACCTATCTACAAAACCCATCAGCTCGTTGCGTGGGCTACCAAATGCGTAGTAGCCCAAGTAAGGCGCAACCGCTTTTGTGTCTAAGGCTTGCAAAATGGGCGCGGGCGCGGGGGCATTGCGGCTCAAAAAACCCTGAATCAACTCTTCGAGTTTGCCCACGCCCTGCCCACCGTTGTTGGAAACCGCGTAGCCCACGCCCAGCGCGCGGTTGTAGCCAAAAACCGACCCAAAACCGTCAATTCCACCATTGTGGCCGCGAAAAAGTGCCTTACCGCCGTAGCCACTTGCATGGTTGGCCAAGCCGTAACCCGTTTTTATGCCCGCCCGTGCCGCCAATGTGCTGTGTACTTTTTCCATTTCATCAAGGGCAGCAGCAGGCAAAATTTGCTGACCGTTTACCTTAAAATTGTTCAAATAAAACTGAATATATTTTGCCATATCGGCAGCGCAGGCATTCATGGTGCCCGCAGCCCCCGCATAAATGGGCATAAAACCAACTGTTTCATAATCAGCTCCTTTTGCTTTGTATCCTTGGGCATACACCTCTTTTGTGTCCAACCGCAGGTTGAGGTTTGAGTGAGTCATACCAATGGGCATCAGCACGTTTTCGTACAAAAACTGCTCGTATGGTTTACCGCCTATTTTTTCGAGCAAATACCCCGCTACGGCAAAACCTGGGTTGCTGTACGCCATGCGTTCGCCTGGTTTCCAGCGGCATTTTAAGGACTTTTGAAAGATCTTCAACACCGCCAATCCGCGCGGGTCGGTGGTGGTTGAGTTGTAGATTGTGTTGAGGTGCATGTCGTCAAAACCTGCCGTATGCTCCAGCAAATGCACCACCCGCACGGGGTGTTTGTCGTGCCAATCGTTTTGAATGGGAGCTTCTGGTATGAGGCTTTTTAGCTCGTCGCCAAGCTGGATTTTGTTTTGTTCAATGAGCTTCAAAATACCCAAACTCGTAAAAGTTTTGGTAATTGAGCCAATTCTAAACAGCGTAGTGGGCGTAATTTTCCGCTTTTTTTTGACATCGGCGTAGCCCAAGCCGCCCACAAACAGCACCGAGTCGCGGGTGGTGAGTGCGAGCATGAGGCCAGGCATCCGCTCTTTTTTCATGATTTTTTGGAGTGAGTCGGTCAGCGCGGCAATTGTCTGAACGGGTTTTGTTTTTTGGGCAAAGCCCGAGAAACAAAATAATAAAAAGAGGCAAGAGAGCTTTCTCATCGGAAGTGAGCGGGTAATTTTTGGCAATTTAATCAACTAAAATTTAAACCCAACACAAAAAATATCGCCCTGCAAGCGTAGGGCGATATTTTTAATTTACTCCATAAAAAATCAGATTATTGACCTTGGCCAGCCGAGAACATGGCTTCGCCGTTGAGGGTTACTAAGTTTTCTGTTTTGATAATGTCAAATCCAGCTTCACTGATTACTTTTAACAGGTGGATAACGTCAGAATAGCTGGACGGTTGAGCGTCTTCTGACTTGTATCGCAAGCGCCAATGGTCGGTGCAGAAAGTTTCGGGAAAACCATTTGGCCATACTTTTACGCCCCGGTTGGTAATCATCGTCAAGTGCATATTTCCTGCCTTGAAGTCTTTAACGGCTTCGCCGAGTATGTTGGGGTCGCGGTCGTGGTAGTGCAAAAACACGTCCACGCCCACCAGTACTTTTGTTGCTGGTACGGTAGGCGTTACCTTGATATTAAAGGTGGCACTTTTGGATTTACTGTAATCGGCACTGGGCAAAAAGGCGGGTTTTTGACCCAAACGCGCAATAACGGCATCGGCAAATTCGCGCGTGCCTACTTTTTCGGTGCTGGTGTCGGCCTTAAAAATATCGTAAGTATGTACGCCATCTTCGAGGGTTTTGAGCCAAGCATTGTGCACTTTTTCGGCCACGTCAGCTTGGCCAATGTGTACCAACATTTGCACTGCTCCCAATAAAAGCCCCGACGGATTGGCCAAATTTTGGCCCGCGCGGCGCGGCGCCGAGCCGTGAATGGCCTCAAACATGGCACAAGTTTCGCCAATATTGGCCGACCCCGCCAAGCCCACCGACCCCGTAATCTGGGCGGCTACGTCAGACAGAATATCGCCGTAGAGGTTGGGCATTACAATTACGTCAAATATCTCGGGCGTATCTGCCAGCTTGGCCGCGCCAATGTCAATAATCCAGTGTTCTTGCTCAATATCGGGGTATTCTTTGCCCACCTCGTCAAACATCTTATGAAACATACCGTCGGTCATTTTCATGATGTTGTCTTTGGTAAAGCACGTTACTTTTTTGCGGCCATAGGCGCGTGCGTACTCAAAAGCATAGCGGACAATCTTCTCGCTGCCAGGCTTTGACATTATTTTTAAGCACTGCACCACTTCGTCGGTTTGCTGGTGCTCGATGCCCGCATAAAGATCTTCTTCGTTTTCGCGTACAATCACCACGTCCATAATGGGGTGCTTGGTTTTGACGTACGGGTGGTACGAAATACAAGGCCGCACGTTGGCGTACAAACCCAACACTTTGCGCGTGGTTACGTTCAAACTCTTGAAGCCGCCGCCCTGCGGCGTAGTTATGGGGGCTTTCAAAAAGACTTTGGTGCGCCGCAACGACTCCCAAGCTTCAGGGGCAATACCCGCCGAGTTGCCGCCCAGATATACTTTTTCACCAATCTCAATTACTTCTGTTTCGATGGCTGCACCCGCCGCTTGGATAATGCGGAGCGTAGCGTCCATGATTTCGGGGCCAATTCCGTCGCCGTAAGCTACCGTAATGGGTTGTTTTGTCATATGATATTCAGTTATTTGGGTTGGTTCTTGTCGCAAATATAGAAGTAATGCAACCATAAATAAAAGTAACACTTTCAATATTTGTAGAAAAACCCCAATTGGACACTTTTCCAGGTGAACGAAGACCACAAATTACAGCTCTTTAAACCCTACAAACTCTTATTTGGCAGAAAAGTAGCTGTTTAAAAGGCACTCATAGCATTGGCCTCATCATGCGCTCGTACGTGTTTTTTGCAACTAATCAGAACCGTAAATATTTTTTTTCGAGTTCTATAAAATCGAAAGAACAAGCGTGTTTTTCGTCGGCTTGGTGCTGTACCCTTGCCGTTTCTTGCCAGTTTTGGGGGTTAGTAATCTCAAAAAAAGCATCGCCCACCACTTCGGTGTGCACGTGGGTAAGATAAATTTTGTGGGCCATTGGCAAAGCCAAACGGTATATTTCGGCTCCCCCAATAATAAAAACCTCGTCGGTGCTGGTTTGGCGGGCCGCTTCTAAGGCCGCCTCCAACGACCCCACTACTACGCACCCATCGGCTTGCCAGTTGGGGTTGCGCGAGATAATGATTGACGTTCGGCCAGGCAGTGGCTTGCCAATAGATGCAAAGGTTTTGCGGCCCATGATCATGGGGTGGCTCATGGTGAGCTGCTTAAATTGTTTGAGGTCGTTGGGAAGCCGCCAAATAAGCTGGTTGTTGCGGCCAATTACCCCGTTTTTTGATACCGCAACGATAATAGAAATACGCATGGAGCAGATTTAAAATTGAATCGATAAAGTTAGTTGCTTTTGACAAATCGTAAAAATGAGTTACTACTTTTGTTATATTTGAAGCCAATTCAAACATATTTTGGCACCATGTTGATATCTTTGGTAGGTGCGGGCAATGTGGCCTGGCATTTGGCGCAAGCCCTTGAACAAACTGGGCACCCTATTTTGGAAGTATATAGCCGCGACATACGCAACGCCAAGCTGTTGGCCAAGCAACTCTACGATACTACACCCGTTTCGGACTTAGATTTTGCCGAAAGTGCCGCAGAATTGCTCATTTTGGCCGTTTCAGACGACGCGCTGCCAGTGGTACTTTCGCAAATTGTGCTGCCCGAAAACTGTACCGTTGTGCATACGTCGGGTACGCGGTCGTTGCAAGAGTTGCAGCAATTAATCGAGCTGTACAGTGATATTTCGGCCCAAGCGGGGGTTTTTTATCCGCTGCAAACGTTTAGCAAATCGGTAGAAATTGATTTTTCAGAAATCCCCATTTGCGTTGAAGCCTCCAACCGCGCCACCACTACGCTACTCACCGATTTGGCACACCAAATTAGCAACACAGTTTATTTGGTTAGTTCAGAAGAACGGCGCGTATTGCACGTAGCGGCGGCATTTGCTTGCAATTTTACCAATCATTTGTTGGCTATTTCTCAACGTATTTTGACGGACAAATCGCTGGATTTCGCGCTTCTCAAACCGCTCATCAACGAAACCATTCGCAAAGCCCTCGCAGCCCCCGACCCTGCCACCGTACAAACAGGGCCCGCCCGCCGCAAAGACCGCCAAACCATGCATCAGCACCTTGATTATTTGCAAGCATACCCCGAATGGCAAGGGCTTTATGAGTCGCTGTCGGCAAGTATTATAAAACTAAATACCAACCCACAACTGTGAATTTGTGCAAGAGTCTGGATTGTTGCTGCTAACTATTCACTATTTTTTTGTCTTCTTTTATTTCTTCAAAATCAGTAAATTCTTCGTCGTCATCATCCGACTCTTCGTCATCTTCTTCCCAATCGTCGTCATCGTCCCAATCTTCATCGTCCTCCAAGTGGCTCATGAAGAGGTAGTTGCCCTCGCCAACTGAGGCGTTGAGTTTTTGGAGAATCTGCGGCACATTGTCGTATGGGCCAGAGCAATAGAACGGCTGCCCCTCTTTGCCGAATTCCAGTTCTATCAGTTCTACGTCGTCATTGTCTTCTTCGAGCACATACTGCGAAACCGCCCAATCTTTGTCTAAGGGCTTCATACCCAAATCGTCGGCGTAGGCAATGCCTCCATAAACGATATTATGGACGAGCGCATAATCTACAACTTCTAATTCTTGCACTTTAGATAGTTGCTCGACCATTTCTTGGTAGCCGTCCAGCTCGTCGTTAAACTCAAAACTGGTTTGCTTCAAGCCCAAGCAAAATACGTCAATAAGGTACGATGCCCACGTAATGCTTCCTCCTGCGTGGCTACGCGCCACAATCACAGTGGCCAAGCCCGACTCTCGCCAATCAAGATTTACCCTGCACTCGTACAACGGCAACTTGCGGGCTTTGCCGCTTGTGAGGTAGCTTTTGGGGCTTTGTGTTTGGACTTTGGGGGCAAAATTTTTGTTTTTCTTGCTCATGATATACTTGATGATGTTTATTCGTAAATTATTCTACTGCCTCTTGGTACCATTTGTCAAAGCCAGCGGGAGGTGTCCAAGGGTGCTTTGGTTCGTAGTAATTCCAAAGTAGTTTAGCCATTTTTCGTAATAAAACAAAGCCTTCGTTGTCGGGTTTCCAACTTTCGTCTTGGTTGTTTTTGGTAATTACGCAATACACATAATCGCCGTGCGGGGCATGAACGAGCACAACCTCCGAGCGCGAGCGATTGACAGCCCCGTTTTTGGCAGCCACTTTTACTTCGGGCGCAAGCTGCGATAGCCCCTCTCCGTCCCAGTATTGGCGGGTAAGGTTGCGGTACATTCGGTCGGAGGCATCGGCACTTACGGCGCGGCCTTGTCTAATCATGGCCAGCAGTTCGGCCATTTCGTGGGGGGTAGTTTGGCCCCAGCCGTAGCGAGCGCGGTTGGCTTCGCGGCCAGGCGTGCGCGAATTGACGCGCGTGTGCAGGTAGCCGTTTTTGGCGAGCCACTCGTTGATATTTTTGCCGCCACCCGCCAATGCCTGGCACCAAAGGCTGGCCGTATTGTCGCTGATGGTTTCCATGAGCATCACTACCGTACTCAGGCTAATCTTGGTGCCATCTTTCAGCGACCCCACAATGCCTTCATCGTAGTGTAGCGAGTCTTTGTAGGTAAGCGTGGCGTTGTATGCGCGTGTGTGGTCTTTGGTCATTCTGTCAAAAAGCCCGCACTGAATGGGTATTTTTACCAAACTGGCCGTTGGAAAAAGCGTATCGGCGTTGATTTTGGCTCCTTTGTTGGTTTTTAAATGGCGCACATAAACGCCCACCTCACCCCGAAAGCCTTGAACCGCCAATTGTATTTGCGCTTCCAGTTTTGGGTCGTTTTTGAGGGATTGGGCCTCGGCATTGGCCGCTAGTGCTACCAGCAAAATACCGCAAAAAACTTTTTTCATAGGTTTAAGTCTTAAAATTCTGATACATCCCTCAACAAGAAAGCTATCTTGGCTCGGCAAATATCGAATACTAAGATTTAAAAATCAATAAAAAAAGTTTTAAGTAGTTTGAGAACAACCGTTGAAAAACATCAATCAGCACCATGCCTATACGTGCTTCTACCAACCGATGGGAAACTTCTGCTTACGGCTTTAAAGATGCTTTCCTTTTGATGGTCTTCAAACTTAATCCAACAAAGTAGAATCAGCTATATACTGATTTCAAAAGCAGAATTACGCGCAAAATTGCTTTGTGAAGCATTGGCCTTATTGAGAGACAACCGCGCCATTAGGTAGCTCACCGTGGACTCGGCCCCTTGATTGAGGTTGATGTAGTTTTCTTCCAAGCCGTCGTAGCATCCTCCTGTGCAGGGATTATACATGATTTGGTGCAGGTCGTTGTTTCCCAAAAACCAATTAAAAGCCACCTCACGTTTGGTGTGATAGGCTTCATCTTGAAAGACCTCATAAAACCTACTCAATGCCAAAATCGTATAAGCTACGTCTATGGGCTGCTCGCCGCCAATGGTGCTTTGCTGCAGCTCTTGGCCTCGGTGCAGCCATCCTTTATTAGAAATCACTTTTATGCTGTTTTCAGTAAATATTTTCGACAGCAAAAAATCGAACGACGACAAGGCTACTTCTTTGTAAATCGGCTCTTTGGTGGCCAACCAAGCGCAGAGCATAGCTTCGGGCAAAATGCTGTTTCCGTACGTAAGGTAGCTTTCATACCATTGCCACTCGAAGCTAGCCTCGTGCCGGTACATTTGCAAAAGTCGGTCGGCCAACTTCTTGATAATATACACGTTACGCTGCGATTCGCGTTTTAGATTGTAGTGATACAGCCCTTTTATGATGAACGCCATGGCACGCGTAGAATGTATCTTGTGGATATTTACCAACGCACTTTGCATCACCTCGTCAGCAGCGGCAATGAGTTTGGCGGGAAGCAAATCGCCCGTGTCAATCAAGTAGCCCAATGCCCATATTGCCCTGCCGTTAGAGTCGGCCAAGTTGGTCGAATAATTTTGCTCAGTAAAGATTTTTTGGTCGTTTACATAATTCAAAAAATAGCCATTGGGTTGTAGGCAATGCTTGATAAAATGAAAATAAGTGCTGATGTAGGCCACGTCGGATTGGTCGTTGGTCAGTTCAAAATGCTGGCACAATGCAACCATGGCGCGGGCGTTGTCGTCCAGCGTATAGCCCGATTCAATAGCTGGCTGGTTAATTTTGGCAAACTGAATCATGGCAAAAGAAGTTGTCATTTCTTTGACATGGTTGAGATTGATGGGTGGCACATTGAAACGCAGTGAAACAGGGCAATTGCCGATTGCCTCAAACAACATGGCGTGGGCAATGGCGGCGTTTTCCCAGGCCGTAGCGGCCATTTTGTGCAAGCCGTTCAAGCTAATGTCTTTTCTTAGCGCTTCATTGTTAAGCAGTCGAAGTATAGCGGTGGCAAGTTGCGCTGGCTCTTCAAAATCAACAATGATGCCCGCTTTATTTTTTAAAAATTCGCGGGCGTGCGGAATCGGCGTAGAAATAATGGCACACCCGCAACTCATGGCATACGAAAAAGTGCCACTCACGGCTTGGTGGCGGTCTTTGGACGTAAACAGGTATATGTCAGTTAATTGCAGGTATGATAACAAGTCGGAAAGCGGCAAAAAGCAATTGACAAACCGTACATATTGCTCCATTCCTAAGGCAGCTACTTGGGCTTCGAGGGCGCGGCGGTAGCTTTCGCCTTCGTGTTTGGCCACCGACGGGTGGGTTTTGCCAATAATTAAAAACATTACTTCTGGGTTGTTGGCAACCACTGCTGGCAAGGCGTTCAGGGTGGTTTCGATGCTTTTTCCCGAACTCAATAATCCAAAAGTAGAAAGCACTTTTTTGCCCGACAGGTCGTACTTCTCCTTCAAAATTTCTTTGTCCGAGTGAAGCACCAAGTGCGTACCGTGCGCAATGACCGTTATCTGCTGGGCCGAAATGGCATAGTCTTCGGTTAGTATTTGAGCCGATGCCTGCGTCATCACAACAATAGAAGCCACTGCCGCCGACAGTGCCCGCACGCGTTGTTGTAGAAGCTGGCTGGGCTGTGGCAAAACCGTATGAAAAACCAGTACGAGAGGTTGTTTGATGGCCGCTACAAAATATTGAAAATCAGTTTCTTTCCCTTCAAAAAACCCGAATTCGTGCTGGATTACCACCAGCTGGATAGCGCGGCTATCGTTTATTCTTTTGGCCAATTGCACAAAAGATCCCGCTTGGTCGGTGTTGAGTCTATATGGAGTTGGCTCGGCGTAGCTATGCTGCTCATGGTCAGACTCAAGCGGACAAACCGTTATTTTGAACGAGTTGTCGAACTTGTTGTTCAGGGCTTGTATCAAATCTTGCGAATAAGTAGCAATGCCGCACTCGCGTGGCGGATAAGAAGTGATGAATAATAGCTCGGGGCGCGGGTCGGTGTTGAGGAAACGAACGGCCTCTGTAAATTGAAACACGCTGTTGTCTATCTGGTAATTGGGACGACTCAAAAGAATTTCATTTTTCATAACTGTGCCAAATTTAAAAAAAAACAAAAGCTTATTATTATCATGGATATTTACGGGCTCCGCAGCAGCCAAGAACGGCTATTCATCACTCATCACTCATAATTCATAATTCATAATTCATAATTCATAATTCATAATTCATAATTCTTAACTCGGATGCAGCGATAGTTCTTGCAGCAAGGCCGACAGGCTCACCGAGGCGCAGGCAATTTGCTCGTCGGCAGCACCGTAATAAATATAGAGCGTGTCGTCCACCAAAATTGTACCTGTAGGAAAACACACGTTGTTTACTTCGCCTTCTATTTCCCAACTGCGTTCGGGTTTAAACAACGGATAGGGCAAACGCGCGATTTCTTTCTGCGGATTTTGCAAATCGAGCAAGGCCGCACAGGCCGAATAAACGTAGCCCTTCAAGGAGTCTTGCACGCCATGATAAATAATCAACCACCCATTTTCGGTTTCGACGGGCGGGCAGCCGCCACCAACGTAGCTGACTTCGTGTTCGTACTTGGGAGCCAGCACGATGCTGTCCTCAAAGTGCCGCAGATAATCGTACCAAAACGCGGGCGTGAGCTCGGCCAAGTCGGTGATTGGAACCATGATTTGAATGTCGGGCTTGATGCGGTGCAAAAAACACAGTTTGCCGTTGATACGCCTCGGAAAGAACATCACGTTTTTGTCCCAAATCAGCACTTCTTTGCCTTCTTTTTGGTGAACGCGCTCGTGTTCGTTGTAGCGCAAATATTTTACATTTATTGGCTCCTTGGATTCGGCAAGGTGCATAAATTCATCGTAAGTAACCTGCGGCACGATGATACCCTGCTTCTCAAAATGCCGCAAATCTTTTGAGGTAGCCAATGCGCCTAATGCATTAATGCCATCGTAGGCGGTATAGGTAAGGTAAAACAAATCGTCAATTTTGACAATGCGGGGGTCTTCCACGCCCTTGCACTCGTAGTCAAATTCTGGCACAAGCAGTGGCACGCCGCTGCGCTGCCCCACTACCAAAGGGCTTTCTAACTGACAGTAGCCAATGCTCGAATGGTTGCCAGTGGCCACAGCCCGGTAAAAAAGATGGATGGTGTTTCCTTCTCGAATGGTGGCGGGGTTCAATACGCCCTCGTTTTCAAAGTCCAACGCTGTTTTTCTGAGCAAAACACCTTCTTTTCTGACTTCTATCATTTTCTAATCGTAGTTTAGTGATGAATTATGACGAAACCCGCAGCGGCCAATTTATTCTAAGAAATGATTTCTGAAAAGAAAACATACCGAATAAAAGACATTAAACGACTTTAAAAGCAGCAGTAAGCGGTATTGATTTTAAGATGATAGGTCAGAAAAAGAAAGCGTTCCGCCAAAAATCACAGAACGCTTTCTGACAACCTAAACCCTAATAATATGACATAAAAAAGTCGAAAATTGGCTCGTTGTGCACGCTACCCAAACAAAAACATGTTGTAGTTCAAACGACTTGATTCTCGGTCTTCGAGAGTGTGGGTCGTGGTCAGTTCGCTTTCAAAATAGGGAAGTTCTTGGCGCGTTGCACCTTCTTGGGGTTGGCAGTAATAAACGCCCTGGCAGTGCGACTTGACAACCAGTTTGAGCGACGGCACTGCCCTTTCATAGACCACTTCGCTCACTTCATATTTGTTTTCCATGACTGTAATAAGTTTATTGATGGGTTAGAATAGTCGGTAGCCGAGGGTGGCTTGCAGCCACGTGTTTTTGTAGCGCGGCGTGGCCGACGTGCCGTCGCCGTTGTTGTTAAGAAAATCCCAACCTACCCGCGCCCCAATCACGAGGTGGTCTAAATTGATGTCGAGGCCACCCGTAAAACCCAGCGTGTTTTTGCGGAGATTGTCGTTATTAAATATCTTTTCTTGGTCAACGCTACTACCACCGCCCAAAAAACTGTCTTTTTGTTTCAATAAATAAGAAAACTGCGGCCCCGCCAAAATGGTCAAAAACGGAATGGGCTTGACGGCCAACAGCAGCGGAATATCAAGGAAGCTACTGGTTCGGGTGAAATCATAGGCAGTACCCAGGAGTTGGCCTTTGGCCTTAAATCCTTTCTCAGAATACAAGATTTCGGGCTGAATACCGACGAACTTTCCGAGTGGAATAGCAAAAAATGCGCCTGCTGCCAAACCAAATCGGGGGTCAGCATTGAACTTTTCGCCTTTTTGGTCATATACATTTGCGTAATTTGCCCCTGCTTTTAGGCCAAAAGCAAATTTGTCCATGCTATTGTTTTGGGCGTGGCCGCCAGCTACTACTGCCGCCACAACTACCATTGTTAAGATTATTGTTTTCATGCTGTTTTTAAGTAAAATGCTTGTGCCTGTCAATTGAGCTGATTTTTGGAATACAAATTAATTGGTATTTTTAACCACCAAGTCTTTAAAGGCTTTGCCCAGCTCGCTCATGTCGTGGCTAAATTCGGTCTTAAACATTTTCCATTTGTCTTTGCCTTCCACTTTGTAGTTGTCCATGCGGGCTTTTAAGTCGTTGTTTTTTTGTTCCAACGCCCCTATCTGCTTTTGATATTGGGCTTTGGCTTCTTCTTTTTCGTCTTTTATTTTGTCTTTCAGTTCGGCTATGCTCTTGTTGTTGATAGCCACCATATCGGCGGTTTCTTTGCGGTAGCTTTCCACATCTTTCAGGTACTCTTCTTGGGCTTTGGCCAGGTCTTCGTTGGCCTCATTCACGTCGCTTTTGGCATTTTTCACTTTTTGGGCGGGCGTTACACAGCCCGTTATTGCGGCACTTGCCATGAGGGCAAATACGACCGCTGTTATTATTGATTTTTTCATTTTAATTCTGTTAAATTGATTTATTTTGGGCGGGTAATATTCATTTTGTAGAACTGGAATAACCATGCACAAAGGTGGGGCTGTCAGGGCTGTAAAATGTTATACATCAAACCAATAATATTACACATATCACACTTTGTAGTTGGCAGCACCGTCTTAATTTTGTTTTTCCTTGGCTCGCCAAACCTTCAGCGTTCCGCCAGCTGCTTTCGATTTTTTTGGTGGCATTGTCCAAAAAATCCTCGAATTTGTCTTTGATATCATCTAAGTAATTTTCGCCTTGATGAAGCACGTTGCGCCTCATTCTACTGCCTTTTGGGAGGGGCAAATGCCATGCCGATGAGCGCACCAGCGGCCATGCCAGCCAATACATTGAATGATTGCTTGTTTTTAATTGTTGGATTTGTGCGTATCTATGTCTTTATACTTTCTTAAATCATGTCTTGGTAGCCGCGCTGACATTGCCCGTTGTATTTTTGATTACAATCTTGATTACCAACGAATTGTGGAGCTATTTGATGCTTTATACAACAATAAAAACTTTTGACTTTTCAACTTCTGGATTTTTCACTTTGTTTTTTCGTTTTGAGTCTATCTGTACTACTGCCCCTCGCCCTTATAGATTTGTATTGTTAATTTATTTAAAGAATTCTGTTATTACTGTTAAGTTTTCTTTTTGCTACTTTTTCTTTGTTGAAATGTGGATAAGTTAGGAAATTTGCAG
>Ga0105046_10001784_pt1 | contig 33421 bp, 29 predicted proteins | sample MAT03_FD_78385 | JGI IMG/M metagenome (GOLD analysis project Ga0105046, IMG submission 78385) | Freshwater microbial communities from Lake Fryxell liftoff mats and glacier meltwater in Antarctica - MAT-03 (megahit assembly) | ecosystem: Environmental > Aquatic > Freshwater > Ice > Liftoff...
CCCCCGAGGGGGCGCATTTTTCCTTGGGGCGGCCCGGCGGAAAAACAAAGCCCCCACGTTCGCTCACTGCGTGTAGCTCTCTGCCCCCGAGGGGGCGCTGCGCCTGCCGCCCCTGCTGGTATGAAAACTCTCCACGCTTGCTCATTGCGTGTGGCTCTGCGAGTAGCCAGTCCTACTTGGCGATGAATTCCGGATCCCCATGGTGGGCGTCCGGCTGTTCCTTCGCCTCGGCCTTGTTGGCGCCAGGCACCTTGCTGCGGGCAAACAGCGCGTACATGGTGGGCACCACAAACACGGTGAGCAGCGTGCCCAGCGACATGCCACCGACGATGACCCAGCCGATCTGGATACGGCTTTCTGCGCCAGCGCCGGTCGCCAGCGCCAGCGGCAAGGCGCCCAGCACCATGGCGCCGGTGGTCATCAAAATCGGCCGCAGGCGCTGCGACGAGGCCTTGATCAGGGCCTCAATCATGTCCATGCCCTGGCCGCGTAACTGGTTGGTGAATTCCACAATCAGGATGCCGTGTTTGGTGATCAGGCCGACCAGCGTGATCAAACCAATTTGTGAATAGACATTGAGTGAGCCGCCCGACCACTTGAGGGCCAGCAGCGCGCCAATCATGGACAAGGGCACCGACAACATGATCACCAGCGGATCCACAAAGCTCTCGAATTGCGCGGCCAACACCAGAAAGATAAACACCAGGGCCAGCACAAACACAATCGCCAGCGCCCCCTGCGAACTCCTGAACTCGCGTGAGGTGCCGTTCAGATCCGTGGTGTAACCCGGTTTGAGCACCTTGGCCGCTGTCTGGTCCATGAAGGTCAAGGCCTGTCCAAGTGAATAGTCTGGCGACAGATTGGCCGTGATGGTGGCCGAACGGCGCTGGCCGAAATGGTTGAGCTCGCGCGGCGACACGCTCTCGCGCACCTTGACCAGCGCCGAGAGCGGAATCATGGCGTCGTTGCGGCCGCGCACGTAGATGCCGTCGATGTCTTCGGGCGTGCTGCGGCCACTGGCCTGGATCTGGACAATCACGTCGTATTGCTCGGCATCGCGCTTGTAGCGCGTCACATTGCGCCCGCCCAGCATGGTCTCCAGCGCCTTGGCCACGGCCTCCACGCTGACGCCCACATCGGCAGCCTTCTCGCGATTGACCTCAATGCGCAGCTCGGGTTTGTTCAGGCGCAAGTCCACGTCGGGCGACTGGATGCCGGGATTTTTGGCGATTTCATCCATCATCTGGCGTGCCACCAGATTGAGGTTCTGGTAGCTGTCCGACGTCTGGATGACAAAGTTGACCGGCCGCTCACGAAATCCCTGACCGAGCGAAGGCGGCGTGATCGGAAACGCCGTGACGCCAGGCAAGCTGGCAAATTTGGGCTGCATTTCGCGCGCCAGATCCAGCGTGCTGCGCTTGCGGTCCTCCCAGTCCACGGTGCGGTACACCACGCTGGCCTGCGACACCGTGGGGTTGCCCACGCTGGCGAAAATGCGGTCAAACTCCTTGTAGGGCTGGCCAATTTTTTCCAGCTCCAGCGCATAACGGTTGGTGTAGTCCAGCGTGGCGCCGTCCGGCGCAGTCACGGTGGCCAATACCGTGCCTCTATCCTCCAGTGGAGAAAGCTCCTGCTTCATGGTCGGGAACACCAGCGCAAGCGCTGCTGCACAAACCAGCATGACCACCACCACAATCCAGCGTGCCTGCAGCACAACGCCCTTGATTTTGCTGGCGACGCCCTGATCGCCTGGGGCCGCTCGGTAGCGGCTGGAAACCACCCAGCGCAGCGCGCTTCCATAACCGTTTGAGAGCGCCGTCAGCCAGCGCTCCATCGAGCGGTCAAACCGGTTGGGCTTGGGGTTGTGCTTGAGCAGCAGCGAACACATCATCGGGGTCAGGGTCAAAGCGACCAGACCGGACACCACCACCGCGCCGGCCAGCGCCAGCGCAAACTCGACAAACAGCCGCCCGGTTCGGCCCGGGGTAAAGGCCAGGGGCGCATACACCGCCACCAGCGTGGCCGTCATCGTGACCACCGCAAAGCCAATTTCACGCGCGCCCTTGATCGCTGCCGAGAAGGGGTCCAGCCCCTCCTCGATGTGCCGGAAAATATTCTCCAGCATCACAATCGCATCGTCCACCACCAAACCGATGGCCAGCACCAACGCCAGCAGGGTCAGCGTGTTGATGGTGAAGCCGGCCAGCGCCATCAGCGCAAAGGTACCCACCAGGCTCACAGGAATGGTGATGAGGGGAATGATGGAGGCACGGAAGGTGCGCAGGAACACAAAAATCACCAACGCCACCAGTGCCACCGCCTCGGCAATCGTGCGATAGACGTTTTTGACAGACCGGTCGATGAAGATCGAGTTGTCGTTGGCCACGTCAATCGTCATGCCGCCGGGCAGGTCCGCCTGCAGGCGCGGGAGCATCTCGCGCACCCCCTTGGAGAGCACCAGCGGGTTGGCTGTCGCTTGCCGGATCACACCGACCGCCACTGCCGAGCGGCCATTGATCCGCACCGCACTGCGCTCGTCCGCCGCGGCCTCTTCCACCCGGGCCACATCGCGGATTTTGACGGGAAAACCGTTGACGCTTTTGATGACAATCTCGGAGAACTGCGCCGGTCGAACCAGGTCGGTCTGGGAGGTGACGCTGAACTCACGCTGCTGGGATTCAATGCGCCCGGCCGGCAGCTCCAGGTTGCTGCGCCTGAGGGCGTCTTCCACATCCTGCGTGGTGAGCTTGTAGCCGGCCAGCTTGCCGGCATCCAGCCAGACACGCATGGCGTATTTGCGCTCGCCAAAGATGCGCACATCCGCCACACCGGTCACCGTCTGCAGGCGCGACTTGACGACCCGGTTGATCAGGTCGTTGATCTGCAGGCGCGACAACGTCTCGCTGCTGAAAGCCAGAAAAATAACCGGAAAGGCATCGGCCTCCACCTTGGCGATGACCGGCTCTTCAATCGCCTGTGGCAGCCGGTTGCGCACACGCGACGTGCGGTCGCGCACCTCGGCTGCAGCTGCGTCTGCATCTTTTTCAAGCCGGAAGCGCACCGTGATCTGCGCCTGTTCGGCCCGGCTGATGGAAGTGATGACATCGACCGCATCAATGCCGGCAATCGAGTCTTCCAGCGGCTTGGTCACCTGCGATTCAATCACCTCCGCCGAAGCGCCGGCATAACGCACGCTGACGGTCACCACAGGTTCATCGATTTTGGGGTACTCGCGCACCGCCAGGCGGCTGAAACTCACCGCACCGATCAGCACGATCAGCAGCGACAGCACAGTGGCAAAGACAGGCCGGCGTACGGATATTTCAGCAAGTTGCATAAACGGCTGCGTCTCTGGTCAGATTCAGGCCGGATCGCGCGCGACCGCTGCGGGCCGGCGCTCAGGCGAGGCAGCACTGCGACCCGCTTTCGAAGCAGCCGGCAGCTCGGCAACAACCGCCCCGCAGGGGTTTGGCCCTGATACCACCGCCCGGGCCGGGGGCGCCACGGCCGCAGCAGTGGGCGCAGTAGCCGCAGCAGATGCCGCGCCCGACAAGGGTCCCGGTGCAGCACCTGTTGCAGCACCTGGCGCTGCGGCGGGCGCTGAGGCTGCGGGCCCTGGCCCCGCCGCACGCGCACTGGCCAGATCCAGCAGCGTGACCACCGTCCCGTCGCGTTGCACGCGCTGCTGGCCCGCCGTCACCACGCTGTCACCCGCCTCAAGTCCTTCCAGAATTTCCACTTTGCCGGGGCTGCGCAGACCCAGCTTGACTTCGACACGCTGGGTCGTGCGGGTTTTCTCGTCCGGCCCGCCCAGCAGCTTGATCACAAACTGCCGGCCACCCTGGGGAACAATGGCTTCTTCAGGGATCACGCGCGCACCTTCACGCACACCAAAAACGGTATTGACGCGCGCAAACATGCCAGGCCTGAGTTGCAGCTGACGGTTGTCAATGCAGGCCCGGATGCCGACAGAGCGCCCATTGGCATCGATCAACGGGTCAATCGCCTGGATCTGCGCGGTGTACTTGCGACCTGGCAACGCGTCTATGTCGAGCATTGCGGTCTGGCCGCGCCTGACTTTGCTCTGAAAACGCTCGGGCAAGCGAAAATCGACGTAAACCACTTCGATGTCCTCGATGTTGACGATGTCCCCGCCGTCTTTCAGGTAGTCGCCTACATTGACCAGCCGGATGCCGGCGATGCCGTCAAACGGGGCAATGATTTTGAGCCGCGCGGCCGTCGCCCTGGCCAGCGACAGCTTGGCCTGGGCCACTTGCAGGTTGGCCGCGCTTTCATCGAGCGAGCGCTGGCTGATGAAGTTCTGCGCCACCAGCTCCTCGTTGCGCTTCTGGTTGGCCAGGGCAATCGACAGCTCGGCCTGGCTTTGCTGGACCTGCGCCAGCGGCAACTGGTCGTCAAACTGCACCAACACCTGGCCCTTGCGAACGCGCTGGCCGTCGGTGAAGTTAAGCTGGGTAATGCGTCCGCTGACTTCTGGACGCAACACGACGCTGCGGCGGGAGCGCAGGCTGCCCACGGCTTGGGCATCATCGACCAGGCGCACAACTTCAACCTTTGCAGCCTCCACCGTGATGGGTCTGCCCGTTGCGCCAGCCGCGCCGGCGGGCGCTGCCTTGCCGCCGCTGGTTGTGGGAGAGGCGCTCTCAGCGCCTGAAGCCCTGGGTTTCTGGTACCACCAGGCGGCGCCCGATGCGAGCGCAATGCCGGCCACTGCGACCACCGCGTAAATTGCTTTTGATGCCATGGGGGAAGAAAACTTGTAATTGAAAAGATACAGGCTGCCAATGTATCAGGACACCCTGCGGCGCGCATCTTTTCTGCCCGCCGGTGAGGGACTTGCGCTGCGGCTTTACAAGGCCTTTACCCTGCCACCGGGCAATGGCCACCGCCGACACTATGTACGCTTATGGTGCATCTTTTCCGGCGCGCGGCGCACCCCTTCGGCCGGTCTGCTCAGCGGCGGGACAGCGCCAGCTCCACGCCCTTGTTGGCCAGCACGTCGGCACGCTCGTTGCCGGGATCACCATCGTGGCCGCGGACCCAGTTCCACTCGATGGCATGGCCGCTGCCACTGACCAGCGCGTCAAGTTTCTGCCAGAGATCGACGTTTTTCACCGGCTCCCTGGAGGCCGTGCGCCAGCCGCGGGCTTTCCAGCCCTTGATCCATTCGGTCATGCCCTTGAGCACGTACTGGCTGTCGACGTAAAGGGTGACGCGGCAGGGCCGCTTGAGCGCGGCCAAGGCCTCGATCACAGCGGTCATCTCCATGCGGTTGTTGGTCGTCGACAGCTCGCCGTCGAACAGCTCCTTGACACTGTCGCCCGTGGTCAGCATGGCACCCCAGCCGCCGGGGCCGGGGTTGCCCTTGCAGGCCCCGTCGGTATAGATCACCACATGTTGCGCTGCGGTTTGAGAAGAGTCAGTCATTCATCAGGGTCCAGGGTTGTGCGCGGGTCGGTGGAAAGTGACAAGGCGCCGGGCTGCCGCACCTGGCTGGCAATGGCCACCGGGGCGGTGCCTGTGGCCTTGCGGGCTTTCCAGGCGGGTTCGAGCAGGCGCATGCCCCGCACCCGCTTGACGGCCACCAGAAAATACACGGCGCCGAAAATCGGCCAGGACCGCTCGCCAACCTTGTCCATCCAGGCGAAGCGCTCCAGCGACGCGCGGCTGCTGACGGCCGGGCGGTAGCAGCCAAACTGGCTGGACTCCACCTCGAAGCTGAGCAGCCGCAGCCAGTCGCGCAGCCGCCAGTAGCCAATAAACTCGCCGGCTTCCGGCAAAAACAGCTCGCCGTAGCCGAGGCGCCGGTACACATGCGCGCGCCGCTGCCGCAGCCCCCACAGGCTGGCCGGGTTCATGCCGCTGATCACCACGCGGCCCTCAGGCACCAGCACGCGTTCGACCTCGCGCAGCGTGGTGTGCGGGTCGCGGCTGAGCTCCAGCGTGTGCGGCAGCAGCACCAGGTCCAGGCTGTTCTCGGGAAACGGCAAGGCGGCCGGGTCGGTCAGCATCGCCACGCGCAGGGAACTGGCGGCTGGCGCGGCCGGCGCGACAGTCGCGACAGTCGCAGCGCCGGGTTTGCCCGGGGGAGGCAGGTCACGGGCAGGCCCGCCGTCGGCGCCGTGCAAGGCCAGCCATTTGTGGGGCATGCGGTTGCCGCGCAGCGCGTCCAGTTCGGGGAGGCCGAGCTGCAGCGCGTGGTAGCCAAACATGTCAGCCACCGCCTGGTCGAAGCGCTCGCGCTCCCACGCCAGCAAATACTCGCCGGGCGGAGTCCTGAACCAGTCTGTGAAACCTATAATTTGTGAGCCCATCAAGACCGCTGCATGTTCATCATTCCCATCCCTGCTTTTACCGACAACTACCTCTGGCTGCTGCACGACGGCCGGCGTGCGCTGGTCGTGGATCCCGGTGACGCCGAACCCGTGCAACGCGCGCTGCAGGAAAACGGACTTCAATTAGCGTCGATTCTAGTCACGCACCACCATCCCGACCACACGGGCGGCGTCGATGCCCTGCGCGAGGCCACCGGCGCGCAGGTGTATGGCCCGGCCCGCGAGCAGATTCCCGGGCCTTTCCGCAAACTCACGGGCGGCGACACGGTGCGGGCGCTGGGTCTGGATTTTGAAGTGATGGATGTGCCGGGCCATACCGCCGGCCACATCGCCTTTTACACGCCGGAGATGGACGGGCGGCCGCTGCTGTTCTGTGGCGACACGCTTTTTTCCGGAGGCTGCGGACGTCTGTTTGAAGGCACGCCGGCGCAAATGCTGGCTTCGCTGGATCGCCTCGCGGCCCTGCCTGGCAACACCCGCGTCTGCTGCACCCATGAATACACGATGAGCAATCTGCGTTTTGCCCTGGCGGTAGAACCTGACAACAGCGAGCTGATTGGTTACCATGCACGCTGTGCCGCCTTAAGAGATGCAGGGCTGCCGACCTTGCCCACCTCGATTGCCCAGGAGTTGCTGATCAACCCTTTTTTGCGTACCCGACAGGCCACTGTCATGGCCGCCGCCCGGCGTTTTGACCCGGCCGCCCATGACGACAACAGCGTATTTGCCGCCATCAGGCAGTGGAAGAACCAATTCAAATGACCGACACGCAGCGACCGACTTTACAAACTCACTTGCCCCTCTTCTTGAGCAGCGTAGCCCGACTGGCTTCCCCGATAAAAACTTTTTTCATCAGCGCGACGGTGGTCGTGCTCGTCGGCTGCGCCGCCACCAGCCCGCCCGGCATGCCCGGCATGCCCGGCGACCCGGTGCTGACCACGTCCACCGCACCGGCGGCCACACCGGTTTACCCCACCGGCCCGCTGTCACCCATCAACAGCTCGCAGGCCACCTCCGGCAGCGTTGCCCCGTTGCAGCCGCCGTCGGATCTGTGGGAACGCATACGCCGGGGTTTTGCCATGCCCGACCTGCAAAACGAACTGGTGACCGACCGCGAGCAGTGGTACGCCAGCCGGCCCGATTACATGCAGCGCATGACCGAGCGCTCAAGCAAATACCTGTTTCACATCGTCGAGGAACTTGAGCGCCGCAACATGCCGACCGAGCTGGCGCTGCTGCCCTACATCGAAAGTGCCTTCAACCCGCAGGCGGTGTCCAGCGCCAAGGCCGCCGGCATGTGGCAGTTCATGGCGGCCACGGGCAAAGACTTCGACCTGAAGCAGAACGCTTTCCGTGACGACCGCCGCGACGTGCTGGCCTCGACCCGCGCCGCGCTCGACTACCTGCAAAAGCTGCATCGTATCTTCGGCGACTGGCACCTGGCGCTGGCCGCCTACAACTGGGGTCAAGGCAGCGTGGGCCGAGCCATCGCCAGAAACAAAAAAGACGGCTTGGGCACCAGCTACACCGAACTGCGCATGCCAGACGAAACGCGGCTCTACGTGCCCAAGCTGCAGGCGGTCAAGAACATCGTGGCCAACCCGCAGGCTTTTCGCACAACGCTGCCGCTGATTGAAAACCACCCCTACTTCCAGCAGGTGCTGATCACGCGCGACATCGACGTCGCGCTGGCCGCCAGGCTGGCCGATGTCGAGCTTGCCAACTTCAAGGCACTCAACCCGTCGGTCCACCGGCCTGTGATCATTGCGGCCGGCACGCCACAAATCCTGCTTCCCTGGGACAACGCCAAGGTGTTCCAGCGCAATTTCGAGGCTTACACCCAGGGCCAGTATGCGAGCTGGACCGCCTGGACAGCGCCCGCAACCCTGAGCGTCAGCGAAGCAGCCAGGCGCGTCGGCATGAGCGAAGCCGATCTGCGCGGCGTCAACAACATCCCGCCGCGCATGCTGATCAAGGCTGGCTCCACCCTGCTGGTGTCGCGCAGCGCAAAAATGGACAACGACGTGGCCAGCCATGTCGCCGACACGGCGCAAGTGGCGTTCGCCCCGGAGATCGTCACTCGCAGAAGCACGGTCAAGGCGCGCAAAGGCGAAACCGTGGCCAGTATCGCGCGCCGTTACAGCCTGAGTGCCGAGGCTGTGGCCGAATGGAACCAGGTCGGCGCGGCTGCCGCTTTCAAACTGGGGCAGCAGGTCGTGTTGTTTCTTCCGGTCAAGGCGGGCGCCACGGCCAAAGCCGGCACCGCGAAAAGCAGCGTGAAAGCGAAACCGCGTACCCCCGCCAACACGGTGATCAGATCCAAAAAAAGATAAATCTGAAAATCCTGAGGGACAATTGCGCCATGGTTCAAGTCCAGCCTGTGCAAAACAGGCCAGCCTCCAGGTAGTCCACCGCGAACACCATGGACACCCGCCCCTCCCGCAAGCCCGCCGAGCCTGGCGCGCTGTTCTTTGCTTTTTTTGTGGTCGGGCTGCTCGCCGTCCCGGCTGGCATGACGCTGCTGGTGATGGCAGACGGGGACGGGGGTTTGCGGATTGCCGGCGCGTCAGCCCTGTTGCTCGGGATCGTGCTGGTGGGCAGTTACCTGACCAAGCGACTTGTCGCCGAAGCTTACGTCGATCCGCTCGCGTTCGAGCCTCCCTGGAGCAAACTCGGCAGAGGTGCCGGGCCGCCCCGACTGCCCGCCCCAGGCAAGCCTGCGGCGCCTGAAAGCAACGCTTTTGCGATAAACGCACTGGTCGATTTTTCGGCTGGGGCGCACATCCGCAAGACGAAACCACCCGACAGCAACGCGCCGGCCAGCGCCCAGAAGGATCCGGCATGGGTCGAGGCGCTGTTTGACCGCATGTCGCCGCAGCAGTTTGACGCCATGTGTGAGCTGCTGTTTACGCAAGGCGGCTTTGAAACCCGCAGCCAATCACACGGCGCGGGTGGCGGAACCACACTCTGGCTGTACTCGCGCAACTCCCTGCAGGGCAAGGACATCCCCGCGTCGGTGGCCGTGTGTAAACAGTGGCCCGGACAACCCGTGGGCGTGCGGGAGCTGCACCCCTTGCTGGCCATCATGGCGGGGCGTCAGCTCAAGCGGGGTACCTACGCCACGGCCTCGTGCTACACCGACAATGCCATCTCGTTTGCAAAATCCAGCGGCATCAACCTGCTGGATCGAACCGCCTTGCTGGGCCTGTTTGCCAGGCGAACGCCCGAGCAGCAGGAGGCGCTGCTCGCTCTAATGCGTGACAAACGCTGAAGACGTGAACTCCACTTCCGGGTCTGCACCGGGTGCGGCAGGGGGTCTGGGGTGCGGCGCGGGCGCTTTCTAGATCTTCCAGGAGCCGCTGCCAAACAGGCCCAGCAGGCCGATGATGATCAGGTAAATCGCCACGATGTAGTTGAGCAGGCGCGGCATGATCAGGATCAGGATGCCGGCAATCAGCGAAACCAGGGGGCCAATGCTGAGATGAAGATTCATGGGAGTCCTTTGAAATGGTAGCGCCATGCCCCGAGCCGAGCGGCTGCGGCACAGGCAAGGCACGCATTAATGTAGCGGCGCTCACACAGGGCGTATGTAGGACGAGACAACCAGATCGCGGAGACGCTGGCTGCCCGGCCTGAAAGGTCACAGTTTTTCAGTTTCGCCGGTATGTGGCTGCCATTTCATGCGGCGCTTCTCGACACGCCCGAAGCGAGCGAACGTAGGGGCCCTGTTTCTAGGCTTTGAACTTGTTCTTGGCACGTCGGGCGAATTCGTTGGTGTAGGTTTTTGCCAGGTCGATCTTGTCGGCCTTGATGGTCGGGTCAAAACTGACCAGCGCCTTGAGCGCCGTTTTTGCGCCTTCCTCGGAAATCAGGCCATCGAGCGCAATCGCGTCCCGCACCTTGTTGAACGATGCCAGGTACAAGCCACGGTCACCAAGCAGGTAGCTCTCCGGCACGGTCTTGATGATGTCGCCAGGACCGGCTGTTTGCAACCACTTCAGGGCATGCACGATAGCGTTGGCCATGGCTTGGCAGGTGTTGGGGTTTTTCTGGACGAAGTCAACGGGTGCGTACAGGCAGGCCGCCGGCATCGGGCCGCCAAACACCTCGACCGTGCCCTTGAGGGTGCGCGTGTCCGAGATGATTTTGACTTCGCCTTTTTGCTCCAGCATGGTCATCACAGGGTCGGTGTTGCTCATGGCGTCGATCTGACCCGAGCGAAAGGCCGCCAGCGCTCCGGCTGCGGTGCCGACGCCGATGAAGCTCACATCAGCGGGCTTGATACCGGCGCGCGACAGTACCAGGCTGGCCATCATGTTGGTCGAGGAGCCGGGCGCGGACACACCGATTTTTTTGCCGCGCAGATCGGCCACCGACTTGTAGTTGGGCATGTTTTTGGTAGACACGCCAAACGCAATCTGTGGTGCCCTGCCCTGCAGCACAAAGGCCTGGAACATCTGGTTTTTGGACTGCAGGTTGATGGTGTGCTCGTAGGCGCCCGAGACCACATCGGCCGAGCCCCCCACCACCGCCTGCAGCGCGCGCGCGCCGCTCGCGAAATCACTGATCTCCACGTCCAGGCCCTCGGCCTTGAAGTAGCCGAGCTGCTCGGTGATGGTCAAGGGCAGGTAATAAAAAGCGGCCTTGCCGCCGACGGCCAGCGCGATTTTTGACTTTTCGAGTTTGCCTTGAGCGCGCAGAGCGGGAAAGGCCAGGGTGGCTGCGCCGAATGCGACGGCACTGGCGAAAGTTCTGCGGCGGATGGTGGTGTCGTTCATGACGCGGTGCTCTATCTGATGTTTTATGGCTTCATCAAGAGCATATCGGGGCCAAAAAAACCCGCATCGGTATCATCCCGTGCGGGTTTATACGAAACGGTTACCAGCCGTTACCGATAGCCCAGAAAAAGAATGCCGATGTTGACCAGCAAGGCCAGGAACCAGACCACGCTGCGGGTTTTGGCCATGTCGGCCACATACATCATCACGTAGGCAATACGCAGCACCACAAAAACAAATGCAAACACGTCCAGCCGCACCTGAGAGGCCTGCAACTGATGCGCGATGATCACGGCCGCAAAGAAAAACGGCAGCGCTTCAAAGGTGTTGGCCTGCGCGGCATTGGCGCGGGCGCGCCAGTCGGTCTGCCGGGCCAGCCAGGCACGCGGGTTGTTATTGTCAAACCCTCCTTTTTTTGGAGACGTTGTCAGCGTGCCCCACTTGGCCAGCCCCGCGCAGACGATAGGCAGCAGCGCTACCATGAGCAGGCACCAGTAGGCGACAGTAAAACGTGCGTAGGTCATTTTTGAGGCCTTTCTGGCGGGTGGTCGTTGGGGTTGGTTGCTTGGCAGTGTCAGCGATAACAAATGGGCGTGTCCGGCGAAAAGGCCTCAGCGACGGTCCACCAGCGCGTGGGCGATGGTGCCGAGGTCCACGTATTCAAGCTCGCTGCCAACCGGCACCCCGCGCGCCAGCCGGGTGACCTGCACGCCGCGGCTCTTGAGGGCCTGCGAGATCACATGCGCCGTCGCCTCGCCTTCGCCGGTGAAGTTGGTCGCGAGGATGACCTCCTGCACCTCGCGCGCGTCGGCCGGCGCCGGTTCGCCCTGCGCGTCCCTGGGCACCACCCGGTCAAACAGTTTTTCGAGGCCGATGTCGTGCGGGCCGATGCCGTCGAGCGGGCTGAGCTTGCCCATGAGCACAAAGTACAGACCGCGATAGGCCTGCGTGCGCTCCAGCGCCGCCTGGTCGGCCGGGGTTTCCACCACGCAGAGTTTGCTGCGGTCGCGTCCGGGATTGGTGCAGGTGCTGCAGATGTCGAGCTCGGTCAAGGTGGTGCACAGCGCGCAATGTTTCACGCTGTGCACCGCATGCTCGAGCGCCCGCGCGATCTGCAAGGCGCCAGAGGTATCGTGCTGCAGCAGGTGAAACGCCATGCGCGCCGCCGACTTGGCACCCACGCCCGGCAGGCGGCGCAGCGCCTGGGTCAGGCCGTCGAGGGCGTTGGAGTCAGAAGCCACGGACTGTGAAAGGAACGGGGCGCATCAGCGACTTATACGCGGCGCAGGCTGACACGCAATCCAGGCCAGCCAGGGCCGCGGAACCGGCTTTGCCGGGCCGCAGGCGCAGCGGCCCCCTCGAGGGGCAGGGAGCTACACGCAGTGAGCGACCGTGGGGGCTCACTAGAACGGAAGCTTCATGCCGCCGGGCAAGCCTGGCATGCCCGCCGTGAGCTTGCCCATTTTTTCCTGGCTCAGGTCTTCGGCCTTGCGCACGGCCGCGTTGAAGGCGGCGGCCACCAGGTCTTCCAGCATGTCCTTGTCGTCGCCCAGCAGGCTGGGGTCGATCTCGACGCGCTTGACGTCGTGCTTGCAGGTCATGGTGACCTTGACCATGCCGTTGCCTGACTCCGCCGTGACTTCGATAAACGCGAGTTCATCCTGGGCTTTTTTCAGGTTGTCCTGCATGGCCTGCGCCTGCTTCATCAGGCCGGCGAGTTGTCCTTTGTTGAACATGTGTCTTTCCTTTTAAAACGGGTTGGCGCGGTGTCGAAACACCCTAGCGGGAATCATATCGGCTTGTGCGCGACAGGTGCCAGCGGCTTGATGCTGCCGGGCACAATTTTGGCACCCCAGTCGCGCATCATGCCCTGCACCAAAGGGTCGTTCTGGATGGTTTCCTCGGCCTGGCGCTGGCGCTCCTGCGCAGCCAGCGCATTGTGCCGGGCCGGCGAGTCGCTGACCGGGCCGAGTTCGACCACCAGTTTCGGCGTCTGCCCGCTGTCCTGCAGCGCGGCTTGCAGGGCCAGCTCGAGCTTGTCGCGCGCGCCCGCCTGGTTCAGCGATTCGCGCTCCACACGCAATGTCCAGACCCCATCGGTTTGCGAACGCAGCTCCGACTGCAGCGCCAGCTCCCGCACCAGCGCGCCTACCAGTTCGGCGGCCACCATGCGGTTGACCAGCGCCGTCCAGGCATGGCCCAGCGGACTGTCAGACGCCGGTAGCGCGGCCTGTGGCGCAGCAATCGCCACGAGGGCCGACGTCGGTACCTGGGGCGCAGTCTGGGCCGGCGATGCCAGCAATTCATCTTCCCAAGGCGGAGGCAGCGGGGCTTCGGATGCTACGAAATCAGGAGCTGCCTGCGACCGCTGTGCCTGGGCTGGAGCCAGATTTGTCTCGATAGCCGCGCGCTGTCCCGGTGCGGCGGCGCTGGGTCGCACAGCGGGTGGCTCAACCGGCGCGGGGACGGCCGGGGCGGCTGCTACCGCAGCCGGGGACTGCTCAGGCCGCGGCTTTTTTGGCGGCTCGACGGCGCCTCCCGCAGGCTTGAAGGCCAGCAAACGCAGCAGCACCATGGTTAGGGCCGCATAGTCGTCGGGCGCCAGGCCCAGCTCGGCGCGGCCGTGCAGGCACAGGCTGTACAGCAGTTGCGTCTCATCGGCCGGCATGGTTTGCGCCAGCCGCGCGGTGGTCGCGATCTCGGGGTCGGACTCGTCATCGCCGGCACCTATGCCGGGCACGGCCTGCAGCACCGCCATGCGCTGCAGCACAGTTGCCATCTCTTCGAGGGTGGACGCAGCGCTCAGGCCGTTGAGGCGCAAGACCTCGGAAGTCTCGACCACACTTTTGCCGTCACCGCGCGCCAGGGCATCAAGCAGCTGGAAAACGTAACTGCGGTCCACGCTACCGAGCATCTGGCGCACGCTGGCCTCTTGCAGCTGGCCAGAGCCAAAGGCAATCGCCTGGTCGGTCAGCGACAGCGCATCACGCATGGAGCCGCGTGCAGCGCGCGCCAGCAGGCGCAGCGCCTGCGGCTCGGAGGCCACGTTTTCGGCCTGCAACACCTGCGCCAGATGTTCAAGAATGGTTTCGGGCGCCATGGGACGCAAGTTGAACTGCAGGCAGCGCGACAGCACGGTGGCCGGCACCTTTTGCGGGTCGGTCGTGGCCAGCACGAACTTCAAGTACTCGGGGGGTTCCTCCAGCGTCTTGAGCATGGCGTTGAAGGCCGTGTTCGTCAGCATGTGGACCTCGTCGATCATGAAGACCTTGAAGCGCCCGACCACCGGCTTGTAGACCGCCTGCTCCAGCAACTGCGCAATCTCGTCCACGCCACGGTTCGATGCCGCATCCAGCTCGGTGTAGTCGATAAAACGCCCGCTGTCGATGTCGGTGCAGGCCTGGCACACACCGCAGGGCGTAGCGGTGATGCCGCCCTGCCCGTCAGCCCCCAGGCAATTGAGCGACTTGGCCAGGATACGCGAGATCGTGGTTTTGCCCACGCCGCGCGTGCCTGTGAACAGATACGCATGGTGCAGGCGCTGCGTGGTCAGTGCGTTGCTCAGCGCCTGCACAACATGCGACTGCCCGACCATTTCGGCGAAATTCCGGGGGCGATACTTGCGGGCAAGGACGAGGTAGGACATACATTCATTCTAGATTGATGAAGACCGCGACCGCCGGGACAATTTGGTGTTTCGCGCTCCGCCGCTCCCTGCCGCCGCTAAAGGCTATTTATATTGTTCTCCCTTACAATCCCGCAAAGATTCACAACCGCCCATGAATACCCAGAAGTCCCCACGTTCGGCCCTTGTTGTGGAAGATGACGAGCATATTTCGTACCTTCTGCAATTCATCCTCCAGCGTGAAGGTTTTTTGGTTCATGTGGCGCGTGACGGCCGGCAAGCGAAAGACTTCATAGAAAACAATTCCCCGCCGGACATCGTGCTGCTGGACGTCATGCTGCCTTTTTTCGACGGGTTTGCACTGGTGGGGATGCTGCGCGCGCAGCCCGCCTGGAAAACCACCCCGGTCATCATGCTGACCGCAAAGACCCAGGAGCGGGACATTGTCCGGGCACTGGAAGCAGGGGCCAACGACTACATCGTCAAGCCGTTCCAGCCCGCCGAACTGCTGGCGCGCGTCAAGCGATTCGCCGCTGCGGCAGCATGAGCCGGAACCTGAACTGTGCCTTCCGGCATGCCGCCGGCCTCGTCCTTTCCTGCGCAACCATGGTCGCTGCATGCGCGGCAGATGCACCCCAGCCCGCCATCCAGGCTGAACTTGCCAATAAATCGAGCCGGCTGAGCAACGGCAGCCCGGATTGGCGGGAGACCTCGTTGCGGCTGACGCAGAAAATCAGTCAGCGCAGTGTGCGGTCAATTGCGCTGACCCAAACCAGCCGTTTTGGCCTGGAGGACCAGGAAGTCAGTGGACTGCTGTCCTTGCCCATCACCGACAACTTGACGGGTTCATTCGAAGGCAGCTTCAGCCCGACACACCGGGTCCTGGCCCGGCAAAGCGTTGCTGCCACGCTGCAATACGAGTTTCTGCCCGCCTGGATCGCACACGTCGGGCTGGGCAACCGGCGTTATGACGCCACCAGCGTAGACCAGGGCTCGCTGATGCTGGAGCATTATTTCTCTTCGTTCAGTGCCTCAGCCGCCTGGAAACCGGTCAGGGCGGCCGGGATCAGCGCCAGCAGCACCGAGCTGCGCGGCAGCTATTACTACGGCGACGCCAACTCCATCGGCATCATCCTGAGCAACGGGCGCGAAGCCACCACGCTCGGCCCCAGCAGCGTGGTCCTGATGGACGTTAAAGCCACGGCATTACTCGGGCGCCACTGGATCAACCGCCAATGGGCCGCCAACTATGCGTTGAGCCATACCAGGCAAGGCGGTTTCTACAACCGAAGAAGCGTGCGCCTCGGTGTTCAATACGTTTTCTGACCCCTACATACAGTTTGCCTTCGACATCGGATTGGCTGCTGTCGCGCTGACGCTGGTGCTGGTCGCCGTCATCATCCGTCTCAGGCTGAAGCTGCGAAAAAGCCAGCGTCTCGAAGAGGCTTTTATTGACATCTGGCGGCCTATCCTGCTGCAGGCGATCAGCAGCGAGGTAATGCCGGACTTGCCGGAACTACCCGCCTCAAGCCAGGGTTTCTTTCTCAAGCTATGGAACTACCTGCAAGAGTCGCTGCGCGGAGTCGCGAACGAACGCCTGAACGAAGTTGCGCTTGAACTGGGCTGTGACGTGGCCGCACGCGCCCTGCTGAAAAAGGGCAACCGTGCCGAGCGACTGCTGGCCATTCTCACGCTGGCTCACCTGCACGACAGGAAATCCTGGGACGCCCTGGTCGCCCAGGCAAACGCTGTCGACAGCCTGGCCTCCATCCACGCGGCGCGGGCTCTCATCAACATCGACCCGCTTGCAGGCACCAGTCTGCTGTTGCCCATGTTGCTGCAACGCCGGGACTGGGGCATTGCTCAGCTCGCCAATTTTCTTGGCGCTGCAGAAGAGGCATTCTTGCTGCAATTGTCCAAAAACATACTGCAGATGGACAAAGCCCTGTGGAACCGGGCGCTGCAGCTGGCTGAGGCCCTCCATCTGCAACTGCCGCTGGAGTCTATGCGTTACATCATTGAGCACTGCGATTCGACCGAAACGCTGGTCACTGCTCTTCGGAAAGCTGACGAGCCGGCGTTGCTGCCCCTGGTGCGCAACTACCTCCAGCACACAGACTGGCGCGTTCGCGTGGAGGCCGCGGGCTTCCTGGGGCGATTTGGCGATACGGAAGATACCAAAACGCTCAAGGCCGGGCTTGAAGACGCGCAGTGGTGGGTTCGTTACGCCGCTGCACAGGCGCTGGCCAGCATGCCGTTCTTTGGCACGGTGCAACTGCTCGAGCTGCGGGCATGCACGCACAACGCCACAGCGCTGGCCATGCTGGATCATGTACTGGCCGAGCATCAGGTCTCGTCATCATGAGCGGTGACGTCACCTTCACCGAGCTCGCCACCTGGTTTGTCTTGGCCTACTTTACCCTGCTCAATGGAAGCTATCTTGCGCTCAACCTGTTGTCTATCTTTGCGCTGCAAAAGAACAATGAGGAAAAGCTGCTGGAGTCACTTCCGCAGGTGTTCACGGGCCTGGAGCCAGGCATCAGCATCCTGGTGCCAGCTTACAACGAAGAAGCCACCATCACGGCGTCGATACGCTCGATGTTCCAGCTCACCTATTCCGAGTTTGAAATCATCGTCATCAATGACGGTTCGAAGGACAAGACGCTCGAAGTGCTGACGCGCGAATTCGCGCTGCTGCCCTTCCCCGACGCCCCACGCGTGGGGCTGGAAACCAAGCCGATACGGGGCGTTTACCGCTCATTGCAATATCCGAACCTTCGCGTGATTGACAAGCAAAACGGCGGCAAGGCCGACTCGCTGAACGCAGGTATCAACGCGGCACGCCATCCGCTGTTTTGCGGTGTTGATGCAGATTCGATCCTGGCGCGCGACAGCCTGCAGCTCGTCGCCAAGCCGTTCATGAAGCACCCGGACACGGTGGCAACGGGGGGCACCGTGCGGGTCGCCAACGGTTGTGAGGTAACCGACGGCTCGCTGACCAAGGTGGGGCTGCCAAGCAATATATGGGCGCTGTTTCAGGTGGTTGAGTACCTGCGCGCCTTCCTCTTCGGTCGGCTGGGCTGGTCAAGGCTCAACGCCATGCTGATCATCTCGGGGGCGTTCGGCCTGTTCAAGACCGACGTCGTCATTGCAGCGGGCGGCTACCGCAGCAACACCATCGGCGAAGATATGGAACTGGTGGTGCGCATTCACCGCCTGCTGCGGGAAAAGGGCACCCCCTACCGTATCGAGTTCGTTCCTGCGCCGGTGTGCTGGACAGAGGCGCCCGAGGATTTCAAGACACTGAAGAACCAGCGTATCCGCTGGCAGCGCGGACTGTCGGAAAGCCTTTCCAGCAACTGGGGCCTGATGCTGAGCCGCCGCGGCGGGCCGCCCGGCTGGCTCGCTTTTCCTTTCATGGTGCTGTTCGAATGGCTGGGGCCTGTGCTGGAACTCGGCGGCTATTTCTTCATGATCTATGCCTACGCCTTCGGACTCATTTCCTGGCAAGCCTTTGCCGTCTTTCTTTTCATGGCGATCGGGCTCGGGATCCTGCTGTCGGTTTCAGGCTTGCTGCTGGAGGAACTCTCGTTTCACATGTACCCCAAGTTCCGCCATCTGGCGGTGCTTTCGCTGGTGGTCGTGGCTGAAAACTTCGGTTACCGCCAGCTCAACACCTGGTGGCGGCTGGTCGGTCTTTACCGCTGGGCCGCCCAGCGGGAGTCAGCGTGGGGCGAAATGAAGCGCAAGGGCGTTGGCAGCAAGCCGAAATAATGGGCCGGCAGGCGAGTTGCCCTGTCGAGCGGAGAAGGGACGCTGCCTTACTCCCGTACAATCGCGCTTGACGGGCCTTCCCGCATGGTAAAGCGGCCAACCGGGTCAGATGGGGAACCAAGCAGCCCTAACTGCAGAGCCAGTGCCGGGGTCAAGGTCCGTCACCTTATCGATTGCCTCACGCTGGCTTGTTTGCAGCGTAGGCCCTGCAAAGGGCGAGGCACCAGCGCCGCGCAAGGCAGCGCGCCTCAATCAATTTTTGTAGAGTCCGGGATCACTACAACGGTCAGCCAATACCCTGCGAGCTTGCCGATGGCATCCTTAAAGTTCTCAAAGTCTACCGGTTTGGTGATGTACGAGCTGCAGCGCAATTTGTACATTTTCTGGATGTCAGCCGCTTCGTAAGACGTGGTGAGCACGATCACAGGAATGTGATGCAGCTTGTCATCCGCAACGATGGCGGAAAGCACCTGATGGCCGTCCATCACCGGCATGTGCATGTCCAGCAAAATCAGGTCTGGGGTGGGCACATTGGCATAAGGGCCTTGCTTGCGCAGAAACTGCAGGCACTTTTCACCGTTGTCCACATGATGCAGATTGACGCGCAGGCTGGCTGCCTCAAACGCCTCGCGGGTGAGGAAAACATCGTCCTCGTTGTCCTCCACCAACAGGATTTCAGCCATGCGGGTTTTAGCGATCGGTTCAGTTTTCATGACATGCCTCAAGAGATTTAGCGGGTAGTGTAAAGCTGAACACGCTGCCTTGCCCGGGCTGGGAAGTGACCCAGATTTTCCCGCCATGGCCTTCGACCACGCGGCGGCAAACCGCCAGGCCGATGCCGGTGCCAGGAAACGCGCTTTGCGAATGCAGGCGCTTGAAAACCTCAAACACCTTTTCAAGGTGTCGGGCATCGATACCAATGCCGTTGTCGGTCACGGAAAACACCCATACGCCCTCGCGTTGTACTGCGGACAGTTGAATCAGGGGTGCCCGGTCGCGACAGTATTTGAGTCCGTTGCCCACCAGATTGAGCAGCAGTTGAACCAATTGCGTGCGGTCACCCTGCACGACAGGCAAATCATTGACGTGGACCACCGCTGCGGTGCTGGTGATGGAAGCGTCGAGCAAATGAACCACCTCCCACGCAACCTCTGTCATGTTCACGGCTACAAACTGCTTGGCCTCCGCGTCAATACGGGCGTAAGACAGCAGGTCTTCTGTCAGTTGTTCGAGCCGCCTGGTTGCGTCGGCAGTCCGACGTATCAGGGCCCGCGCCTTGTCATCAAGCTGCTCGCCATGGTTTCGGTCCAGGATCTGCATAAACCCGCCAATCGAACGCAGCGGCGTTTTCAGGTCATGCGAGGCCACATAGGCAAACTGCTGCAACTTCAGGTTGCTGCGCTCCAGCGCCAGGTGGGCTTTGACGCGACTGGTCACGTCACGAATGATCAGGGTGTGCAGCCAGACGTCGGACTCGACGACACTGGAGAAAGAAACTTCTACGGGAAACTCTTCCCCCCCCAGCCGCAGACCAACCGTGACCCCGTTAAGGCCACCCGCATGGTCCTCCGGGTCGGTATGCTCCTGTTTCTCCAGGAAATCCGCGTACTGTTCATGAAAACGAGCCGGGATAAACCGCGTCAGGGGCGTGCCGATGGCATCTTCCGCGGGGCAGGCAAACATGGTGGCAGCAGCAGCGTTAAACAGAATAATGGCCTGTCCGTCATCAACCGTGATGATGGCGTCCATCGCCGACTGCAGGATGCCCCGCATGCGCGTCTCGCTGTTTTTGAGGGCGTTGTTGGCGGATTCCAGATCGACGGACGCCAGCACCAGGGCACGGCCCAACTCGTCAGCCTCCCGAACCGCCAGCTCCGGCACATGCACAGCCTTGCCATGCGCCAGATCCAGTGCGGGCTGCACCAGTTGGATAAGGGCGTGCGAGATGCGCCTTCCCAACAACCAGGCCAGGGCCAGGCTGGTGGCGAGCAGCAGACTGGCTACCCCTGCCATCAGCCACAAGGAACGCCGAAAATCGGCAGTCAATACGCGCAGGGGAATGCCGATGGAGGCCCCCCAGCCGGTGGTGTCCGACCGGGAAAACACGCTCATCACAGGTATACCCTCAAGAGAGAGCAGCTCGAATGCGCCCTCGTTCACTTCCTTCAGGCGCTGGATCAGACCAGGGTGCCCCCCTTTGCCCAAAAAACGCTCGATCGCATGCGAGCGGGCGGCGATCACCCCGGCCCTGTCAAAAATGGTCACAATGCGGTCCGTGGGAAGCCCGGAGGCAGACATTGTTTTTTGCAATTGCGCGGGTAACACCACGCCGGTCAGGATGTAGGTAACGGTTTGGCCGCTGAGCACGGGAACGGCCACGCTGACAACGGGCTTCTTTAGAGCAGCGCCCACCCTCAAGTCCGAGACTTCTGGCATGCCTGTTTTGAAAATGCGCTCAGTCATCGCCATGACATTTGTGTTCGGCAGCGCCTCACCGAAAGGAATGATTGTGTTCACCAACTGCTGGCCGGAGGCGTCAATCAACACAATATTGTTGATGAAGCCCAGGCGCAACAGCTCCCCGGCTTGTGCGTGAAAACTCCGAAAATCCTGGTTTTTCAGGAACGGAGACGTGGCCAGCGCGCTGAGCGCCGACTCTGCGATGACAAAATCCCGGTCAATGGCACTTACGAGGGACCGGACACTGGACGCCGTATCGTCAACGCGTTCTGCGCGTTGCTGCTGGTAGTTGGATACCAGAAGCCCCACCGCCGCCAGAATCGCCGGCAACAGGCATGCGGCCACCAGCCAGGCCAGGCTGGATCGTATGGAAGTGAGGCGTCGTGATTTCAAGAATTTCTTGCTGGGCCGCTTCCGGCGGCAAAAGGTGACGTCGACGCGGCAGGAGACCCTAGGCAATGGCGAGAGTAACCAGCCCTGTTACAAATAAAAACATGTTGGAAGTATCGCCGCGCTCAAGCAAGAGGGGAGACCCAAGTTTATAGGAGCGTCCCGGCTTCTTCAATCGCCGACGTTGTATTGAGCGCATGTTCGGCGATTTGCGCAGACGCCAGCGCCAGGGTCGCCAGCGGATACGTGCCGCTGATGATGCTGCGGTAGGCAATTTCGGCGCCTACGGGATCACGGCCCAGGCCCTCGGTGGCGGCCACGATACAGGCCTCGATGCTGTCCAGCCCGGCGTCGCTGTACAGCTCCTCGCCTTCGTAGCTCACGCGGTATTCGTACTGGCCCTGTTGCATCAGGTCGATGTGGAAACGCACAATCATGGCTGGCCTCTTGTTATCTTTGGTATCGTCATTTTTTCGGGGATTTGACAACCATTTTCGTACGTAGCCACGACGCAAACTGCGCTTCGCTGATGTCGTCTGCAGCCAGCGCCAGAACCGTGACGGTTGCATCCGCCTGCGTTGCGTTCAAGCGGTAGCCGTTCAGGTACAAAAACATACCCACTGTCAAAAAAGCGGCCCGCTTGTTGCCGTCGACAAAGGGATGGTTCTTTGCTACCCCCATGGCATAACTCGCAGCCAGTGCAGCCAGTGCAGCCGCATCGGGCTCTGCGTACGCGAGCAGGTTCAATGGCCGGGCCAACGCTGACTCCAGCAAGCCGTCATCGCGCAAACCTTCGGCACCGCCGTGTTCCGCCAAGCTTTCGCCATGCAGAAGCAGCAATGCCTGCTTGTTGATCCAGCGCCACGTCATTTGGCGAGTTGATGGAAGGTGTCGCGGTATTCACGCATGAATTCACGGCCGGCCTGAACCTGCTCGTCGAGGGCGGGGTTATACGGCGTGATGGCATAGCCGTCTGGTGTTTCCACGAGAAACACCGACTCCCCTTTTTCAAGCTTGAGCCGCCCCAGGACTTCGCGCGGCAAAATAACGCCAATGGAATTGCCAATTTGAGTCAGTTTGAGAGTGTGCACGTTTCAGCCTTGGTTATAACATACGTAATACTAAATCAAACCAACCCACTCCGCCAGTCGAACGTCGAATTTTTCAATTCATCCCTGAAACGCTATCTAATTCATAGCTGGTCGTTCCCGCCAATCAATGGTTTCAGGCCAAAATGACCTAAAACGCCCTGCCCGGCCACACGCCCGCTCGCAAAACAGGCGGTGAGCAAGTAGCCACCGGTGGGCGCTTCCCAGTCCAGCATTTCGCCGGCGCAGAACACCGGCACCCCCGCCGGGGCCGTGAGCCGCAGCTGCGCATCCATGGCTTCGAACACCACCCCGCCGGCGCTGCTGATGGCCTCGTCGATGGGCCGCGCCGCCACCACACGCACCGGCAGGGCCTTGATGGCGTGCGCCAGTTGCACCGGGTCGTTCATGGCGTCCTTGCCCAGCAGTTCGTGCAGCATGGCGGCCTTGATGCCTTCGATGCCCAGCCGGCTCTTGAGGTGGCTGGACAGCGAACGTGAGCCGCGCGGGTGCCGCACCTCGACCAGCACCTGCTCGGGCGACTTGTCAGGCAGCAGGTCCAGCGTGAAGGTGGCGCTGCCGTGGGCGGCGATTTCGTCGCGCAGCAGGCTGGAGGCGGCATAAATCAGGCTGCCCTCGACGCCGGTGGCGGTGGCCACAAACTCGCCCTTGCGGCTGAAGCTGCGGCCTTGCGAATCGGTGAAGCTGATGGCCACCGACTTGAAAGGCTGGCCGGCGAAGCGGCTGGCGAAGTGGCCGGTCCAGCCCGGCTGCTGCGACGGACCCACACCGACCAGTTCGCGGAAAAACTCGCGCCGCGTTTCGCCGTGTTCTGCAGCCACCAGCGCGCGCGGCTCCGTGCCCACATCAAAACCGCAGTTGGAGGGCTGCAACGCCGTCACGGCGACACCGCGCTCGGCCAGCAGCGGCACCCAGGCACCGTCCGAGCCCAGCCGCGCCCAGCTTGCGCCACCCAGCGCCAGCACCACCGCGTCGGCCTGCGCGGTGACTTCACCGGCCGGGGTGGAAAATTTCAGGGTGCCGTCCTCGGCCCAGCCGAGCCAGCGGTGCCGCATCGCGAACTTCACGCCCGCACTGCGCAGGCGCTGCAACCAGGCGCGCAGCAGAGGTGCCGCCTTCATGTCTTTGGGGAAGACCCGGCCCGAGCTGCCGACAAAGGTTTCCACGCCCAGGGCCTGCGCCCAGGCACGCAGCTCGGTCGGGCCGAAGGCTGCCAGCAGTGGCTGCAGCTGCGCACTGCGTTCGCCATAACGGCTGAGAAAGGGCTCAGGCGCTTCGGCGTGCGTGAGGTTCAGCCCGCCCTTGCCGGCCAGCAAAAACTTGCGGCCCACCGAGGGCATGGCGTCATACACCTGAACCTGCAGGCCAGGCACGCCGGCGCTGGCCAGCACGTCGGCCGCCATCAGGCCGGCGGGGCCGCCGCCTATGACGGCGACGCGCAGAGGCTGGGGGTTGGCGGCAAAAGAAGCTGGCTGGTTCAAGAAAAATCCGATGGAGTGGAGTGACCAACACGTTTCAGGCAAAAAGAAGGCCCCGGGTGGGCCAGGAATGCTCTGTTTTTAATAGCGTTTTGTGCCCGTTTCATAGGGGCTGCAGGCTTAAATGGCTGGTAAAGCCTGGCGTGAGCGGCGTCAGGCCGTGGGGACAGCCTTTCCCGATTATTGCAGGCCACCTGCCTGGCAGCTTCTCCGTCTGCCAGACCGCAACTCTCTGATGCCCTGCGCTTGCACATGAGTCGCTGGCCTTCAAATGTCCTGACTAATATTAAATTCCCGGTTAAAGCGCGCAAGAAAGAGCCCGCAACACAGCCCCTCCCGTCAAGCACCACCACGCTTGAGCGCCAGCGCGTCACGCAACAAGCTGTTCACACGCGTTTGCCAGCCAGGTCCGCTGCTTTTCAACGCCTCCATGACCTCAGCGTCCACGCGCATGGTCAGCGCTACTTTGGGCCTCACCAAACGCGGACGACCGCGCATGGGGCGAAGCTGGGCCAGTTGTTGGTCGGTGAGAGGTGGATTGTCTGGGTCACTCATGGCCGCTACCGTGATGGCTGCGTCTTCTTCAACCGTGGGCGGTGTGAGTTTGGGGTGCTTATTCATAACGACGGTACTCCCGTAAGTTAGCCTTGCGCAGGCGATGACCGACGACCTTCGGGCCTGTCTGTGAACACCACGACCCACTATCGACCCTTCATGGGCGCCAGGGCCACCTGTCTGAGCTCGCCATACGCATGACGCTCATCTGACGCTACCTGGGCATTGTCCCAATCGAGCAGCCTGTCGGACTTTGGAATCGTCGGCTGCAAATCGACCGCAGCGGTCCATTTTTCACCGTCTTTTTGACCCATAGCTGGGCTATGGGCCTGCAAATCCGGCAAAAACCGGCCTCGCTGGGGCCGATTTTCGCTTTCGACGCCCAAAGTCCGACAGGCTGCTAGCCATGCGGCTTCTGCCAGCGAAACGCCGTGTTTGGCAATGTTCACTGCGTCTTTTGCAGGATCGAAGGTGGTATGCACAGGTATTTATTGTGTGTGCATTAAATAGATCATGCCCGACTGAACGCTCAGTCAATCTCGCGCACGGCACCCTGTGGGGTCAAAAATGCCGCCTTGACGGTTTGACCGGCTTGAATTGCCTGCACGGCCGCGCGGTAGATCTGCATTTTTTCGACCAGCGCGGGCAAAGCTTGTGGCTCTGCGCGTGACTTGTAGTCCAGCACCCACCAGTGGCCTTCGTGCCCGGCGTCCGTGCGCTGCACCAGCCGGTCCAGCCGCAAGCTCTCGCCCTGGTAGAACAACTCGACTTCATTGCCTTGCCAGCCAATGCGGCTCGCATCCCAGGCCCAGGCGCCCTCCCCGGCCTGGATGCGCTGCGCCATGTCCGCTGCGGCCTGGCCCTGCGCCGGGCTCAGGCGGAACTCGCGCATCACGGCGCGCACCTGAGGCTGGCCCCTGGCGCCCCACTCCAGCAGGCGGTGCATGGCCTTACCGATACGCGCCACGTCGGTGTCTTGGTCGTCCGCTACTCTTTCGATAGCTGTCTGCGCAGGCAGGACGGGAGCTGCAGGCAACTCCAGCAAGTAGTCGGGGGCCTGCTCGCCGGCCCCGGCCAGGGCCTGCGCCGGCGGCACCGGGATGTCGTCCAGCGAGCCGTGGAGGCGGCGCCACCAGCTGTCGGTGGTTTCGCGGTGCGGCGTGATCGACGACAGCACCAGCGTGTGGCGCGCGCGGGTCAGCGCCACATACAGCGCATTGAGTTCTTCCCGCCTGCGCGCCGCCTGCTCCTGCGCCAGCGCTTCCAGCGCGCAGGCTGGCGGGCGGCTTTCGCTGACCAGGAAAACAAACTTGTGCGGCGCCACGGCCTCGCCGGGCCAGTCCACCAGCACCCCCATGCTGTCGGCGTTGCGCTCCAGCGTGTCGGTGTCCAGCAGCAGCACGGCTTCGGCTTCCAGGCCCTTGGCACCGTGGATGGTCAGCAGGCGCACGGCCTCGCTGCTGACGGCGGCCGGTGCCTGCAGGCCGCCGGCCTTGAGCGCCCGCACAAAGGCATAAGGCGTGGCGTAACGCCCGCCGTCGAGCTGCAGGGCCACCGCCAGCAAGGCGCGCAGGTTGGCCAGCACGGCGGCACGCTGCGCGCCAGGGGCGGCGGCGGCGAACTTCGCCAGCACATCACCGTGGTGGTAAATCGCCTGCAGCGCGTCGTGCGGCGGCAGGCTGTCCAGCCAGCCTTTGTATTGCATCAAAACGGGTGCGAGCCCTTTCGTGGCGGGCGCGAGCTGCTCTGATTGTTGTAGCACTTCGAACCAGGACAGCCTTGAATCGCCCTTCGCCACGGCGATCTGCACCAGCGCGTCGTCGCTGAGCCCGAACAGCGGCGACTTGAGCGCACGCGCCAGCGACAGGTCATGCTGGGGCGAGACCAGCACGTCCAGCAGCGCGACGATGTCCAGCACCTCGCAGCAGTCGATGAGTGCGGTTTTTTCGCCGACCAGCGCCGGAATGTGCAGCGCGCGCAACTCGTCCTGCAGCGGCAGCAGGCCGGCGCGTTTGCGCGACAAAACCATGACATCCTGGGGCCGCAAACCATGGGTAATTTGTTGCGAAACCCAGGCAGCAGCTTGTCGGGCTTCGAGTGTTCGCAATGTCTCTTCCGGCACTTCGCGCGGTGTAGTCAGGCTGTCGCGCCAGCCGCCCATCTCGTCGGACCCGGCCTCGTCCTCCCTGCTTCGCGGAATCGGCGGCAGGCGGCCAACCGCACCGGCTTCCGGTGATTCGGTGGTGTGGTCGCGAAAGCCTTCATAACCATCGCTGTCCCGCGCCGCACCCATGGCCGCGTTGACGGTGGTGATCACGCGCTGCGCGTTGCGCCGCGTGTGGTCGCAACTGAGCAGCTCGCCGTCCAGGCCCTGCCGCACAAACTGCTGCGCCGCCTTGAACACCTGCGGCTCGGCGCGCCGGAAGCGGTAAATGCTCTGCTTGGGGTCGCCGACGATGAACACGCTGGGCGCGGTGCCTGCGCCTGCGTACGCGCTGAGCCAGGACCACAGCGCCTGCCACTGCAGCGGGTTGGTATCCTGAAACTCGTCGATCAGCAGGTGCCGGATACGTGCGTCGAGCCGCTGCTGCACCCAGCCCGACAGCACCTCGTCACCCAGCAGCGCCAGCGCGGCGCGCTCGATGTCGTTCATGTCGACCCAGCCGCGCTCCTGCTTGAGCGCGGTGAACTCGGCGATCAGCAGCCGCGCCAGCCGCGCCAGCCGCTGCTGGTAGAGCCAGGCGTCGTGCTGCTGGCGCGCAGCCAGCACGCGCAGCACCAGTTCCTGCGCGATGCGCACCTGCGCGATACCGACGATTTTTTCGCCGAACTTGCGCGGCGTGCCTTTCTCGGTCAGCAACGCGGCAAGCGCGCCGGACATGTTGCCGGCTGTCAGCGCCTGCTCAAGCTCCACGCCCTTGGCCGAAAAAGTCGGCGCGCTGGCGCGGCCCAGGGCGATGGCGGCGTCGCGCAGGGTCTGGCGGTGAAAGCGGTTGGTGCTCAGCAGCTCTTCGGGCTCGTCCAGGCCGCCAAACTCGGTGAACTGCACGGTGAAATGCTTGACCGACGCATCCACCACGCCGGCCGCATCGGCCAGGGCGAACTCGGTGCGTTTGTCGAGCGCCGCCTGCAAAGCCTTGTCGGTCTGGAAGCGCCCGTGCGCCAGCACCACCGCCTCGAAGTCCGCCCTGAGCGCAGGTTCAGCCAGCAGCGCGGCATAAAACCTGCGCCACACCAGGGCGCGTGCCGGCGCATCGTCTTCCAGCAGTTCATAGTTGAGCGGCAGGCCTTGTTGCTGCAACAGCGCCAGGGGCGCGCTGCGCAGCAAGGCGGCAAACCAGCTGTGGAAGGTGCGTATCTGCACGGAGCGGCCCGTCTCGAGAATGCGCTGGTATAAATTTGATAGCTGCTCGCGCCCGTCCGGCGGGGGCTGCGGGCCTTTTTCATATGAAAAGCCGCGCATGGCGAGCTCACGCGCCAGGGTAGCGTCGTCGGCATGCGCAAACTGCTCCAGCCATTCATAAAGCCGCTCGCGCATTTCGCCGGCGGCGCGTTTGGTGAAGGTGATGGCCAGGATTTCCTGCGGCTGCGCCCCGGCGAGCAAGGCCCGCACGATGCGCGAGACCAGCATCCAGGTTTTGCCGGCACCCGCGCAGGCCTCGACCGCGACGCTGCGGCGCGGGTCACAGGCGATGGCATAAAACGCGGCAGCAGAAACCGCCTCGCCGTTGTGTTCATAAGCAGCTTGATGAACCATCTTCATCGCCCAAACCTCCTGGCGGGCGCAGCCATCCCATACCAGCAGGGGCTGCGGGTCCGGCTTTGCCGGCCCGCAGGCGCAGAGGCCCCCCAGGGGGGCAGGGAGCTACACGCAGTGCGCGACTGTGGGGGCTCCCAAACCCAGCAGGGGCCGCGGGTCCGGCTTTGCCGGCCCGCAGGCGCAGCGGCCCCCTCGGGGGGCAGCGCAGTACGCGAAGCGACAAGCGTGGGGGCCATATTCATGACCAGAAGTCTTTCCGGCACAGGCCTCTTGCGGAGCAATACTCGCAAGCTTTGCCTTCGCCCAGCGCCGGCAGCGGCGTGCCGCGCGCAATCCGCGCCATGTCGGTGATGATGCTGTCCAGCAGTTCGTCGCGCAAGGCCACGATGCCGGGCTGTTCGTAAGTGCGCGTGGGCTCTTTCTCACCAAGATTCACATAGGCGGCGGCCAGCGTGTCGTCTTCGAGCAGGCCGGCGTAAAAAGCCAGCTGCGTGTCTTCCTGCGGCTGCTTCAGGCGCTCTGCTGTGGTGGCACGTGCCTCGGTCTTGTAGTCGATGACCAGCGCGCGGCCGTCGGCAAGTTTGTCCATGCGGTCTATCTTGCCGATCAGGGTCAGCTCGCCGAGCGGGGTCTGTTTTTCGACTTCAGCCCCGCTGAACACCGCGCCGGTGGCCTCGTGCGCCGCCAGCCAGGCCAGGTAGCCTTCGCGCACGCGCGGCCAGCTCGCGGCAAACGGCAAAAACTCGCTGTCGCTCAGGGCCAGGGCGCGGCTGGCCTGCCCGGCCGCTGTATTGATCATGGCGATCCGCGCAGGTAAATCGGGCGTGGTGGCGCGCTCCGCCGCCGGGCCGCCCCCAGGCGGAGCATTCCCCTCCGGGGGCAGTGCAGCACACGAAGTGGCAAGCGTGGGGGCATTTTTCAACGCATCGTGAAAAAACTTCAGCAGGGTGTGCAGCCAGTTGCCGAAGTCGCGCTTGCCGAGTTCGGCATCGAGCTCATCGGCCTCTTGCAGGCGCAACTGGCGCAGTGCAAAAAACCGGTAGGGGCAGCGCCGCAGGTCTTCATAGGCGCTGGCCGAGAGCCGCTTCACCGGCAGGGCCTCCCCGGTGGGCATGGGGTGCGGCGTGGGCAGCAGCAGCAGCGGGCGCAACACGCGCGGGTCGGCGGCCAGGGTGAACGAACGCCGCGAAGGGCCGCCCCAAGCAAGTTCGGCACCTCCTACTTGTAAACGGGGCAGCGTATCGCCGGAGGCTCGCGAAGCGACAAGCGTGGGGGTACTGTCGTGCCGCAGCAGCAACTCCTGCACAAAACCGCTGGGCATCAGGCGCTCGCCCCTGTCGCTTTCACGCCAGAGCACATCGAGGTGCACAAAGCGCAGTGCATGCTGCCAGGCCGCGCGCTGGGCGGCAGCGCCCGCTTCGCGCGACGGCAGACCCAGCACCTCACGCTGCGCCGGGGTCCAGCTGCCCGAAGGCTCGGGCGAGACTTCCAGGCGCTGCTCGTCGCAGCCGGGCAGGACCACAGCCTGCAGCGTCCGGCCGAGCAACTGGCTCAGCGGCAGGATCACCACCTGCTCCGCGCGCGGATGCGCGGGCTTGAAATCGGCCGCTTCCAGCGCCTGCTTGACCCAGCCGGTGAACCCGGCCAGGTCCATGCGCGCATCGGCATCGGCAAACTCGGCCTCGGCGTCCTCGTGCAGGCGCAGCGCGTCGAGCACGGCCTGGCCGGCCACGTCCTGTACCAGGCCGTCCCACTGCCCGGCCACCTGCAGCGCGCCGCGCAGCTCAGGCAGCCAGGCGGCCAGCGGGCGCGCCCGCTGCAACTGGTCACGCAAGGCATTCAGCCGGCCGGCGACCACGCGCACGGCCACCAGCGTCTCACCGACGGCGCGCCACTCGCGTACCCCCAGCTGGCGCAACTCCTTCTCGGCGGCTTCGACTTCGGCGGTCGCAAAAGCCGGCGCATTCTTGAGCCAGTCGAGCACGGCGTCGGTGCTGGCATGCCAGGTCAGTGCCCGCAGCAGGCCCATCAGCGTGGCGGCCGCGCGGGTGGTGGAGAGCTTCCAGCCGGTTTCATCACGCAGCGCGATCCCGCTTTCGCCAAGCATGGCACGCACGCGGCGGGTCAGCTCGCGGTCCTGCGCGACCAGCGCGACCGGGCTGCGGCCCTGCGCCAGGTGCGCCAGCACGCAGGCGGCGGCGCGCTGCGCCTCGGCCTCGAAGTCCTGCGCCGCATGCAGCGCCGGCGGGTGGGACTCACCGGGCAGGTCCAGCGGTATCGACAGCGCCCGATCTCCGAAATGCACTTTGAGCGCCGCCGTCACCGGTTCGGCCTGGAAGCCTTCCAGCACCACCAGCAGGTCCACCGGCAGGCCGGCCTGCCGGGAGAACAGCACATCCGACGCATAACTTGAGCTGGCGGCCCAGGCCAAGGCGATCTGCCCCAGCGCGGCTTCGAGCTGCAGCACCGGCGCCTCCAGCCCGGCGTCCAGCAGGGCCGCAGTGCGCACACCCCAGGCCGGCCGCTGCTGCGGTGGCACGGCTGCGGCCAGCCGGGCCAGCGACCCGGCGGCCTCGACCAAACGGGCCGCCAGCGCATCGCGGTGCACACCGAGGCCGGCACGCTCGAGCAGCGAGGCCGCGGTCAGCACATCACGCGCCGCGTCCTGGCGCAGGTCGCCGTCGGCCGGCTCGACGCCACCCAGGCTGGTCGCCCAGTTCATGGTGGTTTCGAAACGCGGAACAAAATGGGTGTCGCCCGCCGCCGCCGCCCAGGCGGTTTTGGCCTCGCGCATCAGCTGCGCATAGGGCAGCAGCACCACCGCACGCGCGGGATGGATGCCGCGTTCATGCAGCAAGGCGGACAGTTGCGCCGTGACCTGCGCCCAGCACGGGCCGCCCGGGCCGGTCGGCGTGGGCGTGCCATTGCCTATCACGCCCATAGGGGGGACGGTGGGTTTGACGCGCAACGGGGGGACTTGGTTTCTGCCACAATGCCTGCAACTTTAGCTTCTATCGTCACAATTTCCTGAACCCTTTTCCAAAGGACATGCCATGGCCAGCGACCTGATCAAACATACCACCGATGCCACCTTCGAAGCCGACGTGCTGCAGGCCACAAAGCCGGTGCTGGTGGACTACTGGGCCGAGTGGTGCGGCCCTTGCAAGATGATTGCACCGATTCTGGACGAAGTCGCCACCGGTTACGACGGTCGCCTGCAAATTGCCAAAATGAATGTCGATGAAAACCGCGACATCCCCGCCAAGTTTGGTATTCGCGGCATCCCGACCCTGATGCTGTTCAAGGACGGCCAACTGGCCGCCACCAAGGTCGGCGCCATGAGCAAGGCGCAACTGACCGCCTTTATCGATCAGCAACTGGCCTGAGTCGCATCGCCTGCCGCGAAGACCCTGTATCTCACAGGCTCTTCGCGCGCTTCCTGACGCAAACACTTCAACAGATCACTCCGCTCCCCGCTCCAGAATCCCCTGAATTTCCTGTCATAATGGCCCTGTTCGCCGACTGGCTTCTGCCGGTCGGTTCGAGTTCCCGGTTTGTGAAGCCCTTCTTGCTTTCCATTCAAACCTCCCCCGTTTCCAAAAATGAACTCCGCGAGGAGTTGTTTTCACGCAAGGTTTTCCCATGCACTTAAACGAACTCAAGGCACTGCACGTGTCTGAAGTCCTCAAGCAGGCCGAAGAGCTTGAGATCGAAAACGTCGGCCGCATGCGCAAGCAGGAGCTGATGTTCGCCATCATTAAAAAGCGCTCCAAAACCGGTGAAACCATCGTCGCCGATGGCGTGCTCGAAGTGCTGCCCGACGGCTTCGGCTTTCTGCGTGCGCCGGACTCCAGCTACACCGCCAGCACAGACGACATCTACATCAGCCCGAGCCAGATCCGCCGCTTCAACCTGCACACCGGCGACATGATCGAAGGCGAAGTGCGCACCCCGAAAGACGGCGAGCGCTACTTTGCACTGAACAAGCTCGACAAGGTCAATGACGGCGCGCCCGAGGCGAACAAACACAAGGTAATGTTCGAGAACCTGACGCCGCTGTTCCCGCGCGAGCAGTTCAAGCTCGAGCGCGACATCAAGGGTGAAGAAAACCTGACCAGCCGCATCATCGACATCGTGGCCCCCATCGGCAAAGGCCAGCGCGCCCTGCTGGTGGCGCCGCCCAAGTCCGGCAAGACCGTGATGATGCAGAACATCGCCCACGCCATCACCGCCAACTACCCCGAAGTGGTGATGATGGTGCTGCTGGTGGACGAGCGCCCCGAAGAGGTCACCGAGATGCAGCGCAGCGTGCGCGGCGAAGTGATTTCATCGACTTTTGACGAACCCGCCGCGCGCCACGTGCACGTCGCCGAAATGGTGATCGAGCGCGCCAAACGCCTGGTCGAACTCGGCAAGGACGTGGTGATTTTGCTGGACTCCATCACCCGTCTGGCCCGGGCCTACAACAACGTACTGCCGTCTTCCGGCAAGGTGCTGACCGGTGGTGTGGATGCCAACGCGCTGCAGCGCCCGAAACGCTTTTTCGGCGCGGCCCGCAAAATTGAAGAAGGCGGCAGCCTGACCATCATTGGCACCGCGCTGGTCGATACCGGCAGCCGCATGGACGAGGTGATCTTTGAAGAGTTCAAAGGCACCGGCAACTGCGAGATCCACCTGGACCGCCGCCTCTACGAAAAACGTGTGTTCCCGGCGATTCACCTGAACCGCAGCGGCACCCGCAAGGAAGAGCTGCTGCTGGCGCCCGAAATCCTGCAAAAGTCGCGGATTCTGCGTCAGTTCATGTACAACATGGACGAAATCGAGTCCATGGAGCTGATGCTCAAGAACATGAAAGCCACGAAGAACAACCACGAGTTCTTCGACATGATGCGTCGAGGCGGCTGAGCCGCCTCGACAAATTGAGCCCCGACGGTCGCGCACTTCGTGTCGCTTCCTGCCCGCCGAGGGGGCCGCTGCGCCTGCGGCCTGGCAAAGCCAGTTCCGCGGCCCCTGCTTGGTTGAAGAGCCCCCACGGTCGCTCGCTTCGCGTAGCTCCCTGCCCCCCGAGGGGGCACTGCGCCTGCGGGCCGGCTGAGCCGGACCCGCGGCCCTGACTTGGTTGAAGAGCCCCCACGG
>Ga0105046_10001787_pt1 | contig 33403 bp, 27 predicted proteins | sample MAT03_FD_78385 | JGI IMG/M metagenome (GOLD analysis project Ga0105046, IMG submission 78385) | Freshwater microbial communities from Lake Fryxell liftoff mats and glacier meltwater in Antarctica - MAT-03 (megahit assembly) | ecosystem: Environmental > Aquatic > Freshwater > Ice > Liftoff...
CAACGTGCAACTTCGCAACTCAGCGATTCCCCAACGTGCAACTTTGCAACGTGCAACTTCGCAACTCAGCGATTCCCCAACGTGCAACGTGCAACTTTGCAGCTCAGCGATTCCCCAACGTGCAACTTTGCAACGTGCAACTTCGCAACTCAGCGATTCCCCAACTTTGCAACTTGCAACGTGCAACTTCGCAACTCAGCGATTCTTCAACGTGCAACTTTGCAACGTGCAACTTCGCAACTCAGCGATTCTTCAACGTGCAACTTCGCAACTCAGCGATTCCCCAACTTTGCAACTTTGCGATTCCTCAACGCTCGTGACTCGTTTCTTTCTGCCATTCTTCCAGCGATCTTTGCAGTGCTTCATGTACCGGTGTCAGGCGCAGTCCGGCGGCGACAGCTTTGGAGCTGTCGAGGACGCAATTAGATCGAGGCGTTTTGGCGGCCAGTCGCATGAATTCGTCTTCTGAATCGAAGAACTGGAATTCTTTTTTTGAAACGCCCGTTGCCTGGATGAATGCAGCGACTTCGGATGTGGTCACGCTGCCGGGATTGGTGAGGTTGTATGTTCCAAAGTCCAGATTCAACGCAAAGCAATCCAGGGCAGCCGCCACGAATTCGTTCAATTCCGACAGACTGTTCTCCGCTTCCAGCAACGTGTCATAACGCATCAGCTTGCTGAGGTAATTCCGGGGCGAGTCGATATTTGAAAAAGGGATTCGCAGCCGCCAGATGAAACACCGGTCAACATCTGCGAGAACTTCTTCGCCAAGGGCTTTGGTTCCCGAATAGAAACTGCAGTTATTCTGCCGGAATGAAAAATTCGGCTCGTCAATTTCGCCGAATCCATGACCGTCCGATCGTCGACCGGTGAAGATGCAGCCTGAAGAAACGTGCCCCCACGCAATTCCAATCTGGTGGCAGGCTTCGGCGATCACTCCCGGCAGTACCGCATTACCCGCCAGGCAGTTTGCCTTATCGGTTTCACACGCATCGACATTCGGTTTGCCGGTGTAGCCAGCGCAGTTGATCAGGATGTCAGGCGAGATCTCGCGGACACGTTTCGCCAACTCGCCCCGAACATAAAGATCACAATCCTGCCGTCCAATCACGGACAGTCGATCACCCCGCGCCCGGATCTGATCCGCGAATACAGAACCGACGTAGCCATTGCCGCCCAGAAGTAGGATATGAATCATAGGTCTGTTTGAGTTACGAGTTGGACGAGTTCGCAGTTGGCAGTTGGCAGTTGGCAGTTGGCAGTTGGGCTTGAAAAAGGGGGCCGGAACCAATCGTGCGAAACACCCTCCGGGCCATTTGGCTATTGGTTCCTGACCCCTTTTTTAAAGCCTGACAAAGCACCAGCAAATATGGAAGAAAAGTCTTTCGCGCGCACTCCGTTCCTGTGGGTGCCGGGATCCGGTCTGCCTTAACACACCTGAAAAAAGGGTGAGGAACCAACAGTGCGAAGCACCCTTTGTGCCATTCGGCTGTTGATTCCTGACCCCTTTTTTAGGTCCGACGCACCCTTTTGGGCCACCTGGCTATTGGTTCCTGACCCCTTTTTTAAAGCCTGACATGGCTTCCGGTTTCCAGAGTCTAGCCTCTCCCAATCTCTCGCGCCAATATTTTCGGGTCGTTAAGCATTTCACCCAGGTAGGATTTTCGAGACGCTTGTGGAGTCGCGTTGTCGCGCCACCACGACATGGGCTCGATCTTTTTGTCGGCCTGAACTGATTTTCAGCTCGACCCAGCCCGTCATATCGGGGGGCAAACCGAACCAGTTCCTCCAACTGATCTTTACAAACCGCGATATCAATATCCTGAGTTGCTGCCGGATAGCCATACCGAATCGCAGCCAATCCGCCAACAATGGCAATCGGGATCTTCTGCTCGACTGCCAGCCGGTGCAAATCCGTCAGCGCCCGGCTGAATCGATTTCCATCGATACTCATCGCCAGTACCGCCTCGATCCCTTCGCAGCCTCGGCACAACGTGCGGAGAGCATGCGTTATGTCTGACGGTAATCCGGGCATGGGAGATGACTTTGGGGAAAGGAAGTTGCAGGTTGCGTGTTCGTGCGATTCTTCAACGTGCAACTTTGCAACTTTGCAACTCAGCGATTCTTCAACGTGCAACTCAGCGATTCTTCAACGTGCAACCTGCAACGTGCAACTTTGCGATTCTTCAACCTGCAACCTGCACCTCAGCGATAGTGGGCAGCAAGCTTCTGCTATCGCAGCGTTTGCATAAAATCCAGCAACGCTTCGACGTCCGAATCTTTCAGGTTTGCGTCCGGTTTCGGCATGGCTGATGTCTTCGATTTTGCTGTTACTGACCCTTGATCCATCTCTTCAAGATCCACGACGGGCAAATCAATAATTATCAGTCCGTTTCTCTCATTCTGCTGTAACAACCTGATCATGTCTTTTGCAGCAGGCAACTGCCGGCCGGAATAGACGAGACCATTGACGTCAAGCACGTTGACGATCTCATATCCCGGGAAAATGTGCTGATCCGGATTCAGAATTGCCGCTTTCAGGTAATCACGGCGCTGCATTCCAACATTCAATAGACTCGGTGCGAGTAAACTGTTTGAAGGCGCACCGTCCAATCTGTGGCAGTCCATACATTTTAACTCGTTCATAAACAACTGCCGACCCCGTTCCAGCCGACTTAAGTCGAAGTTTAGAGCAGAAGGTGTCGGTAATTGAGCCAGGTGGCTGTTCACAACTGTCAGTAATTCCCGATTGGAAAATACCCCGCCTTTCGTGCATAGAAATGCTGAGACGCTCAATAATTCGGTCTTTGACAAGTCATGCGCAATACCAGTCGGCATTTCCATAGAAACCCCAGGAACGCGGTAGGCGTCCGGCCGAACGATTGACTCGACGATGTACTCAGTCGCCGACATATTAGTCCGGCGACTACCACCCAGCCTCCCTATCTCACCCAGCGAAGGTCCATTTCCTGGTGTGCTTGCTGAGAATGAATGACAGCTAGCGCATTTGCGATTGAAAACTTGGTTGCCAAGACCGGCATCGATACGGAGTTCGGTCACTGGAAAGAACGCCGCTGAGGTTCCCAGCGCGCACACAGTCACGAAGATCGCGGCGATCGCGGCACAACACAGCCATTTCATTTGGCGCGAATCCGATAAACTTTTCGCTCGGTGTGGCTGCAGGCGTACATCACGCCGTCGTCGGAAACCGCCACGTCAATGACACCGGGAACTTGCGCAAAAAAATCCATCCTGGCGACGAAACTATCCTCTTTCGGAGTAAGCTGGACTCGATTGATCATGTCGTCCGCAAACGCAGCCAAATACAGACAGTTGTCATACCCAGCCGGGAGGCTGTTCGAGGGTGCGAAACCAATTCCCTGGGCGCTGGAACAATTGAGCAATGGCGGAATAACCCCGGAAACTGCGGTCTGCCGGTTGATGGAAGTATAGGGATGGCCGTAGTGTTTTCCCTGACGGACGAGATTGATTTCGTCACCTGTTTCCACGGCAGCATCATTGTCAGTGCAGAACAGGTCTCCGTTCGGTCCAACTGTGATTCCAAATGGATTGCGAAAACCTTCGGCAAACACAGTCACGTCACTTCCGTCCGGCCTGGCCCTCAGGATTGTGCCTGCGTAGCGATGCAGTGGAGGTCCATGATCCGAGGGAATTCCCACTGTCACGAAGAGAAAACCGTCATTGAACACGATGCCGTTGTTCTGGTGCAAACCATCTGGCTGCTGGGCGCCAGGAAGATCTTTAATGATATCTGTATAGTGATCGTACAGTCCGTCGCCATTCAGGTCGCGAGCGCGAGTGACCACCCCCGTGTCTGCCTGAACTATCCGACCTTCGACAGCATGAGAAAACTGTCCAGCACGAGAGACGTACATGTCTCCTTCGTGAAAAGCAATTCCGTGCGGACGATTCAGATAATCCGCCACCGTCTGCACAGAAGATCCGGATTCGGATGGCACTAATCGCACAATTGTTCCGTTCTGGAATGCCAAGCCTCCCAATCCAGCGACATAAACGGCTCCGTCCGGTCCGATTGCCAGACAGGTCGGCGAAATATTCAGTTGCGCAATCTCCTCGATTTCAAACCCATCGACGAGGTTCCGCTGAAGCACGACGCCTGTCATTCCCGTTGCGGAACTGGTCGCAATCCATGGTGAGACCAAGTCCTTAGCGACCAGCAGAGAAAGGCTGCCAATCACGACGGTGTAGAACAAGATCGGAAGTACACGATCGTCGCCACTCCGTCCAGGAACCCTCGAAAGCGACCGTCCCGTCAAAATTCCACTCAACGCCCCTGCGGTCGTGAGGCAAATGACAGTTCGGTCCAGCGCGGTAATGCGCATAAAGAACTGCACGATGATATTCTCGCCGGGCGTGGCAGCAGAGCCAATGGCCACGGAGCCAACAAGCATGAAGCATGTCCACACTGACCGTTTCCACCTGTCACGAACGGGCACTCTCGCGGTCATAACCGCAAGGCAGACGCCCGACGCATATGTGATCAGGTAGTATACAAAATTCGCCATCTCAATTTTCTGAATAAACTGAATGATCAGGATTTGACAAATTCGCGCATTTGCCCATGAATCGCCGAGTTGTACCCATGACCGACACCAGCCCATTGCGGGTAGTGCATTGAGGCAGGTTTTCCAGAGGATAACTTCAACGCCACGGCAGCAATGAGAACGACGTAATAGGGCAATTCCATGCCGCTGAAGGAACCAAACATCTGTTCCACAGAGAATGCGCAGATAGAAACCACGACCATCTGTGCTACTGGTCGTAGCCATGGAAGCTCATGTTCGGAGCGTCCCATGGCTGCTGGCAAGAGACGCCAGACAGAAAGGCCATAAAAACAAAGCAAGAACATCAGACCCGGAATCCCCATCTCGGCACCCATCTGCAACCACAGACAATGCCCGTCTTTTCCTTTAACAAAACCGTGATTTTGGGAATTCAATTGCCAGTGATTGGGCCCAAGCCCAAGAACTGGATTACTTTGGATTTCTGACGCCAGACCTGCCCAAAGGTCAAAACGACTTGCTGCTGAAGCATCTCTCTCTTCTTCGGATGCCGTGACGGTCATGAACTCGTGGACAATATTCGGCCCGGCGAGTCGCAGTCCGATTGCTAAGGCAACAATCATCAGGCTCATGGTCTTCCAGTTCTTTGGCAGGACCAGGAAAGTCAATGCGCCAACTACAAAGATTCCGATCATTGCTGCGCGGGACATATGGAACATTGCAGCGTGTATCATCAAGGCTGCTGCCGCGAAGCCTGCGGTTTTCATCGACAGGTTCTGTGATGCCAATCCTGAAAAGAATGCGAGACCTGACCCGACCACCATCATATGAGCCTTGAGATTATCTCCGACGGGCATGCCGTATAAGTAATAGGTTTCGTTCTCTCGAAGGGCAAAGTATCCGACGCTGGCAACGATGACCCAAATCAGAATCGTCAACTGTTTCGGCGATTCAATCACCGTCACACCCACGAGGAACGGTAAAAGGATCTTGCCGTTTTCTTCCACGAATTTAAATGCGCGGTCGTGGTCCGTGGCTGCGAACGTGCCACTGAATACCGCCCAAAGCCAGAAACCAATGAACGCGAACACGACGCCTTTCGCCCGGCCCAATTGCCAATTCCCGAATCCTCGCAAGACCCATCCCAGCAGCAGGCTGATCGCTACAATGCGACTGTAGTTTCCAACGGGTACGGACCAGGGCCACATCACTTCGGGTTTCGAAATTGCAAAACAAATGTAAATCAGCAACCCATAAAACGGATTGAACAGCGAGACTAATGCCCCACCGTAGGTCAATGCATATGTGAACAGCAGTCCCATTATGATCGTTTTCCCTGACCAAATCTGGCGATTGCCGTCAACGACATTCCGACCTTCGCGGCCCGATAGAAGACACTGTCAACCATTGGAAGCAGCATTCTCTTCCAGATTGGTTTTTCTCCCGTAAAGGACTGCCATGCTGGCGTACCTGCCGCTGGTAGTGACTTCGACTCAGTGGCGTTCGTGATGTCGCTCTGGTATTTGCGGCCCAACAGGTTCTCCAGCTTCAAACCTCCCCCGGTACGCAATTGCAACACGCGAAAACCGTTCTCCTGGAGTAGCTTTCTGAGTGTGTGCGGAGTGAAGTAGTTCAGATGTTGAGGAGGGGTGTTCAGGCGAAAATCATCGCGGCCGAGAAGAATCGACAAAGTCCGGTCATTTGGTACCTGCAACAGCAGTAACCCGCCCGGTCGCAGCACTCGTTGAATGTCCTTAAGCTCACTGATTGGATCGGTCAAATGTTCGAAAACCTCAACCGACACCACTGCATCAAAATGTCCATCCGGGAACGATTGGTCGGCGAGATTTCCAACGTGCAAATTCTTCAGATTCCTGGCTGCAGCGGCAGCCGCCGTCCACTCGCCCAGATCGACACCATGTGCGTCCCACCCTCTTTTTGCTGCTCGTTCAAAACAGTACCCGGGTCCGCAGCCCAAATCCAGGAGACGACCAACTCCGCCGTGCAGCTTTTCAAGCCGTTCAAGCAGAGAGTCGAACATCGCCAACTGGCTCGGTGACGCAGTCCGGGCATAGAAGTCGATCAGTGCATTCGCATCCCGATTGGAATAAAGTTCTGCAAGAAACTCGAGGGATGGTTGTGGATTCGTAAACACAAAACCGCAGTCCCCGCATCTTTCAAGCAAGTAACCATTGACAGTTCGCTCGTACGCGGAACGTTGCGAGTGGCAAAGTGGGCATACAACGCGCACCAATTCTGACCCTGTTTCTGCTCGAACCACCTGCATAACTTTCTCTTCTTGTATCATTTATTGAGTCCCGGAGATCCGGTACATCGTGCGAGCGAGGATCTCAGGCGGTGACGGGTCAGGGATTCGACTGCTCGAACAGCTGCTGTATTCTGTCGAGGATTTCCGGTTCCTCTTTCAATTCGGCAAGTGGTGTCCGTTCGCGAAGTTCACGATCCCGCACGAGTTGCAGTTCACCGCTCGCTCGCTTCCACTGACGCATGCATTCCCCGGCGAAGTCCGGCAGTGAATGAACAGGGGGATTATCATCAGTCATGCGTATCCAGGTCAAGTTCCGAAATTCAGCAATTTTGGCGAGCAAAGATTTCCAACAGTGATGGTTTTGTACCCGGTTCAGTGCCAGCGGCAGATTTCTGGTTACCGTCGAAAACCGGGGGCTAGCGCCCTGCGGCTGATAAGATCAGCCGCCACGCGCTGGCGTCCGGTTGGTATGAGCAAGCATGCACAAGTTTTCGCACACAACTTGTTTAACCGCGTGCCCATCGGGCCGCGTTTTACGCGCGAAAGCGCGGGGCGATGCCCACGCGGTTAAACGAAGAAACTTATGCACGGGTGCTTAAGAACTGACGTAAAACACCACTAAATCAACAGACCGCCGGCATCCGGTTGTTCAGCTTAGTGAACGGAGACTAAAAACAAAAAAAGAAAGCGGCGACAAGTCGCCGCAATCCAAAGAAATCTCGCGGTTGAAACAGATTCTTTCCACAAACCGGTTGTCATTGATTCGAACGGTTGCCGTTCATGCTTCCATAAAGCTCCTGCACTGTTTCAGGACCGCACTCCGAAGCAATTCTCTGCTCGATGCGGACCATGCAGGGAAGTGAGACGAAATGCCGAAGGCCGTGCCATGACGCGCTCAGCAGGTATGTCAGCGTGTAAAAGCTCACTTGAGCGTCAAGTACCGGATTCATGTTCTGGATATAATAGATGTCTGTGAGAAACTTCTTACGGACATCTTCGATATCGGAATCTGCGGGAAGCACGAGTTGAGACAGCCCGGTGATTCCAGGACGCACCTGTAATCGCTGGCGGAAGTGCGGAATGTCCCATTCCACCGACGTGGCGATCTCGGGACGTTCGGGTCGTGGTCCGATGAGGCCCATCCGGCCAGTCACGACGTTGAACAGCTGCGGAAATTCGTCAATATGTGTATTCCGGAGAAATCGCCCCAAACGTGTTGTCCGTGGGTCGTTCGACTGTGCCCAGACAGGCCCCGTGAGCGCCTCAGCGTTATGCACCATCGTGCGGAGTTTCACAATGGTAAACTTACGCCCTTTTCTGCCAAGACGAGTCTGGCAGTAGAATGCCGGCCCCGGAGATGTGAGTTTGACTGCGACAGCGCCGCCAATAATGACCGGCGACAGGCAAGTCAGCAGCAGCAGCCCCAGCAGGAAATCCAGCCCGGGGCGCATCACCGCATACCAGCGAAATTTTGGTCCAAACAACTGCTCCGGCATATCAGCAAGATCCGAACTTGCGGTAATTGGTGAGTGACGCTGCTGCACAAGCATGGGGATTTGTGTATCGGTCGACATTTCCTGCCTTTGTCAACTTTTCCTTAGGGGTTTTCAAATATTGCACTGTGGTTTCAAACCGCACGATGCAAACATCTCTCGTGCGTCGTCAACCTCTGATTTTTGGGTAGGATTGGCATTCCTGCCCGTCGATTCACGGTCGGACAGCCATGTCCAACCTACTTTTTTAGCAGCTCGTCAGTTCTCAGACTTCTGTTCAGTAAAGAGCGACTTCTGGAGGACAGGCATTGCGAGCTTAAAAAATGAAAGACAATTATCAGTTTCCGGCACGTCGCCAACACGCTCGATGGCTCGCGTCAGATAAATCTTGTACAGGAACGGCATGCCGGCGGAGGCGAGTCGCGGATTGTCTGGCGCGAAGAACTGCCTGCCATCTGACCATGTCCAGAAAACTCGCAGATTCGACGTCACCGCACTGCCGGGTTTTGTAAAGTCTGCATAAAACGCATCGCCAGTCTCAGACGTTTCCGGCGTGGACGGAATGTGGTGCCGCTCGTACTGATTGACAATCTGGTAGCCAGCTCCGCGAAAACAAATGTCGGGCGTGTGAACGGAAATTGGTCCGGGGCGACCGCAGACAATCATCAGGTTCACCATGCTTCCGTCCTCCTGATTTGTGTAGGCGCGTGACAGATACCCGTCGATCTCACCGATCTTAAGCTCTGTATCTGAAATCGTGAATTCCTGACTTTTCCAGTTCCCGATTTCTGCAGGAACCTGTTTGAGGCTGGCAGCGGCGTGACTCACGTCGTCCGATGATCCCCAGCGATCGATGATCAGACCATGAATCACGCCAGATCCAACCACGAACACACATGCAGTCAGCAGTGGAATAATTCGCATTCCCGTTTTGTCCAGTTTTTTTGAATGTGTCGTCAAGGGTTCAACTCTTATTTTTCACCATGTCGGCAGTCGGAACGGTGTGTCCATAGGCTCCGTATCCGTAGCCATAGTTATGCTGGTAGCGGTATCCATAAGAAGTTTCGTCAAGCCCGGTGACCACTGCACCGACGACGGGGATGCCGAGCATTGAAAGGCGATGACAGGCTGAGAGAACCTTTCCGTGACGGCTGACATCGCGTCGGATCGAGAATAGAACCGAATCCACGTTCTGACCGATCAACAGCGAATCGTTGACCGGAAGGACCGGAGCCGAATCGATGATGACGAAATCGAACATGGTCTTCAGCTTTTCGATAATAGATCCCTGTGCGTTCTGCGCCAGAGCCCGCAGTGTTGCCTGATTAATCTTCCCGGCAGAAATCACCGACAGCCCGTCCTGATCGACCGATTGAATCACCTCGTCAATTTCCGCATCGCCCCTCAACAATTCGCAGAAGCCCGGAGTGAGTGGGAGTCCGAACGCTTTATGCACACTCGGTCGACGCATATCCATGTCGATGAGCAGCGTCCGTCGGGCTCCACGAGCAAAGCTGATCGCAAGATGACAACTGAGCGTTGTCTTGCCCTCGCCACCCATGGCACTGGCGATCATGACGGTGTTCTTCGATTCCACGGATGCATCGCGAAGGAGTACTGTCCGTGCGGCATCGACCGACTCTGTCCAGACGCTGCGTATTACTTCGCGTTTTTCCTTTTTCTTATGGCCTCCTGTTTTTGCCGACGTCCCGTTCCTCATCCAGCTCGGCATCAGTGGCAGGGAGCCCAGAATACGAAGGCCGAGACCATCCGCAACTTCGTGAGTTGAGCTGATCCGTCGAGTCAACACTTCAAGCCAGAGTAGTCCCGCCACGACGGCTCCAAAACCGCCGAACCCAGCCACAGCCGTGAGTTTGAGCTTACGGTTGAGGTCACGCTGAGTCGGGATTTCGGAAAGGCGGTGCAGCGTGATGCGGGCCGGAGTCTGAAGTTCGATCGTCAGTTTCTGGATCTCATCCGAGACGTTTGTCGCCACTTTGTCCATCTGCGCGACTTCCTTCTTCAGAGTCTCAAGTTCGAAGGAGGAGATCCCGATTTGCCGCGCTTCCAGCTTCTGACTCTCCAGTTCAGCCGCAAGTTGTTCTGCTTCAGCACTCAGAAGTTCGATCTCCCGCGCCAGCCCCTTTTCGGAGAACGCGGTCTGAGCCTGGAGGGCTCGGTTCAGTTCGTCGATAACGGCCGGACGCTTTTTTTCCCGAGCGAGGTCAAGACTGCTTTGTGTTCGCGCCAGCTTCTCACGAACCTGAACGAGCAGCGGGTGATCATCGCCCTTGACGCGATCTTTTGTCCGCGTCAGGAGTTCTTCGGCCATGACCAAATCGTCTGACAGCTTCTGGATCTCGGCGTCCTGCGAGATTCTGCCTTCGATCACTGCGTCTGGAATTTCAATCGGCGCTTCAGCAATGACGCTCGACTTGCGTGCTTCCAGCTGGATCTTTGATCGCATCAGGTCAAATCGAACCTGAGTATGCTGCTTACGTAACTGTGAATAATACTCGACGGCCGCCTGTTGCTTGACCGTTAATGCCTGGGAATCACCAGTGTTCAGTGATTCTGCGAGTCTCTTCTCGATAGTCTTCTTCTTCTGCATGCGATCTTCGTAACCTCGAAAGATCGTTTCCAGCTGAGATTTTCGTTCATTTCGTTTTGACAGATCAGAATTAACGACCTCTTCCATATAACCACTGCTGATCGCATTCACCAGCTTATGCAGATCCACAGGATTTTCGCCGGACAAAGAAATCCGAACGAACTCCTCTGCGGGGCTCGAGACTTTGACTTCCTTTTCCAGCCATTGAACCGGATACGGCTCCGCCTTGACAATCGAAAGGTTGGCAATTTCGGGGTTCCGCAATGCCGCCGCCAGGACGAACGGGCTGACCACCAACCGCATCTGTGTTTGTTTGTATGTGCTGAATTCTGCGACCGATTCTGTCGTAGTGAACAGGATCTTCTCTGCAACGGCTTTCACATGTAGTTCAGCAAATGCCGTATAAGGCGCGTCCGGGTGAAACTGATACACCATCCCGGCGGCAATCGCCCCGATCATCAATCCAAGTGTCGTTGCGATGAACCAACGACGACGGAACGCAGCCAGAAATGCTTTCGGATCGAATGCCTGAGACCCCGAATTCGGAGGTTGTGGCGCAACGGGCGCGCCAAGGCTCTGGTAGATCGACGGATAACGGATCATCGTCTCATTGTCGAACTCCGGCCTGACAATGCTTTTTTTTGCATCAGAAGTATTTGCCTCCGATGTCTCTTTTTTCCGACCATTTGAGGCAGATTTCCCTTGCGGGAGTTTCTGGAGGTTTCTTGAACTACGCGCAGGACTAGGTTGTCGCATGACCAGCTTCCATTGAAACACTCACGGGATCGTCATCCTCCGTGATCACTGTTTTTGAAAGAATCCAGAATTCGAACCAAAGCAATACCAAGGCGAAAGGCATCATCAGCCAGCCAGCCAAATCGTGAAACACGAGCTCTGCAAGTTTTGAGTAATTCAGAGAGTACAGACAACCGGTGACAGCAATCCGGATGATGTTGGTCGTCAGTGCAATTGGAACCGCGCTGACGACGATCAGGATTCTCTCCCACAGGGGACGCTGGCTGACAAGTGCCACAGCTGTCGTCAAGGCGAAAAAGATCATCAGCATTCGCAGGCCGCTGCAGGCTTCTGCGACGCCCAGCCGTGTATCTCCAATGACGATGATATTTCCCTCAGCCAATGCCGGAAGTCCAATTGTCTGCATGATGTAAACGCTGGCCACGGTCCCGATATGCCGCAATGGAGTCTGAAGTGCGATTTCAGCCTGAAACGGAAGCGGAATCATGAAAAACAAAAAGGCAATTGCTGGAAGTGTCCAAACCAAAAACGTCGAACCACCAAGCAGCAGGCAAATCCCCGCGATTACAGGTATCAGCGACACTGCGTCAAACCAGTCAAAATAGTAATGCACACCGACGATTCGCAACGCAACACCGGCACAGAGCAGCACGAGTCCCCACCAATTCGTTCCAATCTTTGTCGTGTCAAGTTCGGATCGTCGCATCCAAAGCAGCCCAACAGCGAACAACGGAACGAGGTAACCGTGAGAATACGAAGGATCCGATCCCCATTTCGCTGCGAGTTGCACAAAGGTTGTCCAATAACCCCAAACCAGTGTGATCGCAATGGCGACGATACTGATCACGACCGGTTTCATCCTCGGCTGGACATGTTTTTCAACTGTGTCCGCAGTCTTTGATCGCTTTTCAGTCATCGCTCGCACACCACAAAGAATAGGTTTTTCATGGTTCGTCCTTTCAGTACCGAATTAAAATGGCTAAGCAATTACAACCACCAGGAGAGGGGATGTCCCGCATTTCTCAACAAAGTTTTTTTTGTGGATTGCCCAACAATAATTTATGTGTTAATCACCAATGAGTGGGTTGCATTGCAGCGGCAACTTGTACTTTGCCTCTGTGTTGCATATCTGATTCCTGGACTGCCCCAAAACTCTCGTTCCCCGCCATCCACCACTTTAAAAAGTCGAGAAACTTCCAATCGATTCCATCCAGCTGCTAATCTCGAAAATCCATTTGCGAACAAGTCCGGACCGCGCGTACTTCGTTCCCTTGGGTGACATTCGGCAACGCCAACCATCAACTCACGTTGAGAAAAAGTTTCAAAATGCTTCATCACAAAGGACCTTACGCAGCTAATGTCGGTTAATGCATTTGCCGTTCCCATACACCGCAAATTCAAGCTTTGTTCTGGGCTGAATTCTTCAAAGATCAATTTTCTCGCAAGCACCACGAACGGACAACATTCGAAATTGTCTTGCCACAAAGTTGCAGTGTGCGCGATTTAATCCTTTGGGTGACATTCACTATTCCTGAGACAATGGCTTGCCTTTGTCTTGGTGCCGGTGTTGCTCAGATTTTGTACATTGATGCTGTTGCAGAACAAGATTTCCAACTTCAAAACCGCTACGCACATGATCATGTGGTCCCGTGAACTCTTCGTGAACTCTTCGTGAACTCTTCGTGAACTCTTCGTGAACCTTTCGTTAACCCTTAGCTTGAAGTCAAGTCACCAATGCGTTGAACAAAGGTCCGGAGTTTATAGCCAAAGCGTGCATTACACTACTCAGTCGTGGCCCTTTCTTCAAGACCCGCTGTCAGTACTTGCCCAGTGCATGGCCAGCGCGCATACCATTTGCAATGGTCTCGGTACGGTTAACGAATCGTTTCAGCCGAACGAGTCGGTGAAGAGAAGAACAAGATAGGATTTTCGAAGTGGCTTCCACGTTTCGTTTGAGATGAAATTCAGACTGGAAATGCCAAGTGAAGTTTAAGGTGAGCATTTAACGGGGACATGTACCCATTTTCAAGCAAAAACTGCCTTAAAATGCAATTTGGCTCAAGGTGCAAATTGTCGCGGCAAAATCTCCCGGACAAGAAGCGAAGGAGGCATCCGCCGGTTTTTCGGTGTCGGCAAACGGTGTTGCTAAATACCCCACCTGCTGCATCGCCTTCGTCGGCGAAAATCTGTTCGCGGAGATATTGCTTCACCATTTCGTTCCGCCGACGGCTGCTTGTTCCGGATTGGGAAGTATTTGGATGTGCCACTCTTGCCGTGGCGGGTGGCTGGCATTTTGACGACTCGCGAGACCGACAAAAAACCGTTTTCACCAGCTTTTTTTGACGAATGCATTATGTTCAACGAGAACTGAAAGCCAAGCAGATCGCCGCTCGAAACATGAACTACTCCGTAAATGTTTAGACCTGCGTTTCGGACGCCGAAATGAGATACCCAGAGCATTCGTATTGGTCCCAAACTTCCATTTCTTTCGTGGCGGGATGCCAGCCAATCCCCAATGAGTTACGACGAAGAATTCACCCTCGCAATAGGCATTACCGAGAAGCCAGATTGGCAACTTAAGTAAAACAGGCAAAATGATGAACTTATCCCAATGGACCGCGGTGGCCGGTTCGATCAAACACTGCAGCGAGAATTTTCCAGTTTGTTATTGAAAGAGGCCATGTCATGAAAACGACCCGTTTCACGTTTCTAGTGATCTTCGTTGCTGTAGCTGCACTCGTTACTCCAGCCCGTGCTGAAGGTCCCGGAGGATGTCCGCCGTGGCGCCCCTGTGGCCCGGGGAACTCCTTCGGTGGAAACCGGTTCATCGCGCAGGGATTTTGCGATGCAGATTTCCGATCGACTTGTGCGACACATGACGCCTGTCTCGCCTCAGGGACCTCTCGACGGTATTGCGATCGGCAATTCCTCAATAACATGAACTGTGCCTGCGAGAATTCCAGCCATCCGTTTCTCTGCCGTCTGAAAGCGTTCGAGTACTTTGCCGCAGCAAGGTTGTTTGGCGGGTTGTACCGCTAAGTGTCGATTGAAGAATATACTCCGCGCGGCCTAAAATGAGACTTTTGCGAGGCGGGATCGTAACCCGAAGCGTCAGCGAGTGATTGGGATTTGCAGCCCTCCCTGACGCTTCGGGTTTATATCGCGTGCGGCCGCGTGAACTATAACGGTCGGCAGAGATCTATCAATCGACATTTTCAACGGATCGAGGGCAGCGTTCGATGGCGAATGCACTTGCGATTGTGCATACTTCTGCGGCGATGGTTCTAAAAAAGGCATGTCGAAGCTGTCGTAAGTATGGATTCGTGAGCATCGCCTGCAGCGGGCCGTTGTTTTTAAAGCGTACACCGGTTGCCCATGAAAAGCAGCGCAAGATTCCAGGAAGACCTTTTTCATGATTCCAGAACTCTTTAACCGTTGCAGATGCTGCATGATTGCGCTCGCAATCGCGGGTTTTCCAGCGACGGGTGCGACTCAGACTGCAACTGCTGCTGAACCGTCGCGACGATTTATCGCGGCAGATTCATCGAAGAACCGCGTGGCGATTATTGACGAAACTGGCAAAACGGAATGGGAACACAAAATCGGCCCGCTGCATGACCTGCATGTGCTGCCAGGCGGCAACGTGCTCCTGCAGACTTCATGGGCCGAAGTCGCTGAGATCAATCCGGCGAACGACGCGATCGTTTGGCAATACGATGCCGGGAAGCGACCGGAGAACGCGGGTAAACGGCTGGAGATTCACGCATTCCAGCGACTTGGCAATGGCCGGACCATGGTAGCCGAATCCGGCCCCGGCAACATTATTGAACTCGACAGAGACCTGAAAGTCGTGCATTCCGTTGCGTTGCAGGTCAGCAAGCCGGACGCTCATCGGGACACTCGACTGGTTCGTAAACTTGAATCCGGCAACTATCTGGTCTGCCATGAAGGCGATGGCCTGGTGCGCGAATATGATCCGAGCGGCAAGATGGTGTGGGAGTATGCTGTTCCGCTGTTCGGTCGCAAACCTGCGGTCGGGCACGGAGTCGATGCGTTCGGCAATCAATGCTTTTCGGCCATTCGACTGACCAATGGAAACACGCTGATCGGTACGGGCAATGGACACAGCGTCCTCGAAGTGACGCACGCAGAACAGATCATCTGGAGTCTGCATCAAAACGATCTGCCGGGAATTCAACTGGCATGGGTGACTTCGCTGCAGGTTCTTCCCAGCGGCAACATCCTGATCAACAACTGCCACGCAGGTCCTGACAATCCTCAACTGATTGAAGTGGATCGCGAAAAGAAAGTTGTCTGGTCGTTTAAGGACTTCGATCGCTTCGGTGACTCACTGACGAATTCCCAGGTTCTCGCTGTGGATGGTGTCGCCGTGCCGCTCGATGGTGCCAGGTTTCTTCGCTGACGCGGTGTTTCGATCAATCGACTGTCAAAAAAGGGGTCAGGAACCAATTGTGCGGAGCACCCTCTGGGCCATTTGGCGATTGATTCCTGACCCCTTTTTTAAGCTGAGAGCAATCTGGTGAAACAGGTTAAACATCTGCTTGGAATGTTTTTTCAACTGGTCACGCTGAGCGTGCTTCCGCTGATGATTGTGTTTCAGTTGTTTTACGGTTTCAGGCTGATCGTGATGCCGATCTCACTTCTGATCGGCATTACACTTTTCAGCATCGGTACCGCGCTGCGCGAATCAAATTGAAGGGGCAAGTCATACAATCGCGGAGCGACTGAGCGATGCAGTCGCAGCCGCTCCGCTATTTGCATGCATGTCAACGCTGAACCGAAAATGCGGAAAACACCAACTTTGGTTGATTGCGCCCGAGTGGATTCGAACCACTGACCTACCGCTTAGAAGGCGGTTGCTCTATCCAGCTGAGCTACGGGCGCTTTATCAATTCAAACACAGGGCTTCTATCCTATTGGGCAGCGGTTTTCATTGAGACGACACCCGCGACGACACCTGAAGGAAGAAACACCTGGCAGCAACACCTGACACAAAGCCGAAGAAGCCGTACTCTGAATTCCCATTATTTGCTCACCAGAATGGACAATGGGCGAAGAAGATCAAACAGAAGCAATGGTTCTTTGGCGTTTGGGATGATCCCGACGTTGCACTGGCGAAGTATCTCGATGAAGTGGATGAGATTCAAGCGGGAAGAGATCCCAGGAAAACGGGTGTCGTCGGGGTGTCGTCAGTGGAGTTGTCGGTTGCCGATCTGTGCAATCTGTTTCTGGAACGACAGCAGCAACGGGCGGACGCTGGTAAGATCACGAAACGGCATTTCCGCGACTGCCTGAAGACGTGCCAGCGGAGCGACTAACAGTCACAGCGTTTTCACACAGACAATACGGAATCTGTTGAAGCAGAATTGAATCACAAAAGTGCGATGAAGTCTTCGTTGGTAAGTCCAGCGTCGGATAAGATCGAAGACAAAGTGCCCTTCTTAATGTCCCGGCCAGCATGAACAGGAACAGACACAGACTGCTTTCCCTCTCCGCTCATGAAGTGATGACTGCCCCGAATGCGAATCACTTTATAGCCGTACCGCTCCAAGGCTTTGACTACCTTCTTGCCGTTAATCGCTGGCAGCTTTACCGACATGCACAATCGCCCAAAGTTCCGTTCCGGTTTTATCACATCCCACCTTGGTGTCGCGCCATGGGATTGGTTTGCCAGTATCTCTATAAACTTCAATTGCTAAAGCAAATGACTCGCAGAGATCTGCAAATGCTTCCTCAACGGTATCGCCTTCTCCGTAAACGCCAGGAAGGCGAATAGCAAACGCACAATACCCGCCACTTTCCAGATCGGCATAAACGAAGCCTCGGCATTCAAACGCGGACGAACCGCTGTTTTCAGAACTGAATGTTGCGTTCAACTTGACTTCAAACGGCATGTTCATTTTATGTTTGTGAAATTCATTAATCTCTATCGTTGTCATGTTTTGCCTCTCGTTTCGACTCTTGTACGCAGATCCGGAATGCCCCCAACGGTTCATTTGCTTTCCAGAGCAACTCAAGAGCATACACTCCAATGTCCATCGGCAGCGGCGGCAAGGCCACTCGAACGTCAATGTGTTGAAGTGGATCCTTGCATTCAATGTCCAGTCGAAAATCAAAATACACCTTTTCAGTCGCAAGATTCACGTATCGTAGGTTGAAAGAATGCATTCCGCACAGATCGGTCAAGCTGATATACGCAAAAGGCGACCCTACGGTGTAACCATTTTGTGACGCAAAGAGGTTGTTTTTCTTTGAATCGGGGTCCGGTGCTGACTCCGATGGCGCATGGTGGATGTTGTGGAATATTCCGCAAACAATCATTTTGCCGGATGTAACGTCCTGGTAGACGTGGTCTGCGATGACAAGTGCCTGCAAAATTGGCCTCGAAATGTTTTCCATAACCACGTTCTTCTACTGTTGTTTCGACCATTGTTCAAGCTGTTCAGCAGCGAGAAAACGAAAGACTGCGCAACAGAGGGCGGGTGTCGCGACACCCGCAACCATATTTTTTCGAAGATTTCCTGAACTATTGCGGACCGCTGAAACCGCATAAAACACAGGAAAAGCACGCAAAATCAGACCGTCATTTATGCGATGAGAAGGCGGTTGCTCTATCCAGCTGAGCCACGGGCGCTTAGGCGTGCGGCAGATTTCTGGTTACCGTCGAAAACCACGCGCTAGCGTCCGGTTGTTCGGCCTGGTAGTTCCTGATCTTCCGCTCGCCTTATTGCAACTTTTGTCGCCACAGACCATCTGATTTTAGCAGGTGCCGGGAAAGTCGTCGCGGGGGACGTGAGAAGATTTCTGTTCTCTGGCATTCCTGGAGACACTTGTCCAGACATCAGGAATGGTCTCTGGTTCGCAGGGTTCCGCCATGGGATTTCCGGTTTGGAAACTTATTTCCCGATTGCCCGCTTCAGCAGATTGCTGGTGATTTGCTGAACGCGATCATCCGGGCCGTGCGGTCGGCTGTGATGCGACCATGGCAACGTATGGCCTGGAGGATCCCCGAGCGCCTGCGCCCACCAGATGGTTGCCGCGTTGAAAACGAAGTTGTTTTTCGGGCCGGGATAGATTGTTGCGGTCCATTGTTGAGGATTCACACCGCCTTGCCAGGCTGTGCCACCGGCGACAACTTCCAGACCGGCGATCTCTGCTGGCTGACCATGATACTCCCATCCGATCAACCCCGGGATCGATTCGCCATTTTTCATGCCGGTGTTGTCAAACATCCAGTGATCGGTTTTGGTTGCGGTCCAATCGCCACCGCCGTTCACTGGTTCCACATTCCGAGCTCCCATGAGCAGACCTTCATCGGGGCCTCGAAACGGAAATGGTCCGTTGTCTTTCTCGCGACCGACAGCATAGTCATTTTCTGCACCATACGGGCCTCCGCGAAAAAAGATCCGATTCGCCCTGCCATCAGATGACGCACTCAGGGGAGTGACCCAGCAGACGCTGTTGCCGGACAGAAAGAGCAGATTCACGCCGGCGTCCCGCATCTTCGTGACGCTGTCGAACTGTCGTCGATCCCAGTATTCATCGTGGCCGATGCTGATGAACGCTTTGCACTTCAAGCCTCGATCGGACGTCAGCATATCACTGTTGGACACATAACTGACGTCATAGCCCTGTTGTTCCAGCCAGTACGTCATCGGGAATTCGTACGGAATGAATTCGCCTGCACCGACCGTCAACGGATCGTTCACAACGGATGTGTATTGCGATTCGCGACCGTACGGTCGATCGAAACTCACATCAGCCCACGGCCCTTGCCCGCCTTTGGGATGTGTGTAAACCGAATAGTGGCTTGGCCAGACGTTGTACGCCTGCCAGGTGTTGTCCGAACACTGAAACAGGACATCTGCAGGGCGATCGTCACGCACAATGAAGATGACGTAACTTTGCCAGTACGGTTCGTTGCCATCGGGAATTGTCGTGAGGCGCCCCAAATAGACGCCACTGAGCCAGTCGTGCGGAATCGTTAGCGCCAACGACATCTTCCAGCGACATTCGTGCAGATCTTTTTCGCCCGGCGTCGGATCCTGCTGTGTGATTCCTGCGACACGATCGATTGTCTTCATCAGCCGCGCGCCGCGACCGCCATAATAGCCAGTCCGGAAAAACTCAACCCGGAACGCGCGAGCCGGATTGGTTGAAACCATGATGTCAATCGATTCACCCGCTTTGACACTCTGTTTCGAGCAGTACCCTTCGATGCTGGCTGACCGACAGCCGCCGTCTGCGACCCGAACGCGAGTCAGTTGCCAGTCGCGAGCCCCTGCATGGGCGTTTTCCTGCTGAATCAGGTTGACCAAGTCTTCTGCGAAGGCATGGGACGAGGCAGCAATGCAGATGGCAAAAAGAAGACAATACCGTGTGCGGGCAGGTAACATGATCAGCTTCTACGGGATCGGCGAGAAGAAGGGATTGACATCAGGACATGATATCCGTCACGACCTGACCATACACGTCAGTCGGGCGAAAATTGCGTCCGGCGTACCGGAAGGTCAGTTGTTCGTGATCGACCCCCAACAGGTGCAGAATCGTCGCATGCAGATCGTGCATGTGGACTTTGCCTTCGACCGCCAGGCGTCCGATTTCGTCCGTGCTGCCCCAACTGAACCCCTTCTTCACGCCTCCGCCAGCCAGAAATACCGTGAATCCCTTCGGATTGTGGTCACGTCCGTCGGACCCCTGAGAAAACGGTGTCCGACCGAATTCTCCACCCCACCAGACCAAAGTGTCTTCCAGCAGTCCTCGTTGTTTCAGGTCTGCAAGCAGGCCCGCGACGGGTTTGTCAGTGGCTTTCGCATGAATTGCGTGTGCGGGCATGTTGGCATGTTGATCCCAGCGCGGATTGGAGGATTGATCGGCATAGTTAATCTGCACAAAGCGAACTCCGGATTCCGAAAGCCGCCGCGCCAGCAGGCATTGCCGCCCAAACTGATCGGTTTCCTTTTCGCCAATACCGTACGACTTCGCAGTCGCTTCGGATTCTTCCGACAGATCCAGAATCTCAGGTGCCTGCGCCTGCATCCGCCATGCAAGTTCGTAATTTCTGATCACAGCGTTGATCTCGTCGTCGGCATGGTCGCGCCGAGCGGACTGAAGCTGATTCAGGCGTTGAGTCAGATCGTAGCGCTGCTGAAGTTCTTCTGACGACAACCGCGAATTGCGGATATGATCGATGGTCATCTGTTCGGCAGGTTGAAACGTGCGACCAATCGAAGTCCCCTGACAGACGGCTGGCAGAAATGCATTGCCATAGTTTCGCGGACCACCGTTGGCATCGGATGGCTGAAGGGAAACGAATCCAGGCAGGCTTTGATTCTCTGTCCCCAGTCCGTACAGGATCCAGGAACCCATTGACGGCCTGACCAGCGAGGTGGCTCCTGTGTGCAGGAACAACGTGCATGGTCCATGTGCAACGCCCTCGGTGTGCATCCCGTGCAGAAAGCACAGATCGTCCACATGCCGGGCGATATCTGGAAACAGGTCTGAAACGGCCCGACCGCATTCTCCGTGCCTGGAAAACCGCCACAGTGGCTGCATCAGTTTCTGTTTGGTTTCTTTGCCGAAATCCCCGAATCGGACACCGGTGAAGTCGATCGACTGGCCATCACGATCCACAAGTTCCTGTTTGTAGTCGAACGAATCGACGTGACTTGGACCTCCCTGCATGAAGATAAAAATTATGCGCTTTGCACGAGGCACAAACATCGGACGCTGCTCGCTGACAGTGTCTCGCACTGCAGGCTTTGCGGATTCTGAAACAGCGGCCTGGGCCAACATCGCCTGAAGAGCCACCGCACCGAAACCGCAACCTGTTCGCGTGAGCAATTCACGACGTGATGGCAGTGTCGGCGGCATCATGCTGCTCTCCGAAATGTCCTGAACTGGTCGAAGCATAAAATGTCCTATCAGCACCCACGCACAAGTTTTCGCATACAACTTGTTTAACCGCGTGCCCAGCGGGCCGCGTTTTACTCGCGAAAGCGCGGGGCGATGCCCACGCGGTTAAACGAAGAATCTTATGCATGGGTGCTTATCAAGCAGCAGCAGCAGCGCACCACGGGATTGAAAGATGCGTTGGCAAAATGTCGGCTATTTTCCAGCCGCTGCCTTTTCAAAACCGGATTCCACCAGTTTATCAAAACCGGCCTTCAGCGGTCGAATATCGTAACCTTTGTCAGCCAGAGCCTGTGCGCACTGAACAGCTCGTCCGCCGGCGCGGCAGTGGATATAAACGGCCTTGTCTTTGGGGATTTTCGCGAGCGCGGTTTCCATCGTCGCGGCGTCTTTCAGTGTACTCAGTGGCGCCAGCGTTGCATCATTGAGGTGTCCTTCGTTCCATTCAGATTCTTCTCGCACATCGATCAGGACGGCAGAACCGTCCGCGATTTTCTGCTTTACAAGATCCAGCGAATCAACAGTATGGCCCGCGTCGGTGAACATCAGTTTCTCTTTCGGTTTCGGGGTACTCACAGTCTTTTTGGCTCCGGTGAAGACGGGGGAATCCGGATCGCCACCGGACTGCAGATACGCAACAAGGTCCAGTAACTCGTCCTTGTTGAGTGTATTGATGAGACCGCTCGGCATCATGGATGCCTTTGATACCAGCGTCTCTTCAATTTCAGCGCGGGACACGTTCGTGAGGTTTCCCGGTTCCAGCATGTTTTCGCACACCATGATCTTGTCGTTGTTCAGATTGACCACTCGCCCCACAACCTGCTTACCGGTGTTCAGCACAAAGATATTGGATTCGTACTGATCGGAAATTACCTTACTGGGTTCGATGATGCCTTCCAGCAGCGTACGAGCGTTATATCGGCGGGCGACCGCAGTCAGTTCCGGGCCGACGAATCCACCGTCCCCCGCGAACCGATGGCACTTGAAACAAGCGGTGACCTGGAACATTTTGCGACCGTTGTCAAAGCTGCGTCCCGTAAGTCCCGCTTCAACATCGGCGAGCAGGTCATCAACCTTCCATTCCTGCACTACAGGTCGCGAAGCCGCTTCGACCAGATTTAACGTACCGGTTGGTTGTGCTTCCAGCACATCTTTGAGTTCTGCCTTTTCTGCATCGGTCAGGTGATCGATTGCTTCCTGACGAATATTTTTGATAAACCCGGAGAACGAATTTCCGCCGCGGAGCGTTGTCGATGTCACAAACCACTGGAAGAATTCCTTCCGCTGCTGCATTGTCCATTTGTCCTTGAGGGTTCGCAGACAGTAAACATAGTGAATCTGTTCTTCCTGACTTGGAGCTTTTGCCAGCAATTCCAGCGTCTTTGCCGCCACTTCGCTGTCGTTCAGATAGACGAGCAGACGACAAAGTTCACGATTGACCATTGAGCTTTTTGCCGGATAGTAGCGATTCAGAATGGCTGAAATATCCCGGGCCATCTGTGGGTCGGGCTCACCCATGCGAATGAAGCAGAGTCCCATCACACGCAACGCCGAAAGCATCTGAGATTCTGACAGTTTTTCCGCATTGAGCTGGCTCATCGACTGAATCAGAGGCAGTTGCAGTTCTTTTCCGCCGCAGCGTGCAACGGCCAGCAGCGCCGTCAACTTTGCATCTGCGTTCGAGTTTTCCATCAGGGCTTTTTCCTGCCACGATGCCACTGGCTGATGTTCCAGCGCAATGCGTGCAGCGAAGCGAATTGTGCGATCCGCGTGTCCAAGATACGGCCATGCCTGAACGACCGCGTCCGGGGCCTCCGCATGGTGCAGTGATTCCAGCTTGCGCCGCACATCCCGCAATTCGGTTCCTGTATCTTCTTCCACGACAACCGGTGCAGTGGATTCTGCCCCTTTGTATGTGACGCGATACAGTCCGGACTGAGTCTTGCGACCACCGATGGTGAAGTACATCGCCTGGTCAATGGGATTGATCACCATGTCGGTGACCGGCAATGGTGCAGCAGAAATGAATCGCTCTGCTTCGCCTGTGTAAGTCGATCCGTCGGCAGTCAGATGGACGGCGTAGATCACACCGTAACTCCAGTCGCTGATGAAAAGTGAACTCTGATACTTTGCAGAGAATTTTGCACCAGTCCCGAATGTGATGCCCGTTGGAGAACCTTGCCCGATATCAACGACAGAGCCCAGACTATCCGGATAGTACTCTGGCCATTTGCCGGTCCCGGAACGCCAACCGAATTCAGCGCCGCTGGTCACATGATTCACGCGCGTCGGTCGATACCAGGGAGAACCGACATCCCATTCCATATCTGCGTCGTAAGTGAAGAGTTCACCGTTTGGATCGAACGCGATGTCATACTCGTTGCGAAATCCGCTGGCGACCAATTGCCAGTCCTGACCATCGGGGCTCACCTGAGCAATCCAGCCACCCGGTGCGAGGACACCGACCGCATGACCACCGGCATCCCACATGCGTGGCAGCAACTGGTCTTCATCCCAGTTGCGCGGGACGCGCGAACTCAAAAAATCTGTCGGTGGCGTGTGATTTCCGCAGCACACGTAGAGTGACTTACCGTCCGGAGCCAACACAATCGCGTGCGGCCCGTGTTCATTTCCGCCCTTGAGTATTCGTAAATGTTCAGCCGTGTCGTACTGATCATCGCCGTCCGTATCGCGAACCCGATGCAGTCCGACGCGCGATTCTTCGTTGATGTTTGTCATCACATAGAGACTGTCAAAGGCACACAGCAGACCCTGAGCCATCCCCACATCCACATTAATTGGTTCAATTTGCGGCTCTGCACCTGATCCCTTGGCCTGCGGAGTCACGCGATAAAGCTTTCCGTACTGGTCGGACACGATCAGGCGGCCCTTTGGATCCGTCGTCATGCACACCCATGACCCCATCTGTTCACCTGGAACCGAGTACAAGAGTTCGACTTCGAAGCCCTCGGCAATCTTCATACTTTCGACCGGTGTCGCCAGCGCGACAGGCGCGGGATCATCGCTCTCCTGGGCAATTGTGATTCCGGGTGCAAACACGGTCACCGCCACAGCACTCAGCATTGGCAGAAATGAGCAACGCAAATTCATGGGACATACCTGGATAACAAGCCAAACAACGAACCGGGAACTGAATCATTTCGGTCATTGCAAGGGGGAGGGATGAAAACAGGAAGGAAACGACTTTGCAACGGGCTCGCATTTTGACGAGGCTTCGCACCGGATTCAAGCCAGTCGCACGACTCTGTAGAGTCGTGGCGCAGTTTCGATCATACGTAGGATGGACATTCATGTCCGTCGTATGGCCATGAATCACTGTCGAAGCGCTGGTTTCTGTGCCTTGACAGCCGTTCGACAATGCGACGGTGGCTGGCCAATATCTCGGACATGAATGTCCAAGCTACAGGAATCGCAACTTTGGACTGAGTGGCAGGAACTGTGCTGCCCTGGTCGTTGCTGAATCCATTTCTGCCGCCCTCTGTTACCGTCAATTCATTCCCGATCGATTTGGTCACGCTGTTTTCACCAGATTCGCAGTCTTTCCTGAATCCCGAATCCGGAATTATCGCGACCGAATCCCCCCGCGACACGCAGCGAAAAGCTCCCGCTTGTGGGTTGTACAGGTGGTTCGGAACATACGGATCAGACCTGCATCCCGGTCTCTGCTGAACGCGCGACGCAGGGCTGTCGATAATATCGATATGATTGAGCCCGCACCACAATCCAGCGAGTTTGAAAAAAACTGTCTGACAGTTCTGAACTGCTACGCGGTCCGCGACGCAGCAGCCAAAGCCACAACCAGCGAATATGCGGGATGGCTCGATCGAATTCAGGACGTGCCGGGAATTGAAAAGTTGTCGCTCACGTCCATTCACGGATTCCTGATCGCCCAGGGCCTGATTCGCTTTGAATTCACAGGCAGGAGTGTCGGACTGCAATATCAGGTCAGTACTCAGGGGCGGGAATCGCTCGCTCGTGAATCCGTGTACCTCAGCGACGACCCTCGCGGTGAATCCAACACGCCGGAATCTGAATCTGTCAGCCAGGCTGCCTAAACATCCTGTAACCAACCGGCGGCATCGAGCGGAAAATCATACGGATCTCCATCCAGACGCAGGTGTTTCGACTTCTCAACGTCGGTAAAATACGCTTCAGAAACACGGACCCGCGTCAGATGCAGCGTGTCGGAGATCTGGATCACGCGTGCGTTTTCCGGTTCAATCATGCCAATGGTCTGCAGCGCCGAATCCACTGCAGCAGCGTCTGTCGGCAATGTGATCGGAATCATGGCCGCTTCCGGATGCATGCCGGTGATACAGTTGATGCGGGTGGATTCCGAATCGATCTGATCGACGCAACGCTGTGTCGTGAATTCCGCCATACCAATCCCTGTGGCGTTACCGTAAGTTTCCTTCGTCAGTGACCGCACAAGAATGCGACGGCAGCGCGTCTGATCCTGTGACGTCGCAGTGTGGTCGTTGAACTTGCGACCGACGACATTCGCGTCCATTCCCACTCCGCTGATGTTCTTGCCGATACGGTCAACGATCAGCAGATCAATGTCGTCAAATGGCAGTCGCGGAAGCCATTGATTCGCGAGGACCAGCAATTCCGGTTCACGGCGGGAAAAGTCTTCGGGCCTGACGGCTTCGATCAATGCCGTTTCATCTTCTGCGTTTTCCAGAATAGCCATGCCTCCGCACACGCGACAGACCTGTAGAACCCGTTCAGCCACCGCTGCCACGATCTCCGTAAAACTCATCGAAAGAATGCCACGGTGATAAATCTTCGCGCCTTCATGTTTGCCCAGACCGATCAGCATCATCTTATGCAGACCGGATTCGACGGGCCCCACGAATCGCGTGTGCGGCTTGACGCGACCGACGACAAAGACATGATCCGCTTCGCTCGCGAATTTATCAAAATGCACGGGCATACCATGGGATGTCTGCGCCACAATCACGGTTTCCATCGTGGCCCGGATCGGGACGCCGATGGATTGTTCCGTGATGCCCAGACTGCTCAGCATCCGCACCTGGCCTTCCACCGTTCCACCGCCGTGACTACCCATGGCAGGGACAACAAACGGCAACGCGCCCAGCGAAGAAAAGTACGCAGCGATCTCGCGCAGAATGAGTCCGATATTGGCAATGCCGCGACTGCCCGCCGGAATGGCAACGGTTTGTCCCGAACGGATCTTATTTTCAAGCTGCAGCGACTGCATCTGTTGCCGGACCGTCGCCGCGATATCCGCAACGCGCGGAGTGTCGAAAGTCTGGATCAAGTCACACATTTTCGGAAATCGAGCCACTCACGAGACCTTTCACTTTGAGTTCAATCGGCAATTCATCAATTTGCGCCGCCAGGATGAAGTCATTCAACGACAGACCACCAATCGCATGTGTCCAGATTTCAATCGACACATTTCGATATCCGACCAGATGCAGATCGGGATGATGGCCTTGCGTTTCAGCAACCTCCGTCACTTTTTGAAAGAACGTCATGCCGGCCTGAAAATTCCGGACGATCCACGACCTGCGAATACGGTCGGGACCGGAAAGTAGCTCCCAGCCCGGCAATTCCTTCAGTTGGGCCGTAGCTTCCTCCACGGACATTTTCGGAACGCCGCCCTCGCAGGGTACGCAGCGCGTTGAGCAAAGTTCCGTGCGAGACCTGGATGGAGATTCTGTCATGTTGGCGGGCCTGTATTCTGTCTTTCTGAGCCTGGGATTATCCACATCTTCCCTTCGTTAGCACTCACGCACAAGTAATTGGGCAAAATTCGTTTAACCGTGAGCCGATAGGCGTTGGTTGCTGACTCCCCCGCGTACGCCTATCGGCTAACGGTTAAACGCCGAAACTTTTGCACGCTTGGTCAAAAAAGGGGTCAGGAACCAATAATACGCAGCACCCTTCGGTCCATTTGGCTATTGGTTCCTGCCCCCTTTTTTAAAGTCTGACAAAGTACTAGAATGCGGCCCTTCGACCAGGAAAAAATTCTCCTTCGACCGTCCGCTGACGGTCATCCGCAGGAGCGCGGTGTTCCATCTTGTCTATCAACGCACCCACAATCACCGCCAGTCTCACGGATGCCCAGCATCAGGCAGTCGAGCATTTTGAAGGACCGTTGCTGGTTCTGGCCGGGCCGGGTTCCGGGAAAACGCGTGTCATTACGCATCGCATCGTGCGCCTGCTGCAACGCGGCGTTCAGCCCGATCAGATTCTGGCTCTGACGTTTACCAACAAAGCCGCACGCGAAATGGGATCGAGGATCGAACGCCTCCTCGGCGGCATGCGCGTTCGTGTGAGTACGTTTCACCGCTTTTGTTCACGGATCCTTCGACGCTGGCCGGAACACGTCGGCCTGAAGGACAATTTCACGATCCTGGATCATTCAGACCAGGTGACGCTCATTCGGCACATCATGAAGGAAGAAAAACTCGACACGATGTTCCATGATCCCGGTCGAGTGCTCAGCCGCATCAGCCGTGCCCGGAATGACATGATCACATCGGAGATTTTCCGTCAACAGTTTGAGCAACGCATCGGCAATCCGCTGGATGCGATTGTGTATCAGGTGTTTCCGTTGTATGAAGCCCGTGTTCGCCAGCAGAATGCAGTGGATTTCGACGACCTGCTGATGCACGTTGTCAGGCTTCTGGAAGACGACGAACTCATTCGCGAGCAGTTGGATCACCACTTCCGTTTTATCCTGGTGGATGAATACCAGGACACCAATTTCGCTCAGTATCGCATCGTACAGGCGATGTCTCAGTTGTATCCCAATCTTTGCGCAACGGGCGATCCTGATCAATCGATCTACGGCTGGCGTGGTGCGCGGCCCGGCAATATCTCAACCTTCGAACGCGATTTTCCTGAAGTCGAAATCGTATCGCTCGATCGGAATTTCCGCAGCACAAGGAAGATCGTGCAGTGCGCGGATCAACTCATATCGAACAATCGCCGGCCACATCGGGGCAGGTTAACAACCGAAAATCCCGAAGGTACGGCCGTGCGGCTGTTGCTGTTTGAAGACGCTGATTCCGAAGCGGATGGGATCGCGCGAGAGATTGCCGCGCGAAGCAAGGCTGGCGAACGGACGTATGCGGATTTTGCAATCTTCTATCGCGTCAACGCGCTTTCCCGGTTATTCGAGACAGCTCTGTCGCGACACCATATTCCATTCCAGGTCGCTGCCGGCTACTCGTTTTATGAACGTGCGGAAGTGCGGGATCTGGTGGCTTATCTGCGGCTGATCGAAAACCATGCTGACGATTCAGCGATGGAGCGAATTATCAATCGCCCGGCGCGTGGCATCGGCAATACGTCGCTGCTGAAACTTCACAACCATGCGAAAAAATTCAACGTAAGTCTGTTCGAAGCGGCGTGCGAAGCGAGCACCGTAAATGGCCTGAATGGTCGCAGTCGCAAGGCAGTGGAAGGCTTTGTGGATCTGATCCGGAAACTGCATGCACAATCAGCCGATGGTCGTGTCGCACCACTCATCGAACGCCTCATTGCAGACATCGATTATCTATCTCTCTGGCGCGAAGAATCGGATGAAGTCGATATTGATCGAGCGGCGAATGTGTTTGAACTGATCTCCGCCGCTCGTCAGTACGATGTCGCTGGTGAGTTTGAAAAAGACGAAGACAACGCTGGTTCCGACAACGCTCTGGTCAACTCGCTCCCCGGCGGTGCATACGATTCGCCATCGCTTCAGGGATTTCTCGAAATGGCGACGCTGAGTAACGAAGCGGACAGCGTTGATCCCGGTCGCGGGGCCGTGACCTTGATGACGCTGCATGCGTCAAAGGGGCTGGAGTTTCCGGCAGTGTACGTCATCGGGATCGAGAGCGGCTTGATTCCTCACGAACGTGCCGTCCGCGAAGGAGATCCTGCCAGCTTTGAAGAAGAGCGACGTCTGCTGTTCGTCGGGATTACCAGGGCAATGCAGGAATTGACGCTGACTCAGACGTCCGAACGCACATTTCGAGGAATGCGGCGTACGACGATTTCCAGTCCATTTATTCCCGAGCTGCACGGTGCCATTTCGCATGAGTCATCAGTCGCCACACTGCCGCCGATGACTGAGGCATCGCTCGATCAACATCTGGAGAAGGCTCGAAGTCGGTTTGCTGCAGCTCAGTCTGTCAGCGACAGAAAACTGATTATGACCGCATCAGAATTGGCGGCAAAGAAAGAACATCTGGCGCTGTCTGAAGCGACAGGAACAGATGATGCCCGCAGCGTGCTGGCGTTTCGCGAAGGTATGCAGGTCCGCCATCCTCGTTATGGTCGGGGTGTCGTTACGGAAATTTCCGGCGGTTCCCATCGCGCTACCGTCACGGTCCATTTTGAAAACGATGACGAAACGCATACCTTCGTCGCCAGCCGCTGCCCGCTGCAACCCATTGGTCTGCGGTAAGGATCGCTCACTTCATATCGTCCAGGAATGAGTTGTCGCCGGATTCGCAGGAATTCGGAGTGCTGCGACATCGCTGGAAAACGTTGCGAGATCACATCTGAATCAATGCTACACGACAACCGGATCAGTCCAGACCCGGAATGTCTGAAGTTGATTTCTGCCGAAGGTCGTCGTGAGAGCCACGTCAGCGGCATCGCGGCCTCGAGCCATCAGGATGCGTCCGATGCGAGGCATGTTGTTTCGCGCATCAAACGCATACCATGCTCCACCCAGATACACTTCGAACCAAGCGCTGAAATCCATCGGGCTCGCAGCGGCTGGCACCCCGATATCGCCCAGATATCCGGTGCAATAGCGTGCGGGAATGTTCAGGCTCCGGCAGAATGTGATCGCCAGATGCATGAAGTCCCGGCACACACCGGCGCGTTCCCGATAAACGTCGCAAGCCGTGCGATTGGCTCTGGCCTGTTGGTAATCGAACCGGATATGCTGGTGGACGAAGTCACAAACGGCCTGCACCAACGACCAGCCTGCTGGTAAACTACCAAACTGATTCCAGGCAATGTCCTTCAGCTCACTGTCAACTTCGCAGTAGCGGCTCGCCAGCAGAAACAGCAGGACATTGTCCGGCAACTCTTCCACGGGATGTTGCAGGGCATTCACGGCCTGCACATCCGGCATGCCCGTGTCGTCTACAATCGCATCGTTCCGGAATACGACACGACCTGTCGGCACAACCATGCGCGAGCATCGATTTCCATATCCATCCCGATATTCAGTGACGGGAACTCGCGGTTCAACCCGCAGATTCTCTGGCTGTCGGATTCGGGCGGCAACGTCCGGGTGGATCATTCCCAGTGCGAGCACAGGCGTCGATTTCTCGAACGAAAACACAACTTCATATCCAACGCTGATCAGCATGGACTTTGTTTCCAGTGGGGCGGCGAATATATAAGTGGTCGTTTTTGCCTGCGAGCAGGATTGTGTGCATAAGCACCCATTCATAAGTTTCTTCGTTTAACCGCGTGGGCATCGCCCCGCGCTTTCGCGAATGAAACGAGGCCCGATGGGCACGCGGTTAAACAAGTTGTGTGCGAAAATTTGTGCATGAGTGCATGGGTGCATAGCGAGTTTCCAACTTACCGATTGATCTGTGAATGGTTAAGGTCTCAGGTCGGCACTTCAGTGATGTCTTTCAGACATCGGCATCGGAACCGGGGCGATTTTTTTTTCGCAGGAGAGCTCCGCGGCGGAAGTCCCCGAACACATGCGACGCCAGCAGTGAGGCTTCCATCGAAAGTTCTTCAACTCGACTTCGAAAGAAGGCGAGAGCTGCTGTAGCGGGAATGGCCACGGCCAGTCCCTGCAATGTAGTGACGAGCGCCTTGTAAACACCAGGTGCCAATTCGGAAATCTGCGGATTGGCTTTCATTTCAAATTCCATAAACGCCTGAATCATGCCCCACACGGTGCCCATCAGGCCCAGCATCGGAGCGAGTGTACTGATCACGGCGAGATGTTCGATGCGGCGATAGCAACGTGCCGATTGTTCGGCTGCTGTATCTTCCATAGCTTTCTCGATGGCCGTGAAGCCCAATTGACTTTCGCGCAGTCCTGCCACCAGAACTCGACCCATGAACCCTGGCTGTTTTTCACACAACTTCGTCGCTTCCGGCAATTTTCGCTCGGCCAGGAGCTTGTGGACTTCTTCGGCCAGCCCTGGAGTGATGAATGTGGAGCGGCGGATGGTGAGCAGATAATCGACAATCAGAGCGACCATCAGGAAACTGAGAAACATGATGACGTAGCCGATCATGCCGCCCGCCGCCAGTAGCTCTCGGGGACCGAATGCCTTCATACTTTCTGCGGACTTCGATATTGATTCGTCGGCCCAGACGGAAGTCGGCACGCTGACGCACAGCCAAATTGACAGGCAAACAAATCCTGCTTTCGCCAGTCTTCCGCGACGGGGCCGCTCGTTCCGTGAGAATTGCATCAGGACAATCCAGGGCCGCAGAGATCCATGAAACTGTACGTCGGTGCATTGCCGAACCGGCATTGTAGTTGGATTTCAGTTCCCTGCACAGTACGGTTCATTTCTGAAAGGACGCTTGATGCCCCTGTTCGATTCCGGAGAAGGCGCCAATGTGCGTATCGATCAGCAGCCGGATCTGACGGTAGAAATTGTCTCCCGACAGCGTGGATATCTTGTTCCTCGTTTCGATTCTGTAGGCATGGTCTCCGAAGCTTTCGAAACGATCACTATGCGGGCCGGACCTTCGGCATTTGACGAACCAACAAAAAACGGACGGCCCCGAAAGGTCGTCCGTCACTGATTAAGGTTGTCGCTACGGATCACTCACACAGTAAGTGCCCGCTGTTTGCGTTTACGATGGGCGAAGGCCATGCCGATTGCTCCGACGGCCAACATGGCGAGCGAGGAGGGTTCGGGAACGGCTGCCAACGGATTTCCCGCAGTGCCACCCTGGTCCGACAGAAGCGCATAGTCAAATCCATAGAAGTCCCCTGAACTATTTCGGTCAATTGCAATGGTCAGCGAGCCCAGATTGTTGATTGACGTCAGTACGTTCGGATCGAGGTCGAAGAAGCGAACCTTTGTCGTTGGGAAGCCGTCGTTGAATGCCCAATTCTGAAGGATTCCGTTGAAGGTGACAGCCGCTGCGCCAAAAGCTGCGGCCTGGAAGTCTGCCATATCGAACCACATGCTGCCTTGAGTCCATCCAGCGCCGAGTCCGCTGAATATGAATGTCGCGACAGTGTCCACTTGCGGACTGAAACCAGGGTGTGTGGTACTGTATGTATCCGTGTACTGAGCGCCATCCGTTGCCGCCATTTCAGCAGCACTGCGTCCGTCGTAGTTGGCAGTAAAACCGTTGAAGCTATGATTGGCATTGTCGGGTATTCCGGCGCCGTAGCCGTCGTCATCTCCAATGATCCAAAAACCTGCCTGCACCTGCCCTGCCATCGCGGCCAGTAACAAACCAGCCAAACACAAAAATCGCATCTTCATTTGTGAAAACTCCTACCTCTGGAAAATGGAACTTGCAAAAGTCGTACTTGACAGGGGTCTACTTCTAGGCGAGCGGCACTATCGCCGTCAATTCTCCTCGGCAGCAATCTTACCAGGTTTCCCAAATCATCATCTTGATCCACTTGGCATCCCGTCGGATCGAAATTAGGAACGCGTAGAAAACCGGTTCGATCCGAACTTCTGATACCCACGGGGTGGCCTGACGAAACGATGTTAAGCAGCTGAAAGTACATGGTCGCATTTTTTGGGCCTCGATTCTCTGTAGGCTGCGTTGCGGCGCGCCGTTAGTGTCTTAC